>JGI24695J34938_10001260_pt1 | contig 22264 bp, 19 predicted proteins | sample TergutCo191P3_FD_34938 | JGI IMG/M metagenome (IMG submission 34938)
CAAACTTAATAAAACAAGATGGCGTTCAAATTGGACTGTTTCTTCAGTCTAGACCCAGGTATACTAGTTATCTCGTATTTTATCTCTTATAGATAAAATTATATTTTGAATCCCACATAATAAATCAACCATAAGTATTTGTTCCATATGTACTATATTAGGATTGAAAACTTTATCATACAAGTTACTACCGATTTTAACAACATCTACCATATTTTCTACTAAATCTAAATCTATGTTTTTAAACATTGCCATTTACCTCTCTTTCTTTATTTGACTTTCTATACTAATATAAATGCCTAAAATTTATCAAACTTAATAAAACAAGATGGCGTTCAAATTGGACTGTTTCTTCAGTCTAGACCCAGGTATACTATTTATCTTGTATCCTATCTTTTATAAAGTCAAATAACCTAAATGCTGCACCAATAGCTTTAAATATTTCCATCTGTTCAGGCGGTATATAATTAGGATTAAGATATTTATCATATAAGGATATTCCGACTTTTTGTACAGCTAATACATCTTCGAATATTTCTGAATCTATATTATTAAACATTGCCATTTACCTCTCTTTCTTTATTTGACATTCTATACTAATATAAATGCCTAAAATTTAACAAACTTAATAAAACAAGATGGCGTTCAAATTGGACTGTTTCTTCAGTCTAGACCCAGGTATGTTAGTTATCTTGTATCTTATCCTTAATTTTATATATTATTTCATCAATTCCACATAGTAGATTAAATATTAATAATTGTTCTGGTTTTACAGAATCAGGATTAAAAATTCTATCATACAAGATACTACCAGTCTTAGTAACATTGATTATATCTTCTACTAAATCTAAATTTTTTAACATTGCCATTTACCTCTCTTTCTTTATTTGACATTCTATCTAATAGAAATGCCTAAAATTTAACAAACTTAATAAAAAACGTGAATTAAAAAAAATTATTTTCTGAATAAATCCATGACAGCCTGAAACATTTTCCCGGTGAATTCAACTTTCATTCCCATGGGACCGTTTTTATCAAAAAAACCCATGCTAAAACGATCTGAACCGGTTTTTTCAATATTTCCTGTTATACCTTTATTAAAATATTGAACACTGTCCGCAAAAACCTTCATAGCGCCGTCGTCATATATTTTCATAATTTCCTCCGTATAATAATATATATGCCTAAAATTCATCAGACTTAATAAAAAACGGAAATTATTTTAAGAAATCCGGTAAAACGTATTATTTTTAACCTAGAATTTGTAACTTTTTTAACCGGGAAAATGTAAGGTTTTTAACCGGGAATTTGTGACTTTTGAGAAACTATAGTTTCCCAAGCCGCCTGCATGCTTCTTCAACATCGGCGCGGTGTCCGAATGCCGAGAAACGCACATATCCCTGTCCGGCAGGACCGAAGCCAGCGCCCGGGGTTGTAACAACATGGCATTTTTCAAGAATCTCCGCGAATACTTCCCAACTGTCTCTTCCCGGAAAATGCGCCCAAATGTAGGGCGAGTTATCGCCGCCTATGCATGTCACGCCGAGTTTTTGAAGCGCGTCTCTGATAAGTTTCGCGTTGCCTAAATAAAAATCTGTTAATGCGCGGATTTCTTTTATACCTTCGTCGTCTAACGCGGCTATTCCGCCTGCCTGCGCGATGTTTGACGCGCCGTTAAAAATAGTGCCTGCGATGCGGTTCCAGTCCGCGTTGATACTAAAAGTTGCTTCGCAACTTGCGCCTCCGGCGTATTTTATCGCCTTAGGAACAATCGACCAGCCGAGACGTACACCTGTAAAACCTGCGGGTTTTGAGAAGGAGTTAACTTCGATGGCGCATTGATCCGCTTTATCAATTTCGTAAATTGTTTTAGGCAGCGAAGGATCACGGATAAATTCGCTGTACGCCGCGTCAAAAACGATGACGCATTGTTTGCTGATCGCAGTTTCCACAAGTTTTGTTAATTGAGCGCGATTTGAAACTACCCCTGTCGGATTGTTAGGTGAACAGAAATAGATAAGGCTGTCCTTCGGAATCAGATCGAGATTGGGGAAAAAATTATTTTCAGCAGTACACGGCAAATATGTTATTCCCTTATAACCTCCGCTGCCTGCAGCGCCTCCTTCCCATCCGCCTGCGGCTCCCGCAAGCACAGAGCCGTCAACATAAACAGGGTACGACGGGTCTTGTACCGCAACTTTTACATCTTTGCCAAAAAGAATTTGCAGTCTGCCGATGTCGCACTTCGCACCGTCAGAAATAAAAACCTCATCTATCGAAAACTTCCCGCCGTAAAACACCTGTGAAATTTTTTCTCTTAGTTCAGGCAGCCCTTCATCCTGATAACCTGAGTAGCCTTCTTTTGTGCCAAGCTTTTTGGCTCCTTCAACAAGTCCGGCATTGATATGAGGCAAAACCGGTTCTGTAGTATTTCCTACGCCAAGACTGATGATCTTCGCGTCAGGATGAGACGCGGCAAACTCGCGTCTGCGTTTGGCGATCTCAGGAAATAGGTAGCCTGCTTTTAAATTGGCTAAGAATGGGTTACGTGCAATCATGTTGTTCCTCCGAAAAAATACATAAAATAATCCTGCCGCAAACCAACACGAACACTCTATTTGATATTTTTGCGCAAATTCGCCGTTCGTTGGTCAGCGATAAAAATTTTTAATTAAAATCTTTTACACCTTTTAAATCCAGTGTAGCGAAATAGTCTTCCACTGTCTCCGGTCTTCTAATCTGAATCACTGTACCGTCTTTGCGAAGGAGAAGCTCTCCGCAGCGTAGTTTGCCGTTGTAATTAAAGCCCATCGATCTGCCGTGAGCGCCGGCGTCGTGAATGACTACAAAATCGCCTAACGATTCTTTTGGGGCGGTTATACACTCCGCGGCGGTTTCAATTTTCGGAAGCTGCCTTTGAATCGCGAATTTGTCGTTGTTTTCGCACAGGCTTCCCGCTACATCGTAAGTTTCAGATAACGGCGCTTCTTCTTTGCCGGGGATCGTTATGTGATGATACGCGCCGTACAATGCGGGACGCATTAAATCCGCCATGCAAGCGTCAAGCGCGATATAATTACGGTAGATTTCTTTTTTGTGAATTGCGCGGGCTACGAGCCAGCCGTATGGTCCTGTTACAACCCTGCCCCATTCGGTGCGGATTTCCATCGGATCTAATCCGGCAGGCTTGAGAACCGCGTTATACGCATTTTGAATTCCATCAGCAAGAATCTGATAATCCACCGCTGTTTGCTCAGGTTTGTACGGAATACCCATGCCGCCGCCGAGATTTATAAATTCAACGCGAATACCTGTTTTGTTTAAAATCTCTGCCGCTAATTCAAAAAGCATACGCGCGGTTTCAACGTGATAAGGAATGGACAGTTCGTTACTCGCAACCATTGTGTGCAATGCAAATCTCTTTACGCCTTTTTTCTTGAGAAGCGCGTAACCTTCAATGAGCTGTTCGCGCGTAAATCCGTACTTCGCCTCTTCCGGTTTTCCGATGATGGCGTTACCTTCCTTGAGCGGGCCGGGATTGTAGCGCATGGAAATAAGTTCGGGCAAACCTGCTGTCTTTTCCAGAAATTCGATATGAGAAAAATCATCAAGGTTGATGACTGCGTTCATTTTTTTCGCAGCCGCGTACTCTTTCGCGGGAGTTTCATTGGATGTGAGTATTATATCTTCGCCGCGCATTCCCGCCATTTCGGCTAACAGCAGCTCGGGAAGGCTGGCGCAGTCAGCGCCGAAACCTTCGGCTGCGAGAATTTTCAGCAAATAGGGATTGGGAAGCGCCTTTACCGCGAAATGATTTTTGTAAGAAGGAAAAACCGAAAACGCGTTTTTAATACGCCTGACATTTTCGATGATTGCCGTCTCATCATAAATATAAAACGGCGTTGGAAAAGATTGAGCTATCTCTTCCAGCGCTTCCTTATCCAACGGAAAATATTTTTCGTTCATTAATAAATCCTAATTTAAAAAACCTTTGTACTTTAGAAGTTCCGCGTTTAAGATACCGCCGCCGGCAGCGCCTCGAACTGTGTTATGCGAAAGAGCGACAAAACGAATGTCAAAAATATTACAGGGACGAAGCCGCCCGGCTACAACTGCCATAGCTTTGTCAATATCACGATCCTTGCGCGGCTGAGGACGGTTGTCCTCATTGCGGTAGATGATCGGCTGCGCCGGAGCCGTTGGAAATTTTTCTTCCTGCGGAAGCCCCTTGTAAGCCGCCCAAATTGTCTTTATTTCTTCCATTGATGACGGTTTCTTTCCGGCGAACTCTAAACTGACGCAGGCTGTATGCCCGTCAACAACAGGTACGCGGTTACAATGCGCGGAAATTTTCGGGAACTCGGCATTCTTAAAAACGCCGTTGTCAATCGATCCAAAAATCTTTAACGGCTCTTTCTCGGACTTTTCCTCTTCGCCGCCGATATAGGGTACGATATTATCGATCATATCGAGACTTGGTACGCCCGGGTATCCTGCCCCGGAAACCGCCTGCATTGTGCTCACGATCATCCTCTGCGCCGGATAGCCCGCTTTCGCGAGAGCGTGAATCGGTTTCATATAACTTTGAATTGAGCAGTTGGGTTTTACCGCGATGAAACCGCGATCCCACCCCCGCGCTTTTTTCTGCATTGGAATGATGTCCGTATGCTCCGGGTTGATTTCCGCAATCAGAACCGGCACATCGTTTGTCCAGCGGTGAGCCGAAGCGTTTGAGATAACAGGAATTCCCGCCGCCGCGTAAGCTTCTTCGAGGGTGCGGGTTTCGTCCTTGCTCATTTCAAGCGCGGAAAAAACAAAAGAACATTCGCCTTTTTTAAATGCCGCAATAGCGCGGCTTACATCATTAGCGTCTTCGACCATGATGCCGCCCACATGAGGAGCGTAAGTTTTAGATAACTGCCATCTTCCCGCAACCGCGTCTTCATATTTTTTACCTGCGCTGCGCGGCGAGGCTGCCGCAAAACGCACCTCGAACCAGGGGTGATCATTAAGAAGGGAGATGTACTGCTGCCCAACCATGCCTGTAGCGCCCAGAATACCAACCGGGATTTTTTGTGCCATAAATTGCTCCTTATCGGATCATGATAACATAAATTGTGATTTTTATTAAAGAGGGTATTCCCTATTTCGCGGTCATATTATAAACGCCGTCCCAGTTTTCTTTAGGCGGAGCGTGAATAAATTTTTCACAGCGATCATGGTATAATTTTGACGGTTCATCATCCGCTTTGATTGCAAGAACTTCTCTGAAACCTTCTGCCGCGTGTTTCCAGTTTTGACTTTCAAAAAGGTCAAGCGCGTTATGGAAAACCGACACAAGTTTTTTATCTAAATCGCCCGCCTCAGACGCTATGTCAATTATTTCATAAAGACGCACCGGCTCGTCAATGCCGACAACGCGGACGCGATCAAGCTTTCGGGTCAGCAGATGGCTGCCTGTTTCGCGCACCGTATCTTCGGAAGCGAGAATCCATGTCCCGTATTGTTTATTTACTCCTTCAAGACGCGCCGCGAGATTAACGGCGTTTCCCATGATTGTGTAGTTCATTTTACTGGCAGTACCCATGTTGCCCGCAACCATGTTGCCAGTGTTAATTCCGATGCGCGTTAACAGCGGCGCCGGAGAAAGCGCTTGTTCCTTAATAATTTCGTTAAGCTTTATTTCCATTTTTTTCATTGTAATTGCCGATATACATGCGCGTAACGCGTGATCTGGCAGATCGAGAGGAGCGCCGAAGAACGCGATAATCGCGTCTCCTTCGTATTTATCAATCGTTCCTTTTTCCGCAAGCACAATATCGCTCATCGCGCTAAAGTATTTGTTTAAAAGACTTACCAGTTTTACAGGATCGCCGAGTTTTTCGGAAATAGAAGAAAAACCTTTAACATCTGTGAAGATTGCTGTCATAAAGCGTTCAGACCCGCCCAATTGAAGGCGCGAAGGATCGGTAATAATTTCTTTTACGATGTCAGTTGAAACATACGTGGAGAACGCGGCGCGGATAAACTGTTTTTCTTTTTCTGAACCGGCGTAAGAAATTATTTCGCGGATAATGATGGCGCTTAACATTGCCATGATTACTCCTAGAGGTCCCATGAAAATTCCTGTAAAACGGAAAACTAAAATAGAAACAATTAAAATGATTAATACAGCAGCTCCGCCCGCGGAAGCGCGGACAATGGGAGAAAGTTTTGCTGTCAGCATGAAAAACAACGGGACAAAAACCAGCATAAATAAAATACTCCAGAAAACATGCAGTTGAACTATAAATGATTCTGATAATATTGTATCCAGCACAACGCCGTGAGTGCCTGCGTTAATATACTTTCCGTAAAAAGAATTCGCGCCGTAGTCGGTTGTTCCGGTATCAACGCGCCCCATGATGACAAATTTATCAAATAATGTTTCAACGTTAAATGAAGAAATTTCTCTATGGCGGATCAAATTAACTTCCAGAGCTTCTATTAACTGCGCGGCATATTCAGCCTCTTTAAAAAAGAATTCGGCATATTCAGGAGCTTCAGTAATCGTGCGTTCCGCGGCTGCCTGCGTTTTTGACGCTATGTTCATATTTATTAAACTGTTCAGCAATTCATACGCGTAACCGCGGCATTCAAGAAAGGCTTCAAAATATTCACCGGAACCGCATTCCATCGCGCCGTTTCTGTTCGTGCGCGCACTGTCAAGAACATTCATAGTTTCTATCAGTAAAGCGGGAACGGCGGATAACGAAGAATCAAACTGAGCGAAGTTAAAAAAATCAACATCGGAAAGAATACGGCAGTATTTTTCAATTTCAGCTTCAATTTCGTCTAACAGGCAGAAATTCGCGAAAGAAATATGCGTATAACTGTCGTAATAATTTTCTTTGGGCCAGTCAAGCATCATTCTGCCTTTGGGATCAAGCGGGATAACGATATCCTTTGTTCTGCCGTTCGGCAGTTTTGCGTTTTTAATCGTCATTTTTGATTTTTCAAGAACAACTTCCGGCTCTCCCAGATAATTGATGAGAGGAGCGAACGCAAGCTGGAGATACCAGTGATCATGGATATTCTGCGCAAGAAAAACGCGCCGCCTGACGCCGTCGTTGTCGATTTCTACATTAGTAAATCCCGCGCCTTTCGCTGCCTGCGCAAACAAAGGCAGCGCCGGCAGAATATCAATAAAACCCGCGCCTTTGCTTGCGTTAGGTGAAGCGTTTATGTTATACGCAAATTTTTCCTGCGCCAGCAGATAACGCTCCGCCTGTTCGCCTTCCAGAAGACGGTCGCGCAGATTGAGAGTAGACCAGCTCCGCCCGAAAAGCGCCAAAGCCTGCGCCAGATAAATATCGTTGTCGCGCGCGATACGCTGCGCTTTATCATAGAGACTCTGATGCTCGCTGTTGATTATTTCGGCAAGAGAAGCGGAGTAATCATCAATATCGTTTCTGCCGATATTTCCCGTTCGGATTGATGAAAGAACTCCTCTTGCCGCTGATGAAATTTCCGAAAAACTGCGGAAGAAATCATTGCCCAGTCCGTTTTCAAGATAGATGCTGTCAACGCCCTGAGGACCCCTGTCGATATACTCAATATCGAAAATACCGGCTCTTGCTCCGTACTCTTTCAGGCGCAGAAGCCCGTCAGCGGTTATTGAGCGCGGCCATGGAAAAAATCCGTAATACGCAATCGCCTGATCATCAATATCTAGAAAAACCACACTGTCAATGCGCCCGCGGTTCGCCCTGAACCCGAGAAAAAAATCATAAAGCCGGTCTTCCAGCGAAGTCATCATGCCAAACAAATATAAAAAGGTATAAACTGCGGCGGCAGCCAAACCTAATAAAGCGTTTTTCCAAATTTTCACGGTTTTAGAATAGCACAGATTTACAGGATGTTAAACGGACAGATATAAAAGTTAACCGCGGCTATGTTGTATATTATTTTAAAATGATTTATTATTAATTAATGAAAATAGCCGTTATCAGTGATATTCACCAATCAGTTTACTGGTGTAATATAATTAAGCAAATTGATGATTTTGATAAGGTTATTTTTCTTGGCGATGAGTTTGACAGCTGGGCAAACAAATGGCCTATGCAGATAAATAACGCGGAAAACATAATCGCTTTTAGAAATAATTTTCCGGAAAAAGTTGATCTATGCTGGTCTAATCACGCGATTAGTTATTTTCTTGATGAAAGATGCAGCGGCTATCAAAGCGGACGCGCATCTGCTATTTATGAATTTTATAAAAAACATGAAACTTTATATAACGTAATATATATTTACGATAACTGGATTTTTTCCCATGCCGGCGTTTCAGAAAAATGGATGAATTACTGTAATATCAGCGAATTGAGCGAAATCAACCAAAAGTTCAGAGAAAAACCGCGCTTTTTTAAGTGGATTGGTCCTGATAATTTCGGAAATAACGCCAAAGAAGGTCCGTTATGGATTCGTCCGGAAGCGCTGTTAGCCAATAGCGTGCCTAATTTTAATCAGGCTGCGGGGCACACGGAAAATATTGAGCCAAGGATTGTAAAAAAGAACAATCAGACATTTATTTTCTGCGATACATACGAACATAATTTTCTTACTATCTTAGATACGAAAAACGATTCTGTTGATTTTATTAGCTGCGAATAATTCCGCCGCTTGAGCGGGAGACCGCGCTTTAGTATAAAAACGATCCTGTATAAATGATCAAAGAAAAATTACTTGACCAGATCTTTGAACATAGCCTGGCGTTTATCGTCCTGCATTAATAAATTCAATTTGAACTGTCCGTCGCGGTATCCGCTGTCAATGCAAATAGCTTTGAACCGTTCAAAAGATTCCGGTCCCATCAATGCCGTTTCCGGGGCTTTAAGCCGGTTTGATTGACGCTTGTCGCGGTATTCGCCGTTATACTCCTGCAAGATGCTGTCTAACCGGGCGGTAAACGCCTCCGCGTCGCTTTGTGAAGTTTTCTGATCGGTAAATTCAAAATAAAATTTGTAGTTGGATTTTTCTGGATTTGCAAAACCCACAAAGAAAGGAACGGTTTTTCCTGTTTTGCGTTCAGTTTCATGCACTGCTTCGATGAACTGCCGTTCATGGAGTTTTTCTCCGGTCAGGCTGATGGTTCCGTTTACTTTTTGAATAAATTCAAGCTGCGGGAATTGATTAAAGTAACTGTTCACTTTAAGAAGATCATTCATGTTGTAACGGTAAAGACCTGAGCATGTAGTGATCAGCATACAGTAGCGCTCGCCTTTTTTAAGCTCATGAATCTGATAAATTTTCGGATTAGAATTATCAATTTCCGATTCGTGAATAAATTCAAAATAACTCTTATGACCAAAAATAGTTGTTTCCGGCTGATTGCTTACAAGAGTCACGCCTGTTTTACATTCGGTTGAAATATACCCGAACTCATGGAATACGCAGTCTTTCGGAAAAGAATCTTTGACTTTTTCATAGTAGATTTTTGTGTTGCCGCAGAACCAGACATTGACCACCTGCATATTGGGCCAGTAATGTTTGGGAAGAACTGTTCCGTATTTTTTCTTGAGCTCCCGCAGTTCAGCCGCGCGCTTCGGATTGGGTTTGGCAAAATCTTCCATGATTTTTCGAATGTCATCTGGCATGGGGAATTTATTGTTGAGAGTTCCGCGCTCAATATCATTGCAGTAATCATCAAAGAATTCATTTACGTTGGTCTGCATTTCAACAAGGGTGCTGGGGTTGGCGGTAAGGATAAGAGAAACATCTTTTTCGATACTGAAGCGCATAATGGTGTAATACCGCGCTTTATAGTCGGGAATATGGGAAACATCAAGCGGCGCGGTATATAGCACCTTCATAAAATCGGGGATATCCCGCTGCATAACGCCGCCGATTGAACCGTAAACTGTGCCGTCCGGCGCGGCTCCCTCAATGGCTTTTCCTACAATGGAACAGGTGTTTTTATAGAAGACTTTCGGCCTGTTCATAATCATCGTATAAAACCATGCCTGATTCATTTTTTTATAAACTTCTTTATAATACTGCTCGGTTACCGGTATCCATTTGGGTTCTTTGGTAGTCCCAGAGGTTGTCCCGTAAAACTTAGGTTTACCCGGGAACAAAATGTCAAGCTCGCCGTTTTTATGGCGCTCTATATACGGGCGGAAATCTTCATATTCGCCTATTTTGACATTTTTCTGATACAACGCGAATAATTCGTCATCCGATTTGGCGGCAAGAATTTCCGCAAACTTGTGTTCTTTTCCGTAAACCGTATCTTTGGAGGTCGTCAATATGCGCCTTAGGCAGTTTGCCGAAGACTTTTTACCGTCCTTTGATTCTTTTTTCAGCTCGTTCAGCGCCTTTTTCCCAACAATAGTGAGAAGCAGCCTCATTTTAAGCCAGCCTTTTATCCTGGGTCCTTCCATCTTTTACCTCCAATTTTATTTTTCTGAAACTCTAAACAAAGTGTAGTCTATTATGACATTATCAGGTGTTTTTGTCTATTAAAATGAAAATAGGCAGCTCCTGGATTTCAGGAAGAATAAAAACCACAGATACAAATACTGGTACTATTGCGTGCCCCCTTATTCTTTTGTATCAAAATGACACAAAATATACCGGTTTTCCTACATGCTGTATCAAAATTACTAAAACCATCAAAAGTTTATACATAATAACCTCCTATTTTCAAAAAAATATGCTCAAAACATACTTTTTTAATAAAAAATATTCACAATTTTAACCTTGGCATAGTTTTTGCTAGTATATAGCTGTCGATGAGGACAAGCAGAAATCCCGCCGAAAGGGGGCTGATTCGTTGAATTAGATATCTGCATGGAACAGAGTTCCTCGGAAAAACGTTCTATGTAACATGCTTCCGAATAATCCCATTGGACACGGAGAAAACCATGAAAACAATTTCTTTTTACCGCCCAAACACCATTCAAAACATCTTAAGCGAGTTCGACAACTGTCTTGAAGGTTTGGACTCGCTGCTGCCTCCGGCAACAAGGATTTTTAATCACATGCCGGCAGTAGATGTCCGGGAAACCGAAGGCTCTTATATCCTGGAAATGGAACTTCCCGGATATGACGAGAAAAAAATCGATGTTCATGTTGACAACGCGAACATCACAATCGCATCAAAGCAGGAAACAGAAGAAGAAAAAAAGACTGATGATCAGAGCGCGTATTGTTCTGCTTCGCAGTACTGTCCTGCTTCGCAGTATTTGATCAAAGAACGGCGCATGAGTTCTTTCAGCCGCTCTTTCAAGCTGCCTCAAAACGCCAACCCTGAAGCTGTAAACGCTTCATTCAGGAACGGCGTTCTCACCCTCGAAATTAAAAAGAGGGCGGAAGCTCAGAAGAGAGCGATTTTGATCAACGCCGCGTAAGAAATATTGAGAAGAGGTTCACGCAGAGATTTGCGTCTTTGCGTGAGCTTTTTTATTTTCAAAGCCCTAAATCTTTTCCGACTAAAATAACTTTTATCCTGCCTGCGGGTTTACAAAAACGCAAAGAAACAAAGTATGAGCAGATTGTGTCGCCGCTTAAGCAGTCCGCGCAGGTGCCGGTTTCGCCGCATGGGGTTCGCAGTTTTGGAAAACGCTGGATGTTTAACGGCGCCGCGATTGTTCTCGCGCGGACAAGAGCGTCTTTGTAAGTTTTAGCGATTTTATTCATGCCGGCTGCGATTATTACCTGCTTAGGACCGAAAATCATTGCGGCGGCGCGGTTGCCGTAACCGTCAATGTTTACAAGCCAGCCGTCTTCGCTGATCGCGTTTGTACCGGAGAGGAATGTGTCACATAACAATGCGTTTCGCATAATATCCGCGCGTTCTTCAGGAGATGCGGCTTTATCCCTGTCCAGCAGATTGTAGCCGTCATTCGCGAGGCGTTCCTGAATGCCCAGATCGAGCATTGTTTTTGAGCCGCCCCATGAGACTACATGATCTTTAGGGATTAGCGAGATAATTTTTTCAACCGCGTCCGCAGGTTCATCAAAATAGAAGGCATCGAAAGAACGTGACTGCAGCGCTTTTATCACAACAGGACCGAGCCTTGAATATCTTTGTTCGGATAGAGTTTTCATAAATTTATTTTAACATAAAAATAAATAGAAATGGAAGATACTCCGCGTAAATCAATTCTCAATTTGCATGTTCAGCGGAATGATCATTTTCTTTACGGTAATAAATCAGCGTAATTATTAAACCGATTGCAAGTATAACAAGATTCAGCACAAACGGAAGGTTTCTTGATATATCGGAAAGCATACCGCCTATCCATCCAAATGGAGCCGATACTATCATCATGTACATATAACGAAGTGCCATGATTCTCGCGCGTTCGTTCGGATTAACATGAATCGCTATAATTGATTCAGAGAGCATGGTAAGCGCGCCAAGACCGAAACCGTCAAACACAAGCGACAGGCAAAGGAGCGGATATATCAACATTCCGTCGGCAGGTATTAAAATAAGGAGGAGCTGCCCGATAAAATAAGACAGGAACGCGAGAACAAGAGGAACTTTCAGCAGACCATGAAGAAATCTCGGGATAACAAAAAAGAGAAAAATAATCGCTAAACCTGATCTAAAAACATTAAAAAGCGGCAATACAGCCTCAGGAACAAGCAGTTTTTTATTCGCGATAATCTGCCAGAATGTGTTGTTTAACGTTCCAACCGTCCAGCAGAAACCGGCGATAATAATCGCGAATATTGTTCCGCGCGACTTAAAAATAATTTTTATAACATCGCCGTAGCCGCCTGCAAGCTGAAAAATATTTTTTCCTTTTGTTTCAATAATGCGCATCTTCCCGATGTTTGTTTCTTTTGAAGTAAAATACAGTATTACTACTTTTACTGCCATTAAAATAAAAGCGTTTATAAAAAGGATGCGTATCGCCGGAACAAGAGTTAGACGCGAAATTAAAACAGAAGAAATCGGGGCAAAAACGGCGGAAAGCTGTCCAAAAGCCATAACAAGAGAAAAAATTCTTGTTATCTTTTTTTTCTCTGCATCTTCAATTAAAAGACAAGCCCATGAATTAACCGTTACTCCGTTTGATCCGTTGATAATTGCCGCCACTAAAAAAAACCAGAAACCTTCAGCTCTCCACCAGACAAGAGCGGGAATACACCAGCCGAGAATATCAAAAAGAGCGGTCGCTTTTCTTCTGCCCATTTTATCCGTGATAGGACCGCTTAAAAAAGAAAATACCATCTGAATTAAAACATTTATTGTTACAAGAAAACCTATCTGCGTATCGTTTAACCCAAGCGCCAGCATATAAACTGACAAATAAGGCATGCAGAGATTCATCGACAAACCCCAAAGCGGCTCTGTATAAACGCAGGCGCGCGGGTTTTCTTTAAGATGGGTTAATGTTGACAGTAACGAATCTTCTTTCATATTTATAATTTAATTAAAATCTCATCCCTATTATTAACATTTATAATCATATTTTTTAATTAAAAAACCTGCTCTAAAACATAAAAAATACTTTTATCAGTGCCGAACATAATTCTTTTTCCCGCGATTACCGGAGCTGATAAAATTGAGCCTTCGGTTTCCATCTGCCAGAGCAGTCTGCCGTCACGCGCGGAAATGCAAACTAATTGAGACGGAATGTTCTCATTGCCGAGAAGCCCGAAATAAACACGCCCTGCCGCGAGAGTCGGCGGAGAACTCACCGGAAGATCAAAAACTTTTTCCCAGCGAAGAGCGCCGTTATTCGCATTAAACGCGCGCGCAGTGCAGTCTCCGCCGGTATAAATTACTAAATCTTTCCAGACGATAGGAGCCATGAAATCAAGTATCTCCATATTTCTGGAAAAATATTCCCATGAATCTTCAAAGGAATTATTATCAATAACGGCATCATAGTATTGCCGCCAAACTACATTTCCGTTCCACCTGTTATACGCATGATAACCGAGAGTCATTCCGTCCCAATGAATAACCGCTGTTCCCATGTAAAGCAAGTCTCCGCGGACCGCGCAGACAGAATACCAGTAAGCGTTGATATCATCATAATCATACCACCAGAGGAATTCTTTTTTATTAATATCATAAGGACCGACTAAATTATTTCTTGGACCGAAAGCGTTATACATAATATCATCCGCCATTAGAAATGTTACATTGTACCATCCCGGATTATAGACACTGAATTGTTCAATGCCGTCAGGCGAAAGAAAATAAACCGCGTCCGCATCACCGACAAAGATGATATAATCACCGTAACGCTGCACCTGCGAATTGATCTGACTCCTCGTTTGAAAAGTCCAGACTTCCTGCCCGGTTTCGCGTAACAGCGCGTAGAGTTTTCCGTCCTTGCTGCCGAAGTAAACTTTATCTTTATCAGCGTAAGGAATTGAATTGATTTCAGCGCCGCTCTTGAATACCCATCTCATATAACCGCTTTCTACGTCAAGCGCGTAAAAATTTCCGTCATCGGAACCGAAATAAATAGTGTCGCCAATCACAACAGGAGGATTAAGGGAACGCAATGTTTTATCATCAGATTGAAGATTGATTTTCCAGCGCAGACCCAGAGGAGGGGTTATTCGAGATGAGCTGACTCCTCTCCCTCCTTCTCCTCTAAACTGCACCCAATCGCTGTTACGTGAACAACTAATCATAAATAAAGACAGACAAACAACAAATAAAGATAATAAATGCGGCTTTTTTATTTTATTGCAAATCATACTAAATATAGGAAAGTTATTAATTATACTCATAGGTAGGCAAGCCCTCTTAAACTGAAAATGCGCTTAATCCAATGCAGCGCTCCGCGTTTTCGCATGGATAAGATATTATTGTACTCATTGCGGAGAAGCTGAAAACGGTTTTCTAATTCAGCAGGATCAGAAAATTCACGCCAGCGGATTTCTGAATAAATATCAGCAAACGCTTTGAAACAAAAATCTTCTTTGTTTTCCGCGCTCTGTTCTCTATCCTCTGTTCTCTTTTCTTTGTTCTTTGGGAACAATTCCGAATATTCATGCGCTGTTTTAGATGCGGGTTTGATTGGATGACCGTCCGCGGCAAGACGCGCGAGAAGAAGCAGATAGAGAGAACGCGCTCCCTGTCTGCCGCCTCGCCGTGCGCCGGCACTGAGCAGCAACTCGCGGATGTAGCGTAACGCGTATGCGCATACAAGCGCGGTAATTATAAGAATAATAACCGCTCTTCCTGCGGCGCGCCACGGAAATTTTCTGACTTGAGAAATTGTCCGCTCATCGTCGAGTAACGGGATAACAACGTCCCAAGTGTTAAAGTCGCCCATGCCAACCGGAGGCTGCGAAAAAGCGGTTGACTCAAAATCAAGCCAGCCGTAATCGGGAATGTAGAACTGCGTCCACGAATGGCTGTGAATATTTGTTACCATATACAAGTGATCAAATTCAAACTGCTGCAGAAAAGGAATTCTTTCACGTAACGCCGCAAGCCCGCGAAGATGCGCGATAGTCTGCAGGCTTTCAGCGGCAAGGTAACCGGTTACAACGCGGGAGGGAATTCCCGCAAGCCGCCCAAGCAGAGCCAGAGCGTTTGAGAATTCAACGCAGTCGCCTTCCGCAGAATTAAAAAGAAAATGTTTTAATACGGCTATTGAATAAGAATCATCGGAATTAAGGTTGTATTGATATTCGGAAAAACTTACAAGCAAAGAAATTATTTTTTCTATATATTCATTTCCGCCGGACGGCAAATTTCCGCTCTCATCTGCCTGCCTGCCGGAAAATATTTGCTGCAGATAACGGTCGCTTTTAATAATTGTTTCGCGGTTGTTACGCCAATTTTCCTGCGTTTTATTCAGCCACGCGGTAAATTCGCGCATATCGTCAGTTTCCAGCGGAAGTTCAAGATAGTGGGCAAGCATGGTTCTTTCACGCCTGTTGAAAGGGCGCGAAGGAGTGTTGACAAGCTGTAAAGGATCGCCGGAATACATATTTGCTTCAACCTGATGGATATAGCGGAGAGGACCTGAGTCTTCGTTCAATATAACAGGATCAACGGAAACAGGGCGCCACGGCAAATATTTTTGCTGTAAAGTTGAAAGTGAAATAACCTGCTTTCGTTCTCTTTTTAAATCATTTTCACGCTCATTGCTGAACCATGTAACAAATAATCTTTGTTTAGCCAGATTGTTGAGCTGCTCTTCGGGCGTTATGAGAAATCCTTCCACAGGATCAAGTTTCCCGCGGAATTCGCTGCCCATATAAACAGGCTCTATTTCAGAAGCGACAATTTTTATCATATATTGCCGGTTTTCTCCGGATTCTCCGCCTCTGCCGGGCCAATCGTGTTCAGACATACCCCGCAATCCCGGCTTACCGTTTTCTCCGCGCGGCAAAGTTCTTCGTCCGTTCCCTCTCTGCGTAATGCCCCGATCCGAATCAGAAGTATTAATCTTTGGAGGAATTTTCTCAGAAAGCAAATTGTTAACTACTGAATTACGGACAAAATCAGGCGGCATAACAACAAGAAAAATAATTAATAAAACCGATGACGAAAGAAAAAATACAAGCCCTTCTTTCCACGATTTTGCGAAACTTTTCGGATAGAGGCATAAATAAATTACAGCGCTGTGTAACAGAAAAACTACTAATGTCCACACAAGGATAAATTGAGTAAGCGCGGCGCTCTGCCCCGCTATATCCTCTCCTGAACGGGAAAGAGAAAGAAGGCGCAGGCAGACCCATGCAAGAAAGAAAGGTTCCAACACTGTTATTTTCGCCCAGCGCGGAAAATAAAATAATAGAAATGTAAATGTAAAACTAATAATACCAGCGATAAGGGGAGTAAATGCGCCGATATTAAACCCGGCTGCGATTATTGAAAACACAATTAAAAGTAAAAGCGATAAAATGATTTTTTTATGTGTGTTTGAGGAAGCAATCGGAAAAAACGCAAGTAAACTCATTACAGGAATGATGATAAACCATTGAATTACGCCTATTTTATCAAAAGAAACCGCGATTCCAGGATGAGCAAAGATAAGCAGAACAACGCTTAAATATAAAAAAAGCCGCAGAGAAAACAAAATGACGTAATCTTTTTTCATATCTTTATCTCCGCGTAGTTTACTTCCATTCTGCCTGTATTTACACCTAACGGCTTAATGCCTTTATTAAATAACCGAAAAGACGGAATACACCCTTTCTGTAAAAAATCTTTTATATAAAGTTTTTCAGTTTCCAATTTAGTTTCAGCAATTGGCTTTTTGCTCTCTGTTCTCTGTTCATTGTTTTTTATTCTCTGTTCCGCAGGCTGACTGATAAAAAGCGTCACAGGACGCGGATTGCACGCAAGCAGGAAAGCCGGCAAACCGTCATCGCATGCCGTTGAAAATACATACAAATCACCAGCGTTAGGTGCAATAGCGGCTTCATTCACGGGCGGCAAAAATGAAAAACCTGCAAGTTCTTCAAGAAAAGCGTCAAGGTCTTCTTCGTCCATTATTTCCCAATTTCCCTGCGCGGTACGGACATCAAAAATAAACGAAGAATTCTGTTCTTTAATGCTCCTCAAAAAATAAGTCATCCGCGCCTTGGCGCGATCCAAAAGCCATAACGCCTCCAAAGACCCTCTCTGTTTTTTGTTCACTGCCCTCTGCCCGTAATTGCGAAAATGCACTTCAATTCTGCTGATCTTTTCCTGAGTATCAGTAGAAATGCGCGTTATCAGCGTATCAATTCTGTCGGAACTTTTCCAGTTGATGTCACGTAACCTGTCGCCGGGAGTATATTCGCGCATATAGTAGCGCTCTTCATCCGCGGAAGGTTTATTGCGCTTGTCTTCCGCGCCGGACTGCGCGTTTATATGAATTTTTTTTCCGAAGCACGGAGCGCTTCTGACCTTTACTGTCTTCGGCTGCGGCTGTCCGCATGAAAAAGAAAAAAGCCCGAAAATGTCGCGTAACTGACAATGCCCTTCTCCGTGAAACGCGCCCGACATGGGAAAATCAAGCGCCATTTGAGCCGAAGTTTCTCCGCGCGGGACAGAAGTTTCAACTAACGTATAACAGCCGCTGTCTGAACCTGAAGGATAGAAAAATCCTTTTATAAGATAGTGCATACGAAAAAAGAAAGGAATTGACGCTTCAAGACCGGTAATCCGCGTTTCAGAGCCTGAACCTGCATTAATCATGTCAGCCGTCACCGGAAAGGGCGGCTTCCAGTGCGTCTCCGTTATTTTTAGTTTGCGCGATTTCCATATTCCGATGATAAAAAAAACAAGCATCAGCAGCAGAACGGCGGAAGCAATCACAATCTCGTAGGAATTTCGCATAACAAGAGAACGGATCAAAATAACAAATGAGATAACAAAAACCGCGCCTCCGGCAGGGGTTACAAAAATTTCGTTTTTAAAAATATTCGGATCCAGACGAGACTGACGCATCGCTATTCCCGTTTCGGCTCCACAGGAACAGAATTCAAAATGCTGAGTAACGGCGTCTCCGGCGGTATGGACGGATCGCGCGTAATTATCCTGTGAGCCATGGCGTGAATAAATATTTCTTTTATTAAATCAACAGACACATAATCCATACCGCGGCAGAGAGCCAGAGATCGCGCAAGCCGCGAAATGCGGACGCCGGCGCGCGGGCTTGCGGGCGTTTCAATATCGGGATGCTGTCTTGTGGCGCGGACGCAGTTTACAATGTACGCTGTCACATCGGGATGCATCTGCACTTCGTCTACCGTTTTTTTCCAGCGGATTAAATCGGCGCTGTCAATGACGCTCTTAAAATTATCCCACGCGTCAATTTTTCCGTGACGGTTAATAATTTCGGTTTCATCTTCCGCGGAAGGATAGCCAAGCGAAAGCCTGATCATAAAACGATCAAGCTGAGGCGTTGGAAGCGGAAAGAGGTGGACGCCTTTTAGGTTCATAGTCGCGATAATAAAAAACGGATCTGTTAAACGGTAAAGTTTGCCTTCGATAGTGACGCTTTGCTCTTCCATCACCTGAAAAAAACTGCCCTGTGTTTTCGGAGTCAGCAGATTGATCTCGTCACATAACACAAAATGCGCGAAAATAGGCCCTTTGTTAAAAATCATCTCTCCCGACTGTCCGATAAAGCGGTTAAAACCGAGTATGTCCTGCGGAAGCAAATCGACAGTACACTGAATACGGTTAAAACCTTCCATTTTAACATTGCCTTCAGCGCCAGTCGCGGCTAAATCCTCGGGGCGCCATTTGATAGATTGAGCCAAAGCGCGCGCAAGAGAGGTTTTCCCGACACCGTGAGAGTCCGCGAGTATTACATGCCCTCCCGCTATCTGGGCGGCAATAATGTATTCCAGTTTTTTCGCGTCAACTGAAATTAAGTCTCTGATATTTTTTATCAGCAGTTCGATTGATGGTTTAATGTTTGAAGCCATAAAACATTATAACATTAAATTTTTATTTAGAAAAGTATCTTATCCTCCCGCGCTGGAATATCTTTTTACCGCGAAATTCCAAAACTTCCTGATTTCAATGAACAAAAGAACGGGAATAATCAATATTTGATACGCTTTTACAATTGGCGTATAACCGTTTACAAGTGCGGTTCCCGATGTCGGGTAAATAATACCGGACAGCATCTATAAGAAATTATTTATAATGAACATTTTTAATATTTAAACGGAAGCATCCTGTTTACAAGCTGCTATATGATTTTTAATCGCTAGAAAACTTTTCTCGCTCATTGCGTGTTCCATTTTGCAGGCATCCTGCGCGGCGGTTTTTCTGTCAACGCCCAAACCGGTAAGCCAATCGGAAATCGCCACATGCCTTTCGTATATCGAATCCGCTATTTTCCGCCCCTTTTTAGTCAGGGTAATATTTCCTTCATCGTCCATTACAATGTAATTTTTTGCGCGTAAATTTTTCATGGCTACGCTTACGCTCGGTTTGCTGAATTCAAGCTCGTTTACAATATCAATTGAGCGTACCCTCTCCCCTTTAAGGCTCAGCATTAATATGGTTTCAAGGTAATTTTCTTCGGATTCATGGTTATTCAACGCTCTAACTCCCTGTTTAATGGTAGCCTGAAACCGCCCGGAAATCAATAAAAATTTTTTAATTTTTTAAAAAAAGAGCTTGACAAGACAGTTAGTTTACGCTAACTTATAGTTAGAGGCAGCTAACCATGAAAACTTTAAAAGAGATAAAACCGGGCGAAAATGTAAAAGTGCTGAAAATAAGGGGGGAAGGTCCCATAAAAAGGCGTATTATGGAAATGGGCGTTACCAAAAGCGTTGAAATCCATGTCCGCAAAATAGCGCCGCTGGGCGATCCGATAGAAATTGCCGTGCGCGGCTACGAACTTTCCCTGCGGAAAGCGGACGCGGAAATGATTGAAGTTGAGCCGCTGTCAGCCTCGCTGGCAGCCCCGCTGGCAGCCTGCTAAAAAAAGGAAAATTATGGGTATCAAAATAGCGATTGCCGGAAACCCGAACACCGGCAAGACAACTTTATTTAACGCGCTGACAGGCTCCAATCAGTATGTGGGAAACTGGCCGGGCGTAACGGTAGAAAAAAAAGAAGGCAAGTTAAAAGGTTTTAAGTTACCTGACGGATCGGATGACATAACGATTACGGATCTGCCCGGCATTTACTCCCTCTCTCCTAACACTCAGGAAGAAGTTGTTGCGCGTAACTATTTGATTGATGAGCGCCCAGATGTCATTCTTAATATTATTGACGGCTCTAATATAGAACGCAATTTATTCCTGACAACACAGCTTACAGAGCTTGGAATTCCCGTCGTAGCCGCGATCAATTTTATAGAGGTTGTTCAAAAGAAGGGAGACAAAATTGATACTGCCGGTCTTGCCAAAGAGCTTGCGTGCAAGGTTGTTGAAATTTCCGCTCTTAAAGGAATCGGCATTGAAGAAGCGGCTGACACCGCGGTTAAGGCTGCGGCAGGGGAAAAAACCATCCCTCAGCACAGTTTTTCTGGCAGCGTGGAACATACGCTTGCACATATTGAAGAGCGTGTCCTTCACGAACTGCCCGATGAACAGCAGAGATTTTTTTCCATTAAACTGTTTGAACGCGATAAAAAAATAATTGAAAAGCTTGGATTATCAAAAGAACAGATCGATCACATCGAACAGGATATTAAACGAAGAGAAAAAGAGCTTGATGATGACAGCGAAAGCATTATCACATCGGAACGTTATGCGTATATTGATACGATTATACATAACTGCGTAAAAATTAAAAACAAGGGAATGCTTTCCGCTTCGGATAAAATCGACAAAATTGTAACTAACCGGATTTTAGCGCTTCCGATCTTCGCCGTTGTGATGTTCATCGTCTACTTTGTTTCGGTCACAACGTTAGGCGCTTTGCTCACAGAGTGGGCGGGCGAAGGCGTGTTCGGAGCCGGCTGGTCTTTTTTCGGCGTGTGGATTCACGGAATTCCCGTTGTGTTAGGCGACATACTAAGAGCTGTAAACTGCGCGCAATGGCTGCAAAGTCTGATATTGGACGGCATCACGGCAGGCGTAGGATCGGTACTCAGTTTTGTGCCTCAAATGATGATACTCTTTATCTTCCTCGCGTTTCTTGAAGCGTGCGGCTACATGGCGCGTATCGCCTTCATCATGGACAAAATTTTCCGCCGCTTCGGATTGTCAGGCAAATCATTTATTCCAATTCTGATTGGAACAGGATGCGGCGTTCCGGGCATCATGGCGTCGCGGACAATCGAAAACGACCGCGACAGAAAAATGACAATTATAACGACTACATTCATTCCCTGCGCGGCGAAACTTCCAATCATCGCGCTTATCGCGGGCGCGTTATTTGACGGCGCGTGGTGGGTCGCGCCCGGCGCGTACTTTACAGGAATCGCCGCGATAATCTGCTCAGGTATCATTCTTAAAAAAACAAAAATGTTCGCGGGAGACGCGGCTCCGTTTGTTATGGAACTTCCGTCCTATCACTGGCCTACTGTTGAAAACATTTTAAGGAGCATGTGGGATCGCGCGTGGGAGTTCATCAAAAAAGCGGGAACCATCATCCTTTTAGCTTCTATTGTTATATGGTTTATTTCCAACTTTGGATGGGCGCAGAACGGTTTCGGCATGGTCGATATGAATGTGAGCATCCTCGCGGTAATCGGCGGATTCATCGCTCCGGTTTTCGCGCCGCTCGGCTGGGGTAATTGGCAGACAACAGTCGCCGCGTTAACAGGGCTGATCGCGAAAGAAAACATCGTTGGTACTTTCGCAATCCTCTACGGTTTCGCGGAAGCGG
>JGI24695J34938_10001262_pt1 | contig 22245 bp, 10 predicted proteins | sample TergutCo191P3_FD_34938 | JGI IMG/M metagenome (IMG submission 34938)
ATTGGTAAAGTAAGCCCATACCATCCATGATAATGATCGATACCGCATAATTCAAATGGATGTTTTGGCTCATCACTTTCTTCAATCTTTTTTATAGCTTTAGTTACTGTTTCAATTAAATCATTTTCTTTTTCCTTTTCATAATAATCATCATTAATCTTTATCCTATTTTCAACAACATTTAAAACATCTTTTATCATTTCATTAGAAATTGGATAATTATTCTTTTTTAATTCATATAAAGTATTTTTCAATTCTTTCTTTGTTTTTATTTCCCCTGCTATAGCAGCATCTTCTATAACCCTTACGGTACTCATTACATTTAATCCTATTTGTAATGCGTAAAGTTTTGTATTGTCATCATCAGATAAAAGCCAACTATCAGGTTTTTCTATAACTAAATTAATAGAGGATATTGAACCTTTGTTTAATTCATTTTTATTCTTCATTATTTACCTCCCCTATAATATTTGTACGTCTTCATCTTTCAAATCCAGTAATTTTTCAAGTTTTAGATTCGCTCTTTTTGCCCAATTATCATAAATTTTTAGCTCCTGTGCTAATTCCTCTACTGCTTCATCAATAATTGCTTGTGAAGTATCTCCAAAATCTTTCCTTATAATATTTAATCGTTTCCATAAGTTAATAAATTCACTAAATCCATGATCCTCTTCCACGAGTAGTTTTAAGCGAACTTTAAGATCGGTTTTTAAATACCATTTTCTAGCCTGTGAGCTTCCTTTGATAATGTCTTCTAAACACTTTACGATTTCTTTCTTGTTTTCCATAATTTTCTCCTTAATTATTTATGATGCCTTTTTATTTTCAAACAACCTGCGCCCTGCATCTCCTCCGGGAATCATATTTAAACCGTTTGGAAATAACAGATTATATGAACGCTCATTTTTTCAATATCCAAATCAGGCTCATTATAACTAATTGAAATATTGAAGTTTTTCTGTTTATCCCCTATCTTATCTAGGACTTTCTGGATAAGCCCATAAACCTCCTTGTTAAGCGGAAAAAACAGCCTCTCAAAAACCTTGGAATTAATTGTCAAAAATAGCCCCCTTATAATATTCACATATCCGAAATATTTATATGGCATACTGAATTTTTTGTCAAGTAAAAAATACAGAATTTTAAATAATTTATTTACTTTTATTAAATTTATGTATATTATGGTAAAGAAAACTATTTTATGAGGATTTATGGGAATAAGTTATAAACCCCTTTGGAAATTGATGATAGACAAGGGGTTAAAAAAGACCGATTTATTAACCTTGGCTAAGTTAAGCCCTGCTACTTTGGCAAAATTGTCAAAAAATCAATCTATTGACGGAACTACTCTAGATAGGATATGTACTGCTCTTCAATGCCAGCCGGGGGATGTTATAGAGCATGTGCCATAATTTTCATTTAATATTTATATTTTTATGAAAAATCGCCAGATTTTACAGCAACCTCAAACTGCTCATCCATAAGTAATTGTACCTTGCTTTTCAGTGTCATAAGGCTTTTTAAGGCAGGTTTCTTATATTTTTTGTCTTTTATATATTTATCTGGTAAAAAAAGTTGAAATTCAGGGACATTTAATGCTTTTGCAAGCATTGTAAGGGTTTTATCACTAACCCATCTTCTGCAACTTTCAATATCTTTAATAGTTTGAACCGAAATTCCCGCTTTTTCAGCCAGTTTTTCCTGCGAATATTTAAGAATTTCTCTGTAATTTTTAACATTTTTACTGAAAATCAAGCGAATTGCAGAGTTAATCGTTCTTTTCATTCTTAATTATATTACTTCTATTACTGCTATTGACAATTAGCTTTAACTTATCTACAATGGTTTGCTATAAGCATTTTATTTGTTTTATCTCTTTCTTTTTATCTTATTATTATTTTTAAAAGGAGAATATTATTATCATTTATAGATAAAATATCTATTGCTATTTTGGCAACTCATAATTACATTTTTCTATATCATTAAAATAGGTAAATATTGACATTTTTATAATTCTTGTTTACTATAAAAATGTATATAATTTATATGATGAATAAATTGTACTTTTATTGTTATTGTTAATAACATTATTGTGTCTTAAAATATTATTCAATCTAAATCATATAAAAAATATTAGGAGTATTTTATGAAAAAATTAAAATTCTTGGGTTTGGTTTTAATAGGATTATTATTTTTAATTTCTTGTATAGCATGTGAAAATAAAGATAATGATGATGATGATAATATAATTACAAAAAAAATTATCAATTTAACCGATTTAACTGTAAATTATTTTGTTAGTAAACCAAATATATATCCAATACAACTTTATCTATATAAACCTTCTTCATGGATAAACACCGAACAAAATAATAGTCTGCCTTACAAATATAATTTCTCCGCAATTGCTCAATATAATGAAGAACTTTTATACAAAAAAATTCCATTTAAACCTTTCCATAAACAAATTGGAGTAAGCGGATATACTACTGATTATATTCAATATACAGAATTTAATGATTATAAGGAAAATGGAAAATATATATTATTTATCAATAATTATGCTGGAAATTATTTATATACTAACGGAAAAGATTTAGAAGAACTTGGTATTACATCTTTTGAAGATTTAATGGATGTTTCAAAAATACCCACTTTTAATATTACGAATGACGGTAATTCAGATTTAATTGGTGATTCTGATGATACCGTTTATATAGATATTTCAATTGATGATTTTAGATTAATAACTTTTTGTATAGGAAAATTTTTAAATCCATTACATGGAGCTTTTTTAATTACACCTTGTGATGAAAACTGCCTTAATTCACCTGAAAAAGTCATAGAAACAATAAATACTATAAACAATCAACCCTAATAAATTATTATTATTTTTAAAAGGCTGTCCAAAGATATGGACAGCCCTTTTTTTAATCTAACGCTATTTGATCTATATTATTAGGAAGTGGAACTAAAGGATGACTTTTTACATATTTGAAATTACCATTGTTATTTATTAAATACCATTCTTTAGTCTTTCCAACATCTTGTTTAAAATCATCGAAATTATCTAATCCTTGATACTCTTTATAATTAAGCGGATCATGATTGTAATCATTACCCTGTCCTTCATATAAACAATGCGAAGGTCTTATCTTGTAAGTAATATTTATTGGTAATTTTCTTTTAACACCGTCAAATGTACTAAATTCAACATACACTGTAAATATTATATCTTTACTAGTTGTATTAATTGAAGGCATGGGAGTAGTTGTAAAATTATCACTATTTTTTACAAAAAGTTTATTATTATTATCATAATATGATAAAGCATTTTGATCTAATGGAAATTCGAACACCCTGTTTAATGGAATTATATAATTATCATTTTGCCGACCCATATAATTATCTTCTGCTACTATTCTATTTGATATAAAATAATCTGTATCAACAATACCACTCCAACTATTGGAATGATGTGTACTACAAAATAAATTACAACATTCACCTTGTTTTTTAGAAACAGACCAGTTTCCATGTAATATAAAATTTTCTTTTAATATTCCATCTGAATTATTATCTGGACTAGGTAATATATAATTACTATTTAATACATCATTCATAGTAGCATCTAATTTTAAATATTTATAATATGTAATTATATTAACATAACAATGTTCTGCTGAATTACATCCTGAATTTATAACTCCTGCATTATTTCCATTATATCCAATATATACTCTATTATTAGTTGTACTTTTAGATATACTATTACAAAAAATTGAAAAAGGTCTAAAAGACAAATTCCATTTTGAAAATGTTGCTTTTACATCTATTAATCCAGAATATTCAATAAATTTGTAATTTTTTCCTCCTATTGTTCTATTACCAACACCTTCAATAGAAAAATTCTGCGACCACGCAGTTCCATCATTTATCTTTTTTTCTCCTAAAATAGGATATGCCGATATATTACCTCCCGGATTTAATCTTTTTGTTATTTTAGCTGATAAAGGTATATGTGGCGTATTCTTAGATTCTACTATAATACAATCATTAAAGAAATTATCTCCAAACATATCAACAAAAAATTTATATTCATTTTCTTTAATATTTTTTAAATCATAACTCCCATCATCATAAATAATAGCATTTCTTTTAAATATAAAATTTTTATCATCTTTAGTGTTCTCCAATTCAATTGGATAAATAAAATAAACTCTTGGTTTAGTATCATAAAAAATATGTTCTCTATATACAGGTTCGTAAAGAGGAAATCTTGCCCATAATTCATCTTCATTAGGATTAAGTACATTTAAAACCAATTCTATTCCTTCAAATAATTCCTTATTTTCTTCTACTATTTCTTTTGTGTAACAATAACCTTCTGACTTAAAATGTACTGGTATATATCCTCTATTAGATACACCAACATTATTGATATATACAAAATTTGATACATGAGATAATATATTATAAGAATCACTTTGCATATAAATATTATTAATATTATTTTCTTTTACTCCCGGACGATTTTCAAATAACATAAATCCATATTCTTTCCATATTTGCTCCATTTCTTCAATACTTTTATTAATAAATAACTCAATACCAATAGCAATCATTACATCACTTAAATTATATATAAACCAGTTGTTAATATCGTATACAAACATATCTCTTTTGAAATGTAACTCTTCATAATGTACTGATTCTTCTTCCTCTTCTATTGGTACTTCAATATAATCACCTATATTTAAATTTTTTGTACTTTCAATTAGTATACCATTTGTTGCTAAGGGGAGTATATCATCAGATGATGCTTCTATCTGGAAAAATAAATATTTATCAAACATTACCCTGTCATATTCTATATAATCCTCCAATCCATTTAACCTTATCGCATATTGCTCAATGCCATTCCTAACTATTTTTTCTATTTTTACCATATTATTTTTAATATGATTCCTAGAAACCTCATCAATACTTGTTTTGAATGTTATATTATTAGTATCAATATTACCTGTAAGATTTAATACTTGATTGTCATATCTCTTGTCAAATAATATATAATGCTGTTCTCCGTCTCCCAATTCTATCTCATATTCTTCACCAGAATTTTTATATAATTCCTCACCATAAAGAACCTTGTTTTCCCAACTTAAATAAGGTTTTTTTCTTACTGGTAAACCATTATTATATTCTATATTAGACCAATTGCCGTGATTTCTTTCAAAATATGGAATTGGAGCTATTTGCAGTTTATATTTACTTACCAACTGAACATTAATTTCATTTTTTTTCTCTTTTTCTGTACCAGCCGTATATTGTATAAATTTTATCATTTTGTCAAATTCTAATACGTTCCAAACAGTAAGCCAACCATATCCTGTTTTACTGTCAGGCATGTCAAGTTCATATCTTAAACCATCAGGAATCCCTTCAACCTCAACTCTTGTATTATATGGATATGCGTAAAATCTTATTCTCATAGGTTGACTTTCAAGACTGTTTATAGGTTCTTCCGAAAGATATTTCGGACTAACTACAAAATCATAATTATATTCTACCGTAACATGAATCCGCAAATAATTTGAAGATGATAAAGCAGAAATCATTCCGCTTCCTTCCCTTAACCCTTCTATTATTAATTCTTTAGTAGTAGGATCGCCTGAATACCTAAAAGCTCTCTCGCTCATAGGCAATGAATCAAGATCAGCCTGCCATTGCGGTAATTCAGTTGGTTTAATCGTATATGGTATTCTTACAACTTGTCCCGGATATATTTTTACCGTAGGCTGCTCTATATAAAATACATGAGTAGCTTCTACTATAATTTTACATTCCGCTTTCCTTACATATTTTCCAGTATCATACATTGCCGTTACTATAACTTCTCCCTCTCCTACAGGAATTATCATACACGTTTTTCCAGTAGGATTTCCAATTCTTATTACGTCTTTAATCGAATAATCGTACCACCTTTCATGAGAAGATATAAACCATCTAACATTATTATAATCACTGCTTTTTGCTCCTATCAAATTCGCCGTTATTGTTGTCTGTTCTTTGTTAGTTATCAATATTAAATTCTTATCTATCGAAAAAGCATCTTCACTATCTGTTATCAATATATGTATTGTCTTACTGTATTTTTCCTCAACAGCCCAATGTCTTAATTCTATCGTAACTTCCCCTTCAACTACGGGAGTTATTAATAATTCCCTTCCTTTTTTTTCTTTTGGAAATACGCTTATAGGAGTGTTTGAATTATCATCTACAATTCGCCATTCAATTTCATCATTAAATGTATCATTTACTCCTTTACCTGTAACTCTTGCATCTATCCTAAAAGGATTGTCTCTCGGATTAATTACAAAACTTGTTTTTGCTGTTGCTATTCTTAATATATCTTCATCAGGTTCCGCTACAACAGTAACATAAAGCTCTGTATAATCATTTTCTTTTCCTTCAATCCATGCCCTTACAACCGCAAATCCTACCGATTTTGCCTGCAAGAGGGCAGTATTACTTATTCCTACAACTTCTACAACATCTTCGTTGTCTGAATAAAATTTTACCTTTCCTTTTACATTTTCATAAGAAGGTACTTCCAATCCTGCAAATTCAGACATACCGTTTACTATTTCAATTTCATTTCTCACAAATTTAATGTTTTCAAATCTTGAAACTTGAACAGTAATATAATATGGATTATCTGCCTTTGGATGAGTTATTCTTAATTTAGCAATACCGTCATTAATTGCGTTAATATAACATAAATTTCCTGCATTGCTTATTGTAATTACATTTCCATTATTTTGCGTTACCTTAATATCCGTAGGAATTTGATGATATATCGCCCAATTAAATTGTGTCAGATCATGTTCAGTCCCTCCTGCTAAATTTACGTTAATACCATTGTTTATACTTCCTGTTGTCAAACCTATCAAACTGTTATCAGATGTAATATACATTGTGCTTCCAGAAGGATTCCTTACTATAATTATTATCTCAAGAGGTCTATTTGGAATTTCTACATTTGTTACATTAATTTTCGCAATTCCAGCTTTCTTAGGAACAAATGTTGCGCTTAATCCGCTTGATGTCAAGCTAATTATATCTTGTCTGTCCACGCTCCATATATAATTTCCTTGTGAATTATCTATAATACCGCCTATTTTTTGAACATATATCTGATGACTTACTGTATCAACTATCGTTTCTATTACATTTGTAACTGTTGTCAAATAAACAGCCTTTTCACTTGTACTCTTTGTTACTTTCAAATTAATACGCAAAGGCAACCCTTGACTTGTTTTTTCATGCTCAACCCTTATTACAGTTTCTCCTTCCTGCAATGAATATATCTGACCCCTTGTTCCGTTACCGACAACTCTCGCTATATTCTCATTTTCTGAATACCATTTATATTTTACGCTGTCTGTCTCATTATAATTGACAAGTGAAACTTCTACAGACTTTAACTCATTAACAGAAGTAACTATGAAATTTTCTCTCGTTGTAAGATATACAGCATCCCCTATATTTCCGTTTCTTACCATTACATATATTATTGATTTCATATTTCCGTATTTTACTTGTACGGTTGCCATTCCTGTCATTTTTGGAGTAATTGTCAATCTTCCAGACATACTTTCTCTAACTTCAATAACACCAATATTATTATTTTCAATAATAATTTCTTCATAATGAATATCTTTTAAATTTCTTAATTCATAATATACGTTAAAAGGCGCAGATGTTACCATTACATCGTTTATTACATTGCTTACATAAATATAAGGTTCCGTACTTGAATCAACTTCAAACCTGTTGCCAACTATTACCGTTATCTCCAATTCATTATCACAATAAGGATGTTTAACAGTTATTATCGCTTCTCCTTTATTTATTGGATTTATAATTGCGTTACTTCCGTATTCTTCCAAAGATATAATATCAGGTCTATTTAATGACCATGTAAAATAATTATTATGATTAAATGTTCCTCCGCTTGTTTGAACAAAAACATTAATATTTATATCTTTATCTTCTTGTTTAATTATATGTAATGTTTTAACTGTTGTCAGATAATTTGTATAACTAATATTCTCAATATTACCTAATGTTTTTTCATTTACTTCAATATAAACAATTATATCAATATTGTAATAATCATTTTGAATTCTAATTGCAGATATACCTTCATTTTTACCAGTTATTTTTATTTTTGAATTATCACTGTTATCTACATTTATAATATTTGCAAAACTTCCGTCATGTAATACATCAGTATATGTAGTAACACCCAAAGCATTTTGTGTGCTTAATTTAAGTTTTATTTCTAATGACTGGTTTTTTCCTATAACATAATTTCTCTGATCTATATTTCCAGCCCTGAAATTATTTAATTCATAAATATTTTCACAAACATAAACTAATATTTTCCTTTCAATATTTCCGTAATTTACATTAATGTATGTTTTTCCTGTATCATTTCCTTTCAATACCGCTTCGTTCTTATAGCTTTCCTCAATTCCAACTATATCATAATTTTCAGTAACCCATTTGATGTTTGCGCTTAAATGATCATTTAAATTCGTATGAAGTTTTGTCCTGTATGTCTCACCCTTTAATATTCCTATTAAACTTTCCGTAGTTATATATGTTACTATATCAGATTGTGTTGTTTCTGTTACATAAACATATAATTTTTGCACAATATTTCCATTATACATTATATCAATAATTTCATTTCCCTTCGTCAATGCCGTAATTTTTATTGATTTTTTATTCAATATCTCCATTGATACAGAACCGTTGTTTATAGTTTTAATATAATCAATTTTATCTAATTTATCTTTATCATCATTTATTGTTTCAATATCAATTATCTTAATTTCATCTTTTTTTAACAGTAAATTATTGCTTTCAAGCATTATGGGAAACATATTGTTCAATTCATTTACACTGTTTGCTACATATACAAGAATTCTAACATTTTCTACATCAGGATAACTGAAATTAATATAAGTTTGCCCTTCTTTAATTGCCGTAATCCTAAAATTATTATCAATTTTATTAATGCTTACAATTCCTTCATTATCTGTTGTATATACAATTTTATCCAATGATGTATTGATTTCATTATTGCCTCTGAATAATTTTACAATTACATTTTCACTGTTACCTTTTACAATTCCTTTTATTTTATCATTGCTATTTAAAACAAGCCTGTAATCATCATTAATAACCGTAGTATTCGATACTTCTATTTCAATTTCAACTTGTCTATTTTTTGCTATATTACTCTCTGCCTTGATTTTAGCTATACCTACTTCTTTTCCCGTAACTGTTACTGTTTTTCCATATCCTTTAAGTGATATTTTATTATTATTTCCCACATTCCATATAATATTGTTAATTTCATGTTCAGGAAAACCTTTTAAACCAAAAACAAGTGAAACGTCAATTGAATCTCCGACACCTATCCTATAATAACTCTGTTCTGTCCCTAGAATATAAGAGTTTGCCGCTTCTTCATAACTTGAATATACATATAAAATTATTTTCTTTTCAAAATCAATTTCATCCAGTCTCACCTTTATAATTGCCTGTCCGTTCTTTAACGGCTGTATTACACAATTACCATTTTGTCCTATTACAACAGCAATATCTTTATTGTCAATTTCCCACTTCATTCCATAAAGTTCGCTATCACTTAAATTTGAAGTAACCGCACTTATCATAAGATTATTATTTACAACAGATTCAATAATTGACGGTAAACCTATATATTTCATATTTTGTTTCTTATTAACTACTGATATATATATGCTTTGAGGAATAATATTATTAGGATGACTTACAGTTAATTTTGTTATTCCTTCTTCTAATCCTGTTACTATTGCGGTTAATTTATCTTCTGACGGTAAAAAAGTTACGATAGAAGCATTATCTACTGCCCATGTTATTCTGTTTTGTTCCGCATTGTTAGCATTTGTTTTAATATCAATATATATCTTTTCACCCTTTTCAATTAAATAATTATATTTATCCGTACTGATTACTATTTTATTGTTAATATCACTTTCATTTTCAGTTACATATATCACGATTTCATAATTTTTATTTACACTCTTTGCATGTGTCGCTATTATTTTTGTCTGCCCTAAATTTAACCCTGTTATCTTTGCACTGCTTCCGTTTCCTATAATTGAAACTACTGCGCTGTTTTCACTTCTCCATATAATTCCAGCTTCATCTTTTTGCGTTCCTCCCACTAGGTTTACTTCTATATCCTTACTTTTGTTTTTTGCAATACCTATTATTTGATGCTCGCTTCTTAAAGAATAAGGATTGTTTAAATTGATTTCCTCATCTTCTACAGTGATATTTATTATCAATTCATTAGAATCTTTTGCATTTATTACAACTTGCGCATTTCCCTTTTTTAAACCTTTAACCAGTAATGATTTATTAGAATAAAAATATTGAATTATATCAGGATTTCTGTTTATTACTGTAATATCAATCATTTCTTCTTCGTTAAAATTTTCAGTTTCAATGTTTATCATTACATTTTGACCTGTTATCATATTAATAAAAGGATTATTGGTATATAATAATTTTAAGTCCGAATTCCCGCCCTCATCTGTTACAACTATTGTAGCCCTAAATGGATATTTAAGATTTTCTCCATCTACTAAAAGACTTGTTATACCGATACTATTTCCTTTTATTATTCCAGATAAATTGTTTGAAGTTACACTTGCCGTATTGTTATGTTCGCATGACCAATTCAATGTTCCAATATTATTACTTCCGCTTTCTATTGATAATCTCGTTTCAAGTGATGCGCCTTTTTTTACCCTGTAAACAGGACTTCCACCCAATACTATCGGTGTAACTCCAAAAGTGTTTTTGGGATATACTTTTACAATTACGGAAGCCGTATTCTTGGATTTTGGATTTTCAAGCACTATTTTAGAAGTTCCAACCTTTAATGGTGTTATTAATGCTTCTGCTTCAAATGTTTCATTTTTTACGTTAATTTGAGACCTTTGAGGCAATTTATTCTTTTCTATCTTTCCATGTCCTGTACTTAAATTAATTACGGTTGAATCTTCTACCCACCATGTAAAATTATTTGCATCTGCTTCGTTACCACCTACCAACATCATTTTTAATAAAGCATCATCCCCATACATCTCCATTGTTATCACATTCTGGCTTGTAATTATATATTTTTCATTATCAATAATTATTTGTCCGCCGGATGTTATAATTATTAAAACTTCTCTTTCAAAATCAGCGTATTCATTTTTGATTTTTAAAACTACAGAACCTTCTTTTATAGGATTAATAAAAAATAATGCTTGAACATTATTAACCGTTATAATATCATTTCTTGTCAATTCATATTCAAATTTATTTATGTAATCAGAAGGTACATCTCCTACAAGATCAGCCGTTATAATTTCCGTGTCTGTTTTTTCCAATAATAAAAATGTTTTATTTACTTCTATGTATTTAAATTCCAAATCTTTATTAACAAAAACCTGTATATTAAACGGATATTTAACCAAAGCATGAGAAACACTAATTAATGCTATTCCTTCTTTTAAAGGTTTTATACTGCCATTTTTTCCGTTAAATGTTACTTCAATTACATTCCTTCCTTCTTCAACATAATGTATAATCTGATTTTCATAGCTGCTGTCTATTCCAACCAGATCAACTTGATATTGATAAAAAACAGGAACTTTTACATTAAGTCCGCTGTTAGAATCTATTCTATCTGCCTCGATATTTATATTTATAACATTGGAACTTCCTGTTATATATACAGGATTTTCATCAGTACCTACCGCAAAAACAAGAATGTTTACAGGATATTGCGCTTTGGGATGTCTTGCTGTAATCATTCCTTCTCCCAAACCTTTTGCAGTTATTGTAGCCACATTCATGCTTGATAAAAATTCTATTTCTTTTGAACCCTTATATTCCCATGTAAAACCGCTGTAATCGGCAGGAGTTCCTCCTGCAATTTGTACTGAAAATCTCTTTATTTCTTCTACACCAACTTCAATAACATTAAAAGGAGTTACTATATATGGAACTATTACCTGATCACTTGCACCTACTACAACATTACAATACGCTGTCAATTCAGAAGATTTTGCCATAACAACAACACTTCCGCGATTTAAAGCTTCAACTATCACGCCTTCATTGGAACTTCCTTCCTTAATGTTTATAATACCGCCCTGTGAAACTGAATAATTTATTTTTTCACTGTTTTTTGCACCTACAGGATTAATAGTTAAATTTATTGTAACCACTTCTCCAACTAATAAATTTCTGGACGCTTCCTTGAAACTTAAAGAAGTTATTTTTCCCTTATCATCTTCTCCATCCCTACAAGCCATAAATAACGTATTTATAATTAATAATACACTTAAAAAATATTTAAATAATTTCATATATTCTTCTCCTCTTTTTATTATTTATTTTTTATTCATTTGCAGATTTCTTTCTGTTCCATACATCGTAATAAAGCATATATCTTTGATGAAATACCGTATTTTCTTCAAAACCATAAGGCTGACTATATTTTATAACTAGCATACCTACAAATGTTGAAGAAGCTCTTGATTCATAAGGCAATGTAGTTATTTGATTTTTGTTTACAGCTTGAATTTTAACCAAATCTACATTTCTTCTATTAATTGCGGTAGGTGTACCAAATAGATAAGGATTTGCGTTATAACTTACAATATAATCATTAATATTATTATTAGATTCTATTATAACTTCTTCAATTTTTAATCCATGTAAAGTACCATAAATACTTTCATCAACATTTGCATATAAATATATAGTTTCACCATCACCAATTCTTAATGCCATTTGTCTTTTGTCAAATTCAGTAAATATTGTTCTTCCTTTTTCATGAACCGGATAAAAGCCACTGTTTATCGGATTAATTTTACTTTTTTGATCATATATCTCAAACTCGAAATCTATTATGTCATAATTCATAAATACTTTTATTTCAAGATACTTATCTGTATCTTTCAACGCATCAGATTCAAATTGAAGTTCAGTAAAACCACCTCTAAAACCAGTTATTTCTATCAATTGAGCATCTGTATCAATATTTAAACCAACAAAATCACTTCCTCTTTGATCCTTAGAATATTTTGTTTCAGTAATTTTATCTTTTCCCGGTGTAACATGATATTCAACATAATACGGGCCTTTCCATCTGTTCAAATTAACATCATAATACATTCCCGGTATTCCCCTTACCGCATTATTGCCTAAACTCTTTTTTCTCAATTCTCCCGTAGGTTTTCCGTCTACTACATCACTTTCATAATGATATATGTTTAAAATCTTAAACTCGTAATTATTATGACAATTAACAGACAAAATCTTTTTAATATTTCCATGTCCCAAAGTAAATATTGCCTGTCCCGGATTAGAACCTACTATCGTAATTGATTTAGTGTCCTTGTTATGAACGTAACTTACAGCATTATTCATATTTTGCACCTGAAAAGTTACTTCCGCATTTTCAGGTTTTGTTGAATATGTAACAACTCTCTCAAGTCCCGGTAATATCTCTAATGAACTAATAATCTGTAAATCATTTTCAGGCTCTACTATAATATTGCAATATTCCGTTATTCCTTCTTTATAATGACATTCTAAAACGGCAAAACCTTCCTTTAATGCGTAAATAGTTATATTTTTACCTTGTAACGGATCAATCCTTATACAATCATTTTCTCTTAAATACCATCTTACATTCGGTTCATCATAATTCTGTTCAGCTTTCGGACTGATTTCAGCAGATACAATGTCAACCTGTCCTATCTGCAAATTTATCAATTTTTTAGAAATCTTGAATTCCGAACTTGTATCATCCGTTACCTTTATATATATTCTTCTTGTATATGAAGGCATATCATCATGTCTTAATAATATTTCAGTTTCACCTATTCCAACAGGAATTATACTTGCTTCATTTCCCCTGAATGGATTTACGTTTTGCGCAAATTTAATTACATTGCTTCCTCCAGATATAATATGCCAATAAATATTGCTGTCATCATCCGAACTGAATAATTCTCCGCTATTTTTTTCACCAAATGTACTTGCTTTCAATGTTCTTGATGCTTCATTTTTCTGCATGTTAATCAAATTTTGTTCTGTAATTATATATCTTACTTTCGCATTGTTTACTTTTAATACTTGTACCAAAAGTTCATCATACATTGAACCTGTCGAATTATACGCTTCTATAATACAATTTCCGTCCTGTATACCTTCAACAATAACAACTCTGTTTGTTGCTGAAATCTGTGCAATTACTTTTGATTGATCAGCATTTAGATTTCTTATGTTATAAAATACCCTTACGCCTGTAGGCGCATTAACAGGAACGCTTAATGTCTCACCCATATTTACCGTAACTGCTTTATTCGGACTTTTAGTATCAAATTCTATTCCAGTAAAATATCTAACGTCTATTACTATTTCCAATTGGAAATGTGTTTTTGGATGTTTAATCAGTATTCTCGCTTCACCTTCAACCAATGTATTCACAAAACATCTGTCATATTGCTGAACAATACTTACAACTGGCTTACTCTGTCCGTCAGGCAATCTTTCAACACTGTCATTATAATAATGTTCCCATGTAAACCCTGTATTATCCTGCGCAGTACCTCCAACCAATTGAACCTGTATTATATTTCCCATTTCTCCCGGCTTCATTTGAAGATAATTTGAAGCCGTACTTATGTAAATTCCATTGTCAATCGGACTTTCAACCATTACAAGTATTTCTATTTCATTAAATGAAACAGATGTATTATGTACTCTTATTCTTCCTATGCCCGGACTTAATCCTTTAACAATTGCGTTTTTCCCTGAACCATGCACCTCAATTATATGTTTTGTATTGTTTGTAACGTCCCAACCTATAAACTGTTCATGACCAATATTTCCGTTAATAAGATCAACTTCAACATTCATGCTTTGATTTTGTATCAATTGAACGATGTTTTGCTTTGTAGTTATATAAATCGGGTCAATATCCGCTTCTGTTACCCTTACATAAATAATTACAGGATAAATAAAATCATAATTCGGGTCTCTGTGTTTAACTTCAATTTTTGCAGTACCCATACTCTTGCCGTATATTCTTGCATTCTTTCCGTTAGGAACCTTGTCTATAATTTTTAAATCATCCGTACTTACAACCCATTCATAATCATTTGAATTAACCATGTCCATTCCGACCACTTCAACAGAAAGAGTTTTATATTCACCTTTTCCAATAACATTGAAATTGTCTTTTGTTGTAAAATACATAAGACCATCTTCCGTTGAAGATACGATTATTAAAACCTCTTTTCCCAATTCTGCCTCTGCCGAATCAATCCTAAACTTTGTCTGACCAGCTTTTTTTCCTTTAATTTCTAATTTCATTCCATTTTTTACAACTTCTGCTATTTCAGGCTTGTCAGTCTGTGTAATTTGAATCAAATTGGAATTCGGATTTGTTACATTGTTTATATCAATATCCAATGTTAATGTTTGATTTAAACCGATATTAACAACATCCTTGAAATTAATCATTTTAAGACTTGCTAATTCAGGCTTGTCAGTACAAATTACTTTTATTTCTAAAATACCTTGCGCTTTTGCATGTGATATTCTTATTGTCTCTTCTCCAGCACCATTATTATGAAAAACCGTACAAGCTGCGCCTTTTCCCGTTTGTAATGAAATTAACTTTTTATCAGGTATTGATGCCGTTTCCCATTTAACATCCATCATTTCAACAGGAGACATACCAATACCCGATACACTTAATTCAAGTTTAGAGTTTGGATCGGTATAATCCAATACATAAACAGTTTTACTTGTAGTTAAATATTTTAAATCTTGATTTTCTTGTACGAAATTTCCATATTCACTTGATACTTCAATAAAAATCCTCATCATCTTATTAACACCGCTTCTTCCGTTGTTTACAGCATCCAAAACGGCAACACCTTCATTCAAACCTTTAATTTCAATCTTGTCTCCTTTATCCAACTGCTTTAATTCAACAACTTCATTTTGATATACATCTTCCCATAAAGTATTTATTGCAGAATTATGTACTGGTTTATTAGGCGCATAGTATACTGGTAAAACTGCCGTTTTATTTAATCCCAATCTTATATACTGATTTTCCATATTTAAAGCTTTGTAATTTCTTAATTGATCTTCCGTATTACAAACATAAACCAGTATATTCCTTTTTAACCATGTACCATATGAAACTGTTACATAGGTTTCACCTGTTGCAACCGCATTTAAAACCGCCGATTTACCATCTTTACGAACAGTAACAACATTCGGATTTTCTGTTTCCCATTCCAAACTGGAAATTTCTACTTCCGATAAATTTGTAACAATCGTTGTTGTTTTTTCAGTTCCTACTATCATACCAATTATATTTTCAGTATTAATTCTTTTTGACATATCAACAGTTTCATTTGTAACAGAAGTTACATATATCGTTTCTTTTACTTCTCCTCCAGATGGTTTATTTAATATTTCAATTTTCATTTCTCCTACATTTTCTGCTTTAACTCTCATCTGTTTTTTGCTTAGATTGTTATAAGTACCTATCGGATTTGTAACTCTCCATGTTATATTTGCTAAATTATTATTTATATTGTCTTTATCAGGATCAGTATTAATATTAATATCAATTTCCTGTCCTATTTTCAGCATATAATTATTCTTTTCAGCAATAATTGGATAAAATGCCAGTAATTCATCTTCTGTCAAAGCCGTATATACCAAAATATTAAGAGGGTCTTTTATAAAATCATGTCTTATCTGTATTTTTCTTTGACCTGTTTTTTTGGCTTGCAACACCAGTGTATTATTGTTAAATTCAGCTCCAACATACTCATCATCATCACCTATTATCTTTAATAAAGAATATCCCGAATTTACAATCTGGTTATCTAACTTATATTTAATTTCAATTTCTGCATTTTTACCTACAAGAATACCTTTTGTTTTTACAATACTTGAATCCCATTCATACCATGTTGTGTTAACACCTCTTGGATATACTTCAAATTCAATATTCAATTCATTGAAAGCTACACCTTCACATTTTATTGTAACAATTTCCCTTCCTTCTGCTTTTGCTTTAATCAGAGCAGATTGTCCGCTTCCTAATATTTCAACTACTCCTTTTTTCTCTTTTGTTTCCCATTTTATATTAGCTTTTTCATTTTCAGGAAAATTGGAAATTCCAAAACCTAATGATATTTTTACTTCATCACCTTCATTCATCTTATAAAATGTTTTTTCAGCAGTTATTACATACATATTTTCCAATTCAGCTCTCGTTGACGCGCATAAAACTATTACACTCTGCTTATAACCCAATTGAGACTGTTCAATATTCAAATAACAAACACCTTTATTCTTTCCTAACATATAAAGGGATTCGCCTATAAAAATAGAATTATTTGTAGTATCTTTATTAGCGGTATCTATTTCTACATAATTATCATTATTTTTCAAAGACCATTTAATTCCATTTAATTCGGATTGTGAAATTTGTGTGCTTTTCATTAAATTGATAATTTTACTTTCACCAATCAAAATTTCTATAGTTGGAGGATGATTTAAATATTTTTCATCCGCTTTACCTTCTATTACAGAAACAAATATTGTTAATGGAGTTATATTATCATCATGTTTTATTGTTATTTCAGCATTACCAGCTCTTAGCGCACTTATTAAGGCAGAATCATAGGAATGACTAATATTTATGCTGGTATCAGATTGTTTTACAGACCAACTTATTCCTTTTTTATTCGTATCTGTCGTATTTGTTATAAGAGAAATGAATATCTCTTGCCCTTTAGTAAGTAAATAATGCCTTTTTTCAGCGTCTAAAATAACCTTATTATTTAATTCATTTTCATTTAATACTGTATATATTACAATTGTTTTTTTATCATTAGGATTTACTTTTGGATGAGATATTAATATTTTTGTCTGTTGGTATTCAGAAATACCAGTAATCGTTGCTTCCGTACCATTTGCAATCATTTCAACAACATTTTCTTTTTCTATTTCCCATTTTAATTTTCCCAATTCACTATTAGGCGCACCAACTAAATCCACCTTTATATTAACCGTTTTTCCTTTTACAACTCCCACTAAATTTGTTCCAGAAATATAATAAGGATATTCCATTGAAAGTCCGCTTTTTTCAACTCTTACCACTATATCTATTCCATTAGGTTGACAATTTGGATGTGTAATATTTATTGTTGTTTCTCCCGGCTCTTTTCCCTGTAATATCAATTCACTTCTATTCATTACCGCATTTACTTTATCTTTATCTACAATATTTACAGTAAACCCGCTTAATTCTGAATTCTGTGAATTCTTAACTTGTAGCCTTACTACCTGTTCAGTACCTATTGTCTGGTACATATTTTCTACATATATAATATTTGCACTATTTAATTCTTCCTGCGTTCCAACAATTACTATCGCTTCCTGCGCTGTTCTTAACCCTCCATTTTCAACACGCACTTTTGTCATCCCGCTTTTAACGCCTCTTAAAGCATTTGTTTTTCCTGCTTTTAATGAATCCAAAACAACTATTTCGCCATCTTTTACAGACCAGTCAACTTCTCCCAAATCTTCAATTTTTCCTGAAATTATTTCCAAATCTGCAATATCGTCATAATTCGGATTATTAAGTAAAACTTTAACAAGTCCCTCTGTGCCGTATTTTCTGTCAACTATCTTTACAGAAACATTATTTCCTGAAAATGTTCCTTTTGGATAAACTTTAACTAATACAGAAGCCGTGCTTCCAGATTTACTATGATATACAGTTATATATGACGTTCCTATTCTTTTTGGAGAAATTATTGCAGTTGCAGGAAATACGCTTGTAATATTTATTTGACTTCTTTGAATTTCAGGCTGTATTTTATATGTTCTATTTCCATGAGTAGCTTCCACTTCAATAATTGTTCCATCACTTACTTCCCATGTAAATCCGTTTGCATCAGCCAAATTACCGCCAACTAAAACCATCTGTAATTCAATATCTTTATCTCCTACCTGTGTTTGAATTACATTTTGACTTGTGGTTATATAATAATCATCCTTATAAACAGTACCTGTTCTTACAAATATTAAAACTTCTCTCGAATATTCTGCCTGATTATTACTTATTATTATTTTTGCTACACCTCCGTTTTTTGCATAAACAAAAAACTGATTGTTTGTTTGTACTACATCAATAATATTTCTTTCATTATTTTCAATATTATAGCTAAACTCATTTAATGCGTTAACAGTTTTTGGATTTTCTACACTTGCGTTAAAAATGTCATTTTTATTCAATTCTAACATTATGAAAGTTTTATCTATCGTAATATATGGATTATTACCCTCAACAGATATAATTCTTATGTCAAAATCTAATTCTGCATCCGGGTGAGATACCCTTATAACCGCCGATCCTGCCTTTAAACCACGGACATTTACCGTATCATTATTGGCATGATATTCAATAACATCACTTCCTTCTATAACTTCATATTCAAAATTTCTTATATCATTTATATAACCACCGTATAACTGTACTGTGAAATGCCTGAATTGTTCACCTGATTGTACCAAAAATACGTTTTTTTCACTTGTAATAAACTTTACCGCTTCATCGTTTCTCCTTACAAAAACCAGTAATTCACTGTCATGTTCAGCTCTTGGGTGTGATATTTTTACTCTCTGATGTCCCGATTTATCCCCATGAACAACCAAAACATTCATAGCTTTTGATATTCTTATATTATCTTTAATATCATCTTCCAAAAGTTCAAATTCAAATTGACCATGATCTATAGGCGTACCGCCATAAAGATTAACCTGAATCTGCCTCATTTCATTTTCTTTTATCTCAATAACCGGACTTTGTAGCATAATATAAGGCTGTGCAACAAAATCACCTCCTTCAACCAAAACTTCAACATAAGCTGTAGCGTTCTTTACTTTGGCTATAACAACACTCATACCCGGAGTTTTGCCCTTTACTACAACACCGTCATTACTGTTTGATAATATTTCTATTATTCCATTATTGCTTAATGAATAATTTACATTTTCATTATTTTTTGCTTCCTGCGGTGTTGTAATAATTCCTATTGATAATTCTTCACCTATTGAAATATTCACCCTTTGTGAATTAAAAGACAATCCATCTATTTTAATTTTTGAATCTTCTTCCGATCTGCATGAGATGAATGAAAATAACAATATAATAACCATTAAAAAAATTGTAATTTTTTTCATAATATTTCTCCTATAATATTTTTAATAACAATAAATCTAATATATTTTTAAATAAACTAAAATTTAAATATTTCTTAAATTAATTAATAATGACTTACATTTATTATGGTTTCTGCTGTATTACCGCCAGCTCTTGCCGTAAGTAAAGTTTGCCCTTGCTGTCTTCCCACTATTACCACTGAATTCCTTGTTGAAGAAAATATTGTTGCATAATTTGGGTTTATTATAGAAAATTCAATACTATATTTTTCCAAACCGTCTGGAGGCTCAATTTTCAATACAGCCATCGCTTGTTGATCTACATAAACACCTATAGACGTTTGTTCAAAAAACATATTTACTCTTGTATCTTCTGGAGGATTATCAAATATATGACAAGACACAATTATAAATATTGATAACACGAGCAAAAATAACCATAATCTGTTATAAAACATAATTCTCTTCTCCTTAAATATTTATTTATTAACCCAATATGTTCCTGACGGCATTATTATAAATCCATTCATCACAGGACTTACTTCAATTCTTTCTCTTGAATAACCATATAACGGGAGACATATTGATAAATCTGGAATTTGCTCATCAACCAATGAAATATTATCAATTAATAAAATACCTTTTTGTTTTACATCTCGTCTTATATAAAGACAATCAGAACTAGCCGCTTTTACATCCAATGAAAATTTTGCATACATTTGAACATTTTGTTTTTCATTATAAAAACCATTGTCTGTTATTAATTCAATAGTATTATCGTTTCTATTAATTTTTATAGTAGAATTTATATTTTTATAAACTCTTCCGCCTAATTCGTCTAGAATTCTTTCTTTTGATATTGTTCTAGCATCATTTTCTATAACAGTAAAATCCGTATATTTACTTGAATCAATCATACCTCTTGTACTTTTATCCGCTTTTTTTCTGTTATTATCACCGTCTCCCAATCCTGTAAATCCATCATTACAGTTTACAAATAACAATGTTATTAACATTGTTAATAAAATCTTTAAAAAAATGTTTTCTTTCTTCATAATTTTTCTCCTATAATTATTTATTTAAAAATTATTAATTACTCATTAATTTCATTATTTGATTTCTCATGAACACATATATCTTTGCATAAACTTCCTTTATCCAATAAATGCAACATATTATTTATTTTATTAAACAATAAATGATCACTTGTTGATATTAAATTCGTATTATTAATAGCCGTATTATTATCATATAAAGTTATTCTCATCTCACCAAAATCTTTTTTACCTACTGTTATAATTGTATTAACTCCTGCTAATCTCAATAAATCAGCATTATTTTTCAAACTTACTTGTTTTATATATGAATTATAATTAACATTACCCAAAAGATAAAACATGTCTTCCAAATCTTTTCTTTTATTTAAATCACCATGATTTTTAAATTCTTTATTATGTATAAATTCTATTGTTACGAAATCAACAGCTCCCAATTTTACTATCATTAATTCATCAAATAGGCATTTATCAATTACCTTTTGTTCAATTTTCATATTAAATTTATTTTTTTCTGACCATTTGATTTCATCATTGCAAGAAAGTAAGAACAATGCCGTTGTAACAATTACCAATAATAAAACTTCTTTTTTCATTTTTTCTCCTTTTAAATAAAATTATTAAATTTATGGTAAACTATACAATTGTTAAGTAAAAATTAGAAGTTGTACGAGAAGGGATAGTTCCCTATTGTAATATATATATTGACATTAATAAATATTTAATGTACTATCAAATTATTATGGGTATTTTATGAGTAAAATGACTTTTTATTTCGTTTTTTTATTATTTTTAA
>JGI24695J34938_10001263_pt1 | contig 22240 bp, 18 predicted proteins | sample TergutCo191P3_FD_34938 | JGI IMG/M metagenome (IMG submission 34938)
CTATACGAGATTCTTTTATGCTGACAATCACATTTCCGCTGTTTTTGGTAATAATCGTAACGTGCGAACCGGGGATGAAGCCGAGATTTTCAAGAAATTTTTTGGTTTCATCTCTGCCGCCTACTTTTTTTATGGAGTTTTCCTCTCCGATTTTTGTTACTGTTAAAGGCATCATAATGTTTCCTCCGGCGGTTAGTCGCTTCTAACCAAAAGTTAGTCTATCCTAACTAATATGTCAAGCGGTTTTTGTAAATATTTTAATAATTTTTTTAATTGAAAAACAGGCGGTTTTACACTACTATATATGGAGATAGGGGGTGGATTGTTAAAAATGCATGAATCGGCTGAAAATTATCTGGAAACCATTCTTACATTGAGTCTAAAAGGTGAAAAAGTTCGCTCTATAGATATAGCAAACGAGCTTGATTTCAGCAAGCCGAGCGTCAGTGTAGCAATGAAAAATCTCCGTGAAAAGGGTTACATTTTAACGGATGATGACGGTTCTATAACGCTGACGGCAAAAGGGCGAAAAGTCGCAGATTCGATGTACGAAAGACATACCGCCATTTCACAATGGCTTATCTCTATGGGTGTGGATAAAAAAACCGCCGTAGAGGACGCTTGCAAAATGGAACACGCCATGAGCGAAAAAAGCTTTTTGGCAATTAAAAAACATATAACAGAAGTGTATAATTTAAAAACATAAATTTGTATTTATTATACTCCATGGATTTTTGATAATGTTAAGCTGAATTGCATCGTTAATCAAATTTTTTTCTTGCATATATCAACAGGTTTTGTATGATTTACAAAAAAAAAATAAAAAGATACAATCAAATACCAAATTATGGAAAAAACAATTTTAAATAAATTAGAAGCTGATAAAACGCTTAATGACAGCGAATTGGCTGGTCTTCTTGAAACTGATATATACGACACATCTCTTTTTGAAGCGGCGGATCGGGTTCGAAGAAGTATATATGGAACAGATGTATATATTAGAGGATTGATAGAATTTACCAATTACTGCAAAAACAACTGCTATTATTGCGGTATCAGAGGCGAGAATGATAAATCAAACCGGTACAGGTTAAGCCATGATGATATTCTTTCCTGCTGTAAAACCGGATATGAGCTTGGGTTTCGCACCTTTGTACTGCAAGGCGGCGAAGATGATCATTATAAGGAAGAAATTATCTGCAAAATTGTTTCTGATATAAAAACAAATCATCCTGATTGCGCCGTCACGCTTTCTATCGGAGAAAAAACATATAAAAATTATAAAGCGTATTTTGACGCAGGCGCGGATCGATACCTATTGCGTCATGAAACAGCCGATGATGAACATTACAAAAAACTGCACCCAAAAAACATGATCCTTGAAAACCGAAAGGAATGTTTGCGTAACCTTAAGGAAATCGGCTATCAGGTTGGCTCCGGGTTTATGGTCGGCTCGCCGTTTCAAAAAACAGAGCATCTAATAAAAGACATAAGGTTTTTGCAGGAACTGGAACCCGAAATGATCGGCATAGGTCCCTATCTCACACATAAAGAAACGCCGTTCAAAAATGAAAAAAGCGGCAGCTTGGAATTAACGCTGCGCCTTTTGGCGGTACTCAGGCTGATGTTTCCCTATGTGCTTCTCCCTGCTACTACGGCTCTTGGAACAATTACGCCAGACGGACGCGAGCTTGGCTTAAAGGCAGGCGCAAATGTAGTGATGCCGAATCTGTCGCCTGTTAATGTAAGAAAACAATATTCGCTTTACGATAATAAGATTTGCACCGGCGAAGAAGCCGCCGAATGCAGGGCTTGTCTTGGCAAGCGCGTAAATTCCGCAGGCTATCANATTGTTGTNTCCAGNGGCGATGTAAAAAAATAAAATTAATCATGAGACATATNATTTCGGCGGCATTCAAATATTCTTTTCCTGTTTTATTGGGCTATCCTGTAATCGGTTTTGCGTTTGGTTTGATTATGTCCGATGCAGGATATCCAATTTGGTTAACAGCGTTAATGAGCGTATTAATGTATACCGGAGCGGGACAATACATTGCCGTTGGACTTTTTACCGCAGGCGCAAGTTTATGGGAAGCCGCTTTGGTGCAGCTGGTTGTAGGCGCCCGTCATATCGCGTACGGATTATCCATGATAAATCGTATGCCGTTTTCAGGCTTGCGAAAAGTTTATTGCATTTTTGGTTTAACCGATGAGACTTTTGCACTGTTATCGTCTTTGCCGGAAGAAAGCGGCGAAACATTAAATGTTTCCGGTATAAAAAATCCAATTGCTGTAAGCAGTATTGGAAACTTTATGTTTCTTGTAACGCTCTTTAATCAAAGTTATTGGATTATGGGTTCTTTGGCCGGCGCTGCCGCAGGTTCGCTGCTTTCATATAATATTGAAGGAGTAAGTTTTGCCATGACTGCCCTTTTCATAGTGTTAATGCTTGAACAAATTATAAAAATACGAAAACCGGGTATATTTATCATATCTGCTGTATCAGCAATTTTATGCGTTGTTTTTTTATCTTCGCGTTTTTCTCTTTTGGCTGCTATCGCTTTTGCTTTGGCAATAAATTCCATTTTGGGAAAGAAAAAGGTGTTAAATGAAAATTGATTCAAGCGAAGCGTTACTGCTGACGGTGATAATGGCTGTTGTGGTTTTCTTCTGCCGCGCATTTCCTTTCCTGTTTTTTCTTGGTAAAAAGCAGGGAACTAAAACAGAAACTTTCATCGGTTTTGTAGAGAAAGTTGTGCCGCCGCTTGCCATAACTGTTCTTACATTAAATGCCATTACAAGTCTTATATACGAAAATATTAAACTAAATAATTTTTGGCAAGGCGGATTTGCTCTTGCGGCTGCTGCTGTTACCGTTATTCTTCACCTGTGGCGCAGAAATATACTATTAAGCATATTTTGCGGAACAGCGTTGTATATGGTGTTGAACAAGTTTATTTATTTTTGAAAATTATATGAATAGGTGTATAATAAATCAAAGGAGTAATTGATTGAATATTCTTGTAATAGACACGGTATNGGCGGCGGCTGTTTCATCCANTTCTGCGCATAAGATTTTCCTGCCGATTNATAAATGCAATGTTACTGTTTTAGGCGTAGCTGATAAACCTTTACAGTCTTATATCAGCGAAATTCCTGCGAAGATAAAAGAAAAAGCAGGTTGACACAAATAAATGATACGTTTTTTTGCTTTGCTGTTAATTTTATTCTCAGCGGCGCTGTTGTTTGGCGATGAACATCCAGCGAAGTTCCCAGAGGAACATATTTCAAATCTGCTGGAAAACTGGTTTGCGGCGGAAAATTCGCTGTACTTACAGCGAAGCTTTCAGTATGACAGCCACGATCATGACAATCTTCTTTTTTACCTTGAAAAATTTCAAATGTCTCTGGAAAGTTTTACGCAATCTCTGGTTTTTTTACAATATGAAAATATGGGGCTTCTGCCTGAAAACAGCGGCGAAGAATTCCGACGGAAAATAAAAAACATGATAAATTATGTTAATGAAGGAAATATCGCGGCGGCAGCCATGGAAGCGCAGCCGATAAGAGAAGAGCTTGCTCTTTATGTCAGGCTGGATACCAAAGTTTCTTCCTTGATTTTTTCACGCTTTGCCTTTATATTCGGCGTATTCGCGGCATTAATTATAATTCTAATAGCAGCGATATGGTATTTATACAGGGCTTTGCGTATTTCACAGATACAGGAAAAGGACAGCGAGGAATTTTCAGAAATAATCATAATGGCTCAGGAAAATGAACGAACCCTGATTTCGGCGGATTTGCATGACACGGTTTTGCAGGATATGGGACAGCTTTTGCGGATGAGCGAATCTGATAACTCACTTTCCGCTCTGATCCGCCGCATTATAAATCGAACAAGAGAAATATGTATCGCGTTAATGCCGCCGGATTTTTCCCGGCTTGCCCTGACGGATTCTTTAACCCAGCTTTGTTCAGATTTTGAAAAACGCTCATCGGCAGAATGCCGCGCATTAATCGCAGAAGACTTTTTTGCAGATCGTCTTCTTGTGCCTATGCAGCTTCAGATTTACCGCATTGTTCAGGAATCATTGAATAACATTGAAAAACACGCGCAGGCAAAAGAAGTAACTTTAACCGCGCGCAATAAAGATGATAAAACAATTCTTGTCTGCATTACAGATGACGGCATCGGGATCTCCGGTGAAGAGCCTTCAAGNGGCATGGGGATTCGCGGAATGTACAGGAGAGCGCAAATTCTTGGAGCGTCTCTTTCTTTTATACCGGGCGCGGGAGTGGGCGTTACGGTACGGCTTGAGGTGCCTATTATGGAAGTTTCGCTGCAGAAGCCTTTCCAAACCGGGTATAAAGCGTCTTTATCAAAAATGCAGCCGCGTATCCGATGAAAACAGAAATAGGGCGATCAGCCATATTAACAGGAATCCTGCCAAGAATTTCAGAGGCAAAAAGGCTGAAACCCTGCCTTATAAAACCCATACGAAGCCATGTTTCCGGCGGAATGGTCTGCGGAATTGTATTGCCGGACATATTAATGGCGGCTGAAATCAAACCGCCCAATACGCTCATCAATATGCACATAACAACAGAAAGGATGGTCAGCATAATGATTATTCCAAAAAACTGCTGTTTTCCCGTGATGCCGGAACCGGATTTTTCTCCAATTTGTACAATTTTGTATTCTTCCGGAAAATAACGGGCAAATAACTTAACAAGCAGAACAGCGGCAATGCTGCAAAGGATGTAGAAATACCAGACCCAATAGTACGGCGTACCCCAAACGAGAAAATAAATGAACGAATAGATAAATGTCGTAAGGATTGCGCAGATAATGCCGGGCAATAATCCTGCGAAAAATACGACAGAAATTGTAAAAATGGTATCCAGATACAAACCAAGAGAAAAAATCGATGTCAGCCACATAATGCCATTATTCGCTATACTTGCGGCAGCTCCCAAAAGAATTATAAACGACAGCTTGAATGATGTTTGGCTTTTCATTGGAACAGTATACTAAAAAATAAAAAATTATGGTATCATTTTTTTATGCATACGCGCTCTGTCGTTATTATAGATGATCATGAGATGATGCGAGCAGGACTTGCCGCCCGTCTTTCCAAACGCTGGAGAGTAACCGGCGAAGCTGGTTCACTGGACGAGGCTTCCACTCTCTTTGCCGATCCCGCCGAATGGCCGGATCTTGTCATTTTGGACATAGAACTTGGAAAAGAATGGGGCATTGATTTACCCGGCCTGCTGCGAAAAAAAAATCCCGAAGAAAATAAAATTCTGCCGCTTTTTTTGGTTTATTCAGTTTACGATGATTATGCCCATATTAACGCCGCTCTTCGCGCCGGAATTAAAGGCTATGTCTGTAAATCACAAAGCGCAGACGAATTGCTGGAAGCAATGGAGAACGCNGTTTGCGGCAAAAAAAGTTTTAATTCCAATCTGGTTCACCGTATGGCGGCAGTTTCGGATTTGATTCTTGGACTAACCAGGCGGGAGAGGGAAATCTTCAATATGGTTCAGCACAGATTTAGCAATAAGGAAATTGCCGCTTCCCTTGGCGTTTCGCTTCGTACCATAGAAAATAATCTAAGCATTCTCTACGACAAAACCGGCGTTAAAAACCGCCGGGAACTGGAACAACTTTAACGCACGCATTTTACGCACGATAAATTTTTAAAATTTTACTCTGTTTTTTTTATGAATTCACCCTGAAAATCATACATCATCTGAATATTTTGATGACAAATTACAGTCGGCGGACTTAAAACGTAAAAGGGAAAGTATGAAAAAGAAGTTGTTTTCGATGATTAGTTTGTTGATTGTAATTGGAGTGATTGGAATTACATTTGTTTCTTGTGGTGGTGAGGGCGGCAATAGTATTCAAGTATTTTTGAGGTCGAGTAATAATATAGATGCTCGAAGTGTCGCAGGAAATGTCGGTTCAGAAAATATAGTGGAATTTCATGTAATGCAATTATTGGTTAATATGGATAATCAACCTTATGCTGGCTGGATTATACGAAGTGATAATCATCCCGACTATCCCAGCAACCATGGTTGGTATGATATAGCATCATTAAACAGAACAACCGTAAGTATGGGAGATCGCCATAATGGACCACATTCAGTTGTTTTTATGATGGTAAATGGAATTAAAATAAATGGAAATACTGTTATGGAGAACCAATGGGTTGATATTGTAGCAGGAGATTTAACGACTACCTATGAATTCCATCATTTTCAAGTTACTGAGCAAACAAAAAAATTGCCAGGCGCATTTAATGGGACTGATAATTTGTATAGCAATGTAAGTCAGTTCCTTGTAGTCGTGGACGAATCTAAACTTCACGATAACGGAACGTTAAAAGCAGATTGGTGGGAATGTTTCTCGTTCATTGCACGACCATAAAAGCATCAGAAGCGAATACAAATTTGCGATGATATGATCATTTAATAAATGCGCGGTATTTTTTCCGCGCATTTTTTTTGTCAATATCAATTCCGCAAGCTCTTTCGCCAGGGAGCGGCGATGTTAGCAGCCGCGTTGAACAGCCAGAAAGCAATAAATCAATTCCTAAAAAGAGCCAACGGCGAAGTCGTTGAAACGCTTTCCGGTTTTGGCTGCTTTATACATAAGAGCGGTGAAAGAGTAAAAACAAGGACTGAGCTAAGGCAATCTTTATAGAGGTTGCTTTAGTTCAAATTACATAGTTACCAATTCTGGCTATTTTCCCCGAAAGTCCTATAACTGATGTTTTAATATTATGTACAAATTATATATATTAATATACAATGTAATTTAATGAAGAAATATTTAACTATTAAAAATATTTTATCAATATTGGTAATTTTTATTATATTTTATTTATCATTTGTATGCACAATTTCGGTTTTATATGCAAAAATAATGGGATTGTTATTTTTACTGGGTATTTGCATTGTAATTACAATCACGTTTTTAATAATTTATAAATTACGAAAGAAAAAGTATATTCTAAACTATATTTTATTAATATATATAATTGGAATAATCTTTGGATATACATATATGAATATTATTTATAATTATCATAAAAATAACTTAAAAGAAATTTCTAAAGAAATTGATAATTTTTATGTAAATTCAAATAATGAATATAATAAAGATGAAATAAGAAAAATAATAGAAAATAGTAATATAACAACTGTACAATTAAGGCTTATAAAAGATGATTATTATATAATAAAGTCATATCTGAAAAATAGGGTAGGTGATGTTTCATCATTTTGGTATAATAGTGATACAAAAATAATTTATAATGATGGCGTTAGTGATCCAAACTGGTCTGTGATTAATTGATATTTAGCTGAGCTTTTTTCAAAACTTGGTTAGTTTAGAAAAAAGCCTCAGCTGCTTTTTAATAACATTCCGCCTGCAAAGACTGTAAGCGGCGCTACCAGTATTAAACCAAAGCTGCCGACAAGAGTATGCACAATTTCTGATGAAACCCAGATCATGTTAATTATATTCTCAAGCGGAACTCCCTGCGCGATAAAAACCATTATCATCGCCGTGTATTCAGCGGAATACGCAAGCAAAAGAGTTGTAGTCATTGTTCCTGATGCCTGACGCGCAACTGTATAACCTGAACGCATCAAAGCGAATCTTGAAATCTCGGGCTGCTGTTTTTTTATTTCGTCCATTGCGGCCGCTACATCCATTGAAAGATCTGTCATGGCTCCTGAAGCCGCAATAAAAACGCCTGCTATAAAAAGGTGCGCAAGGTTTAAGTGTCCAAAACCTGTAAAAAGCAGATTTTCCGTAAAAGGCCGAACTGCCCCATGAATCTTAAACCATGAAGTAAAAACAAACGCAAGTATTGACGTTACTAAAATTCCGCCGGAAGCGCCAAGAAAGGCGGTAAGCGCGCGGCGGGAAAGTCCGCCAACCAGAAACAATGTTAAAGAAGTAATTAATAAAGCAATTAATATTGAAGCAAAAATTGGATTCCAGCCGTGCAGAATCATCGGGTAGAGTATGCGGACAAGCGCCATTATTGTAAATGTAAAGGAGACAAGGGTTTTTATTCCCATCCAACCCATAATAAGTATCATGGCGGTAATAAAACAAACGGCAAGAAAAATTGTTTTATGGGTGCGGTAATGATCGATCATCTGGACGTGTGCGATTTTTTCATCATCGGTAAGTCTTAATACAGCGAACGCGATATCGCCTTCCATGTATATTTTATCCAATTCCATTTTGCCGATTAGATTATTGGAAGTAGAATGTATCTCTCCCTTAAAACGCCTGGATAAAACTTCGACATCAAGCTGCTGATCGCCCTGCCTCACAGGACCTATTATTTTTAACATTTCGTTATTTACATTTGTAACGCGTACTCTTGATCTTATCGAGTTTGAGAAAGCTGCGCTTCCTTCAAATCCGGTTGGAATAAACATTATTAGAATTGTAAAAATTCCTGCGATAAAAATAAAAATAATATCCTTCCTGGATTCCTTATAGAAACCCAGGAAAGACAAAGACTCACGTTTTAACATGAATTAGTTTACTCTTATATTCATTGCGCTTGCGAGTTTGAAGAATATATCGGTGTTATCATAATAGCCGCCGAATATCTCCTGATGAATTCCGCTTGCAAAAGTCGGAACCGGAACTCCCGTGTGCGCAAAACTTGTCCAGCCGATCCCCGCTGTCTGATTCATTATCTGGGTTAATTTTATTGTGAGAGGCTCGTAACCTCCGTATAATAAATATTTATCTTCCGCAAAAGATCTAACTTGCTGATTTCCCATTGAACGCTGAAAAGCAAATTCAACTTCCTGCTTTTGAACAGCGGTCAGTGAATTAAAGTCAATTCCAAAAGATTCTCTTATTGCGGGAAGAAGATCATCAAGCCTTGCGCTGGATTGATTTACTCTTGCCTTGTAAGGTTTTAATACTTCTTCGTCAAACGCAACGTACGATCTTGTCTGTAATGCGATTCTGTCAAAGAATGTGTCGTATTGTGTTCCCGCAAAACCAATTGTCATACCGCCTGTTTCATGATCGCCTGTTATAACAATGAGCGTTTCTCTTGGATGACGATTCGCAAAATCAAGAGCGACCGCAATCGCCGAGTCCAACGCAAGCACATCATTAATATTTGCTCCGGCATCATTTGCATGACCTGCCCAGTCAATCTTTCCGGCTTCTATCATCATAAAAAAACCTTTTGGATTATCAAGAAGCTCAATTCCTTTCCTTGTAAGATCTGCAAGAGAAAGGTCTGATCCTTTGCGGTCGATTTCGTAAGGCATTGCTTCTGAATCCTGCAATACTTCGTTTACCTTGATTACTTTTCCAACGCCGGGCTGCAGCGCGTTAAAACCTGCCTTGGTATCAACATAAGTAAAACCGTTGGAAACAGCAATTTCTATTGCGTCTTGTTTGTCGCCGTTCTTTCCTCTTCTTTGAGCTAACGCGCCGCCTGCAATATAATCGATATTACTGTTTGCAAGCTGAACGCCTAAATCGTAAAGATCGCCGCGTGAAGGAACAGAGCCGTAAAATGACGCGGGGGTTGCATGGTTTAGCGTAACGGTTGTAACAAGGCCGACTTTTCTTCCTGATTCCGACGCATACTGAGCAAGGTTTTTAAAATTCTGTGTTCTGCCCGGATCCATGTTGATAACGCCGCTGAGTGTTTTTTTCCCGGATGCAATCGCAGTTCCTGCGGAAGCGGAATCGGTAATAAAAGTTCCTGCATCATGAGTAGTTGTAAGCCCTGCTACAGGAAACTGCGTGAATCTAAGACGTGTTATCTCAATATCGCTTGACTGGCGTGCTGTTGAATAAACTTCAGCGGCGTTAATTTGAGCCATCGACATTCCGTCTCCAATGAACAAAAACACGTATTTTGCTTTTCCATTAACAGCAAGCGATTGAGCGCCGCCTGCTTCCTGCTTGTTACATGCTGTAACCAACAGCAAACCAAAAGACAATAAAACAAACATAAATGCAATTCTCTTTTTCATAAAATTCTCCTTATAAATTATTTTGTATCCAATTTTGGATTTATCTGAATTCAAAAACAGATATTGTACCTGAAACTTCGTTTGCAACGAATATTAAAGGGCGTCTGGTTGGACTTGCGGACGCTTCTACGGCATACAGTCCTTCAGGGCCAAGATCACCCATGCTTTTAAGTTCAGCGCCTGAAAAATTACGAGTGTTAATATAATCAGTAAAATTTACAGAAGCCGGATTTGAAATGTCGTATAACATTATGCCGCCGATTCGCTCAAGACCGATGACGGCGTATGTGTTTCTTCCAACACGCAATGTTGTAACATACTCAGGTTCAGGTCCTTTCCTTCCGCTTCGGCTGTCTAAATCATTGTTTGTATGCGAAGCGTTAAAATTATTCGGGAAATATCCGGCAGTACGTGTTTCAAAATCATTGCCGCTGTCGTAAACTAAATTTGCTGTATCACCGTTTAAGTCCCAAATCGAAAATGACCGGGCGCCGAATAAATATCTTTCTCCGTCAGCAAGTCCTTCTTTTAAGGAATTGTTTATTGTATCTATCCTGCTGCCATCCATATTAAATTGAAGAATATCATTGTATGCATTATTTCCCGAACCCCATTCTCTTGCGTCGCCTTCATTCGCAGTTAGAATATAGGTTGTTCCTCTTATTGTTACAACTGCAATTCCATCAGGCTGATAAGCGCCGTAAAGATTCTGCGTGCGAAGTTCCGCCTTTCCGTCTCTTAAAACATCCAAAGAGTTCTGCGGCAAGTTATGATTCTTAAAACCAAGTCCAGTTACAGATGTAAATGTTCCGCTTGCAATATCCAGTACCGCAATTGCATTGGCTTCCTGTAACGCGACATAAGCTGTGCGGCTGTTTTCACTTACTGCGATATATTCAGGCTCAAAATCAAGAGACGGCTGCGATCCCCTGTTAAGGATACCGCCGCTGCTTAAAAACGCAGCTCTTGCCTGCGCGTTGTCAAAAGCTTCAAAACCGATTGTACGCGCTTCGTGAGAGCTGACATTAATTATTGTAACAGTTCCCGGCGGATCAATTCTTCCCGCTGCGTATCCTTCTCTTGGCTCTCCTTCATCGGCGGTTAAAATAAACTGTTCGTCAGGCGTAAAACAAATCATGTCAGGCTGAACTCCTGTACGATAATGACGTATATATTCGCCTTCATAATTTAATAAAACAATATACCCCTGCTCATTGTAATTACTGTGATGAACAGAAAGCACGATAATTTTATTTCTTGTACTAACAGCAACGCTTGTAAGGTCGCCGTAATTAAAACCATTTGCAGATCCCATCGCTTTTACATCAATGCGTTTATACAAAGGCATTTCTGTAAATCTTCCTGAACGAAGACCGCCTGCGTCTACGATATCAAGACTGCCAAAAGCTCCGTTTACAAGATATATTTGTTTACTGTCATTGTTATACACAACAATTTCCGCAACGCCGCCGCTTTCGCTCACGCTGCCTGTAGAATAGCTTCCTATAAAGGTGAGTTTTCCATTAACGCTTCGAAAAAGAGTTTCATCGGCGGATTGCGTTGACTGGCATGATATTAATAATAAGGTAATAATTATCATGTTTAAATATTTCATTTATTACTCCTTTTATAGTGTCTGTCAGCAACGTGACAGACACATAATTATTTACCTAAAAGCTCCATCTGATATCGAGATAAAACACATTTGTTAATCTTGAATCGCTGTCATTCCAGTTGCTTATGTTGTTTTTTGCCATATCGATGTGTGTTACATTGCCGATTTCAAAATGTGTTCTGTTGTCAAGATTGATTCTGACAGAAGGTCTTATGCTAAATACGGAATGTTCTGCTGCGTTGGAAAGAGGAGCATAACCTCTGCGGTGATAATTGGGATTTGCTGTCGCTTCTGCTGTAGTCGCATTGTGGCTTGTTCCGTTTAAAAAGTATACTAAATCTAAACGGGGAACAATAATGCCAAGCGCATAACTACCCCAGACATTAAAAAGCAAACTCATATCTCTGTCATCCTGATACAGGAATTGAACTGCATTAAGTCCTAAGTTAAATTCATCATTGATTTTATATGCAAATGTTTCAGAAATGAACGTAAGACCGCTATTGCTAAAATCCTGAAGATTATCAGCCGCTACCGCAACAACCGCTGTAAGATTCGGCACAGAGAAGATTCGAAGATCACCTGCGATCATGCTGGAGTTTTTATTATCATCTATTGTTGCTCCAATATTTCTGCCTGTTGAATCTGTATTTTTAACAGTTGTGCCTCCGCCTGCCGTGTTTTCGGTGCGGAAGGTACCGCCGATATAAAAAGCATTTTTCCTGGTATATGAAATACCGATAGTATATTTTGAGTCATAAAGGTAGGGTCTTGAATTAATGTTACGCGCTAAAACATTATTGGCTCCGCCGCCTAATTGCGCAGCTGTATAAGCGCCAAAACCAATATTTAATCCATCAATCGGATTCAATTTCATCAATACACCGAGTCCTTCGCCTACGTCATCATTAAACCACCAGTCAGCTGTCTGCCATGAGCTGTCATCTACAATACCAGCGCTAAAACTCAATTTATTTTCAAAGAAATTCACAAAGCCGTAAGCAAAGGGTATAGAGAAATACATACCGCCAAGATTAACATTGCCGGTTCCTGCAAATGTAAAATCATGCGTGTGATCTTCTTCTTCCTGTGTTGTCCCTGAGCCGCCGATACTGACATTTGTGCTTGCGTTTAATGTCCTCTGTGACTGAAGCCTGAATCTTGCCCCTGCGTTTCTTGTTTCATTCTGGTAAGAGCCGTTTAAACGAAACCTATACCCGTTACTGTCTGAATCAACGCCAAACGCCTTTAAAAATGGATCTTCATCTCCTGTTATTACCAATCCCATTCCGCTGTTAAAATAACCGCTCAAAGTCAGATTTTGCGCGAACATTACAGATGATACAAAGAGCATTATAAATGCNAATCCTGTAATCCTTTTCATAGTTTTCCTCCTGAAATAAAATNTTGAGAAAAACCTATTATTTATATGTTAGGATTTGGTTTAATTAATGATAGATTTTCATTAATTNCAATTGATTGTCCCTGAGCGCCTTTTCTTCATTTTCTTCTTCAAACTGCCGAGTATACAATTTATGGTAATGTTCACGTTTTTTCATTAATTCGTTGTGGGTGCCCCGTTCAATAATTTTTCCGTCATCTACGACGAGGATAATATCCGCGTTTCTGATTGTGCTTAATCTGTGAGCGATAACAAAACTTGTGCGTCCCTTTAGCAATGTATGGATTGCTTCCTGCAGAAGCATTTCCATTTCTGTGTCAATGGAGCTTGTCGCTTCATCAAGAATAAAAATTTTTGGATCGGCAAGAACAGCTCTTGCAAAAGATATTAATTGTTTTTCTCCTGTGGAAAGCCTGTCGCCTCCCTCTCCGGCTTCGGTGTCATAGCCTTTTTCCATTTTTTCGATTACTTTATCGGCGTGAACGATCCTTGCGGCTTTTTCCACTTCTTCGTCAGTCGCGTCGAGGCGTCCGTAGCGTATGTTGTCACGGATTGTGCCGGAAAAAAGATGAGGGCTTTGCAGCACGTAACCAAATGCGCTGTGAAGCCAATGCTGGCTTCTTTCGCGGTAATCCTTTCCGTCAACCAGAATTGATCCTGATACAGGCTCAAAGAAACGGCAAACAAGATTTACAAGCGTCGATTTTCCGGCGCCTGTTTCGCCGACAATTGCGGCATACGTACCAGCCGGAACTGTTAAATTAAAATTATCCAGGATTTTTTTATTATAACCAGGATAGTTAAATGTCACATCACGGAATTCGACATTGCCTGTGATAGGTTCCCAGTTTTCTTTTTTTGGAGAAAAAACATCTCCGTATTTTTCAATTACTTCAGGCTTGTCTGTAATGCCCTGATCCTGTTCAAGTAAACTGCTTACCCTTTCTACATTCGCCTGAGTGGTAACAATATCGGTTAAAATACGCGCAATATTCTGGATTGGCCAGAAAAACCCTCCCGCGTATTGAAGAAAAACTGCGAGCACCGATAATTCCGCTCCAAGAAATATAATTTCGTAGCCGCCGTAACTTAAAATCGCCGCAGTAGCCAAAGAGCCTGTAAAAAGCGTCAGCGGAATAAATGTTGATCGTAAACGCGCCATGTGGGTTGCGTTTTTTCTGTATTCTGATGTGATGGTAGAAAATTCAGCGAGGCTTTGTTTTTCCGTGACAAGCACTTTAACAGTTTTTGCTCCTGTTATACCTTCGTTCATAGCTCCTGTCATTTTTGAATTTAATTTGCGAATAATACGGTTTACGGATAAAATTCGTTTTTGAAAAATCCATGTTAACACAGCCAAAACAGGAATAGTGGAGTATACAATAATCGCAAGTTTCCAGTGAACAATAAACATGGCGGCAATCGCTCCAACGCAGTAAAAGACCGACCATGTAAAATCGATTAATCCCCACGCAACCAGATCTCCTATACGGCTGGTATCGGAATTTGTACGCGCCATTAGGTAGCCGACTGGAGTTTTGTTGTAGTAAGAAAGGCTAAGTTTTTGTAGATGCAAAAAAACAGCGTTTCTAAGCTCGCGGCACATGCCGCATTCAGCTTTAATTCCCCTGGAAACGAAAAAGTTTACATTAACTGCTTGAATAATTACAAGTATTCCTGTTAATGAGAGCAGTAACCAGATTCCGTCCGCGGTCTGAGGTTCGATATTATTTTTTATGGCGAAACCCAAAAGGAGAGGGAAGAGTATATCGATAACCGCTACAAGAAACATCAAGCTAACGCAAAGAATAAGTGTTTTCTTTTCTTTCTCTATAAACGGAAACATTTTTTTCCATACATTCAATGATAAAGGTTTGTTATATTCAATATCTTCATAATCTGACATATTAATTTCCTTCTGCACCGGATAAACCCGCTGCCTGCATTTCAAAAATTCTGCGGTAAGTGCCTTCGCGTTCCATAAGCTCCTTATGAGAGCCGATGTCTTCCACAGTGCCGTTTTTTAAGACCAGTATTTTATCCGCCTGCATTAAAGTTGATATACGATGAGAAATTATTATTACCGCGGCGTCCTTTACGCGATGTTTTAGGGCAGAGCGTATTTTTGCGTCAGTTTCTGTGTCCACGGCGGAGAGACTGTCATCAAAAATCATTACAGGAGGATTAGCAGCTAACATTCTTGCAATTGAAACCCTTTGTTTTTGACCGCCGGAGAGGGTAACGCCTCTTTCGCCGATTATCGTTTCGTAGCCTTCGTTAAAGTTTTCGATAGTGTCATGAACAGCCGCTGTTTTCGCTGCGCTGTGAAGCCCGGCGGCTGTTTCATCCAAAGAAGAGCCGCTGTCTGATTCGTGCGCGGCTAAAATATTTTCGCGGATTGTTTTTGAAAAAAGGAAAGGCTCCTGCAGGCAAAGCCCGATATGCCGCCTTAAATGCGAAAGAGAGATACGGCGGATATCAATGCCGTCTAATGTGATGCTGCCGTTTCCTTCTTCCAAATTGTAAAGGCGGCTTATAAGGTGAACAAGCGATGATTTGCCCGATCCTGTCGCTCCAAGAACAGCCATTGTTTCGCCGGGCTTTATCGAAAACGAAATGTCACGTAACACATGATTGCTTCCGTATGAAAAACTTACATTATTAAAGCGAATTTCGCCTTTTATTCCCGGAAAAAGAGCGTCTTTTGGATCTGTTTCAGGTTCCTCGGCAAGCACTTCCCGAATCCTGTTTGCGGCGACAAGCGTTTTTGAAGTATCGGAAAGAATTCTTCCAAGCTCACGGATAGGCCAGATCATCCAGTTACAATAGGCGTAGAAGGCTATAAAAGTTCCCGGCGTCAAGTCACCGTGAATACTTCTGAACACTCCCGCTCCTATAACAACCGCCAATTGTAAGCCGCTTAATAAATCGCCTGTTCCCCAAAATAACCCAAGCATTTTTCCAATATTGATCCATATATTGGCAAGAGCCGATGTTCTTTCCCGGAATTTTTCGACCTCATAAGCCTCTCTTCCAAAAGCCCTGACTACGCGCACTCCTGTATAATTTTCCTGAGCGGTTGATTGCATTTTCCCTTCTGTAACATCCGCGTTTGCGAAATTTTTACTGACACGCCTGAAATAAAAAACAGAGAAAGTAAAAATTAAAGGAATAATGGATAATGATATAAGCGACATAAAAACATCCATGGAGAACATCATTATTACCGCTACTGTAAAAACACAAACGGTTCGTATAAGTTCGCTAAGGTTGTTTTGAATAAAGAAGCGCACATTTTCTACATCAGTAGTGGATCGTTGTATTATATCTCCTGTCTGGCATTTAACATGCCATGAGTAAGGAAGTTTTTGAATATGAGAGTAGAGGGTATTCAAGAGCCGCCACGATACAGTTTCGCCAAGCTCCAAAGAAGTGTAATTTCGTATCAGATTGCAAACTTCAGCCATTAAAGCCGCGGCGATAATGAAGACTGCGCAGATCCAAATCTTCTCACGCAGTAAATCAATCCCGCCCAGAAAGTCTATGAGGCTGACAACAAACGCCGGAGCCGCAAGAGGAGCAGTCCCTATCACTGAGTCAACAGTGTAGCGGATTATCTGAGGATTTAATAAACCAAAAGTTACTGTTAAAAGCGTCGCAGTACAGCAAAGAGCGAAACCGGCTCTCCGGTCTTCTGCAGCCGCCGCGACCATTTTAATCCGTCCAGACTTCCACGGCAAATTCATGGCGTTTACTCCATACATAACTATATGACCTGAGCGCTTATTCAACAAGTAGTCAGGTTATTTTGATTATTATATATTTTTTTACTAATTGAGTATGAACAAATTTGATCAATTCTATATTTACGTTTTTACAGCGCTCCATACCTTGTTCCAGCCTGTAGTGTCCTTTTTTTTATAATTGCAAGCTCGCTTACAGTTAAAAACCAGAAACCCTGCTGTCTAAGGTTTGTGATTATTTGCGGTAAGGCAGCCATTGTATTGCCATGCGATGTGTTGTTGTCGTGAAGAACAATAATATCACCGTCACGGGGATTGGAAAGAACGCTGTTTTTTATCGCAGCCGAAGATCCCGGCCAATCGTTGTGTACGCTGCCGTCAATTAAAGCCATGCCGAATTTTTCGCAAACCTGACTTAATCCCGTTCCATGATCAAGATTCGGCGCGCGGAACAAGCATGGATAGCAGCCTATTATTTCTTTAATCGCAAGAGACGCTGCGCCAAGACTGGTTATAATTTCATCAGTTTGAGAGGAACCGAGGCCGCTATAACCATCAGAATGATTGCCTAACTCGTGTCCTGCGTCAAAAATCGCCTGTGCGGCTGATTTGTTTTCGCGTACATTGGCGCCAACAACAAAGAAGGTTGATTTTACATTGTGTTTTTCAAGAACCGCAAGCAGAGCCTCTGTCCCGCCGTATGCTGATGGAGTGCAAGGACCGTCGTCAAAAGTTAGAGCGATGTATTTTTTTTGCATTTTTACTCCCCATTATTATAATAAAAAATATTAACCGGACTGACAAGAAAAATTATAAGAATTTATTTTATCGTTCAAACAGCTTTTTAAGCTCCTCATGGCTCATTCTCGCAAGCCACGATTCACCGGATTTTACAGTCATTTCGGCTAATTCCTGTTTACTTGAAATCATGGCGTCGATTTTTTCTTCGAAGCTGTTCTTTGTTATAAAACGATGAACAAAGACATTGCGTTTCTGTCCGATGCGAAAAGCCCGGTCTGTCGCCTGATTTTCAACTGCCGGGTTGTACCATAAATCATAGTGGATTACACGGCTTGCCGCTGTAAGGTTCAGCCCAAGACCGCCTGCCTTTAAACTGATAAGCATTATGCGTGAAGACGGATCATTTTGAAACTTGTCGATTGCTTTCTCTCTCGCTTCCTGACTTAAACTGCCGTGATAAATCAACGGAGCCTCGCACAGTTCTTTTTTAATTATACGCTCAAGGCAGTCAAGAGTTTCTACGTACTGACTAAAAATTAATGTTTTTTCCCTGTTCGCCAAAATTTCCTGGAGCAGCGTTACAAGAAGCTGCGCTTTGCCGGAAAGAGCCGCGACAGCAGGGCTTTCTTTATCATAAACGCGCGGATGATTGCATATTTGTTTTAATGAAGTAAGCAGATAAAAAATTAAGGAAGACCTTTCTTTTGGATCGATTTCTTTTGATTTCTTCATTGATTCTGATACAACAGTTTCGTATAACGCTGCCTGCTCTTTCTCCAGAACCGCGTATTCATTTGTAACGATTTTTTCCGGCAGATCTTTAATTATATCTCTGTCTGTTTTAAGCCGCCTTAAAAGAAAAGGAGAAGTGATTTTTTGCAGTTCCTGCGCCTGTTCTTTGCTGCGATTTACTTCGATTGGAATACGGTATTGCTCCTTAAAACTTTTCGCGTCTCCAAGATAGCCCGGCAGAATAAAATCAAAAAGGGAGCGAAGGTCTTCAAGGCGGTTTTCTACCGGTGTGCCGGAAAGCGCAAGACGGTAAACAGAACACAGATTTTTTACAGTACGGGAAATCCGCGTCTGAGAATTTTTCATAAGGTGCGCTTCATCTACCAATAATAGCGAGAATGTCATTTTTTTTAATTTTTCTTCGTCACGCACTGTTGTTTGATATGTTGTTAAAAATACATCGCAATTTTTATCAAACTGGCGGCTGTTTCCATGGTAGCGTGTAACGTTCAATGACGGAGCAAAACGATTCAGTTCTTTTTCCCAATTGTTTAGGAGTGCCGCAGGAGCGACAATTAGACAACCGTAGTTGTCTTGAGAGCTATGCAGAAAATCTGTTTTTCTATTAAGGAGACCTTCTTCTTTAAGGCGCAATATCGCCGTGATTGATTGAATTGTTTTGCCCAATCCCATGTCGTCCGCAAGTATGCAGCCAAAACCCGAAAATAAAAGAGAGCAAATCCAATTATATCCGCGTACCTGATAAGAGCGCAAATTAGCATTGAGTGATGTTGGAATAGGATAATTATGCTCTTTAAATATTTTATCGATTGTCTCCCGTTCATCAAACGCAAGCACGCTGTCGCCTGTAAAATGCGCTTTTAGAAAATCATTTACATTTGGCTGAACGCTTTTCGCTTTTTTTAAGAGACGTGAAAATTCTCCAGCCTGCATTTTCACAAAGCCGTCCTTAAAACGCACCATTGCCTTTTTAATTCGGACAAGTTTTTGAAACTCATCAATGCTCATTACTTCATCGCCGATTGCGACCTGCCATTCAAATGACTGAAGAGCGTTTAAATCAAGATATTTTACAAGAGAGCCGTCTGTTTTTCCTTTAATTACAAGCCGTGGTTTTAATTCTTTCGCGAGCGCTTTTGGAAGATTGACAGTTATTCCAAGACGTTCAAGAAGATGCGANGCGNTNTCAAGAAAAGAAATNAGCCGCGGCTCGACAAGAGAAAAATCTTTATTGGACAAAAGCTCTTTTAATTCGGGCAGATAATTGGAAAGAGCGATTGGAGCGCGGAGAATTTCAATATCTTTGCATTTATAAAGAGGCGTCTTTTTTACACCTAACGTTATATCTTCATCTTCCTCGATTACATCCATTGAGATTGCGAAATTCATATATAAAAGAGAGTCATCGGCGTGTTTTGTAAGGTCTTTTATGGTGATTGCGTAACGATAAGCCGAGAAATCGATATGAAGAACGGACAGCCAGCGGTCTATGGTGATTGGAAGAGATCGTTTTGCCGGAGAAGAAACATCGATAAACATACCCATAAAAAATGCGTTTAAAAGCTGTTTATATTCATCGCTTCCCTGTTTTTTTAATTCATTCCCAAAAAGAATAAATTTATTCCTGACCCATTCTGTTACAAAACTTGAGGAAAGAATATCAACAACGCTTCGTCCGCTTACAGTCTGCCTGCCTGCGGCGTTTACCTCTTTTTTTGTTAAATTAATTCTAAAAGAATTTGATGATGTAAGCATTCCGCATTCACGTTCGGATATTAATTCAAGCATTTTAGAAACAGCAGGCAGGTTTTCGAACGGACGCCAGATTATTTTTAATGAATCGTCGTCGTCAAGAACAACATTGGTAATAATCGCCGCGCTTGAACAAACAAGATTCAAAAACTTAAAAAGATAAAAAAGAAAATTATAGGATGACGTTCCGTCTTCACATGAAAATTGCAAAAAAGATCGAAACGCTTCATACAGCGTAAAAGATTTTTTATTGCCGTCAATATCTTCTGCCTGTAAAACAGGAGCAACTCCGGGGACAAGGCTTGGGCAATGAACTGTCCAATGGGAATGTGAAAAATCATGTTCTGTCCTGGAAAGCGTTTCTTCATCGGCCTGGGCGTCTTCCCATTCCCGTAAAGCGGCGCATCTATGAAAAAACTCCGCCAAAACAGCAGTAAAGTCCCTGTCGCAAAAAGGAGGCGCAGGCGGCAGAAGAGAAGTAATCAATTCTGCGCAGTATGGAATTTCTTCAAACTCCAGCGGCTCATTCGTAATTTTTTTGTTTTTATCATTCTGCTCTTTATTGAATGTAACTGTGTACGGCGGCGCAATCTTATGAACAACAGCTTTTCCAAATCTATTTTCAAGATCCATACCTCTTAAGCGGAAAAGAACATGCGGGTTTGCGTCAATTTCTCTTGCGATGATGTAGTATAACGCAGCCATGTGTTTGCATGGATCGCCGTAATCAGGACAAGTGCATGACCTTTTCATCTCACGCCATTTGGAAGGAATAAGATTAATGCCGTCCTTTTTTAATTTTACCAAAAATGTTTGTGGCAATTCGCCTGCGGCAATACGAGCCATAAGCGGCGGATCGTTTTCTATCAAATTATAAACATATTCCGCTTTTTCAAGAGGAGGGAAGCTAATCATTACTTTGTAAAACGGATTGGAACTTCCCTCAACTTTTGCTATCGCTTTTCCATTGGCAAGTTCCAGCGATAAAACCTTTCCCGCGTTGGCGTAGCGTCTGCCCCGCTCGAGACGCTCACCCATACGGTAGCTGTCCAAAACATCGATAAAATACTGACCCCAGGGAGTTACGCCGTACAGGTTTTTCATGGGTGATTATAGCAGGAAGATTAAAAGGAGGGAAAGAGCCTTACAATTGGTATTGAAGTGAACCTCTTTTCTAATCCAATAGATAAAACGCCCAATGCCCGAAGGCAAAGGGCGCAAATATACTGCGGTGTGCTGCTAATTATTGTTTTGTAAAATCGCTATATATGCTGTCAGAACTATTCCAACCACCATCATGATCATAATTTTCATAAAACGTAACATCATCTAATTCTTTCGCATCCAGATTATATGTAAATGAAATTAATGGTTCAGGATTAGCAGACTGAGCCGCAAAATATACAGATAATGAATTATATAAAAACACCCATTCATCATTGATAATTGAATGTACTGGTCCAACTTGACTTCTAAAAAATGGTAATGTAATCGCTGCTGCGCCATTTGGTGTCAAAGTAATATTATCAGGACCGATTTCAACTTTATCACCGTCTGCATTACTGTATGTTCCTAGAATTTCAGACGGAATAACTCCGGCATTAATATCCCAAACAGTAAATTCATAAGGTCCAGATCCGGTTATATCTTCTTCAGCTCTCGCTTGAATACAAATACCAATTATATTTTGCTTATTAAACGGTACAGAAATGCCCCATCCTCCTTCCTGTTTAAGCTCTGAATATGGTATTATTATTTCACATTCTTCATTTTCTTTAGTTTCAAATACCTTTTGATAATGATTGTGAGCTACGTTGTCAGAAAGTCTTACTTCAAACTTGTATTTTTTTCCATCGCCTAAAATTTTAAAATTAATCCCGTTGGATGCCTTAAGCGCGCTCAATGTTGCGGCGTCAGGAGTTCCCACAGCGCCGGTGTAACCGTAAGTTTGTCCGGGTAGTAAAGCGACATTACCTGATATTGTAACTTTTTCATCAGCATCGTTTACATCCATTTGGATAGTTGACGATCCGCCTTCTTGCTGATCATTATATACCCTCCATTTCCAATTGCCAACTGTGACACTTCCATCGCCGCCGCCGCCGTCATCGCCGCAGCTTGTCAGCCCAAACCCGATTACCGCGGATAGCGCGATAATCCCAAGTAATTTGATTGTGTTTTTCATAA
>JGI24695J34938_10001264_pt1 | contig 22238 bp, 17 predicted proteins | sample TergutCo191P3_FD_34938 | JGI IMG/M metagenome (IMG submission 34938)
TGACTGCGGGTGCGCAGGCAGGCAAAACCATTTTTGCCGCTCCTCGCGAAAGAAACTCAGCGCAACAGTAAATTAGCATAATTGGTTATTATATAAAAATTGAAAATAAAACTCTGAGGTTCTGCAGCGAATTCTTAGCAAACTGGTTTTGCCTGCCTGCGCACCCGCAGTCAGCCTCACCGCTTACGATTAATCAAAACTCTAAGGTTCTGCAGCGAATTCCCTGCAAAGGTTTTGCCTGCCTGCGCACCCGCAGTCAGCCTCACCGCTTACGATTGATTAAAACCCTGAGGCTCTGTAACGAATTCTTAACAAATTAATTTTGCCCACCCGCAGTCACCCCACCACCAGTGTCCTGTCCCATTCGATTACCAATAAAAATTTAAGTTAATTCCTTATTACATAAGAAATTGAGGCTTTCCCAAAACTTCAGATTTTGGGAAAGCTACTTTAGATTTAAATGAAAAAGTGGGCTTTAGACAACTTTTTCAAGAGTTTTTTCCAAAACTAACCGAGTTTTGGGAAAAGCTCAATTAACTTAACATTCATTTTGTCATTTGAATAAAACAGAACATTAATCAAAAAAACGGTTCATTGTCAGTTGGAAAGATTCTTTAAAAACCGTTTGACCTGCGCTGTTTATTTCTATGATATAAACATTACCGGGGACAAGCGAGAGTATTTCTGAAGGCAGATTACGCTCCATGGCGCTGCTTGTCATAATGGAATATCCGGCAATTGTGTTGGCAGGCGGAACTCTGTAAAAACCTTTTTGATTTGGGTTAATCGAAGGAAGAGGGATATTTTCGGGTTGTAAAACAACTGGACCTCTCAATAATTGTACAGTCATAGGCAAGTTATTTTCGATTATTATACCGACATCATTAAATAAGATAGCGTCATTAGAGATAACATTTTTTAAGTTAATTATCGGAACTCTGGTTGTTTGATTAAAAGGAATATTAATCTGAGCCGAAGACCAGCCTTGCGGAATATAAGGAACCTGTATATTATCCACCACAGGAAGATAAAATGTCAGATAAAAATAAAATTCTTCAAGCGGTTTGGTTGGAAGCCAAGAAACATTTTCGGAACATTGATCTGGCAGAACAAGACTTTTATTTACTTTGACGGTTCTTTCGTGAGTGCTGAAAATATCTACGGGAAATCTGTTCCCGGTATTATCAAAATAGATATGGGTTGTAGATATAACATTTCCGCTGGCATCGACGGTGCCAAAATCCGTAATTTTTACATCGTCTCGCATATCAAAAAAACCGGTACATGAGACACAAAATATTGTAATAACCGCAATAAAAAATAATCGCCTTTTCATTTTAATTCCTTATAAACTAAATCAATTTCATTAGAGACCGCTAATAATTTAGCGGTCTCTAAATATTTTTACAAAAACATTAGTTATTGTACTCTAACATCAGCATCTTCAATTTCGAATACATCAGGAGTTTTAATATTTATTGTAGCTTCAAGATCTCCTGCAGATCCATTACCTTTTACACTTATTGTGTACATCTTGTCAGTTAGTAATGTAAAAGTAGCGTTACCATCTTCATCTTTTACCTGTGCTTGGTAACCCATCATTTGGATTATAAAATTGCTGATATTTCTTTGACTTGCAAAACCGGCAGTGGCACTAGACGGCATATCAACTATAAATTCGCGTGTAGCTCCGTTATTTATAGTCGCATTTCCAACTGCTGTAACCATCGGTATTGATCCATTGAAGAACCTGACTCCTGTAAACCCTTGATTATCAACAATAACTGAAGCTGCTCCTAAGCTTTTTGAAGCTACATTTACAAGCGCTGTTTGAAGATTTAAAGCCAAAGTATTTACTGATGGATCGGTGCCAAACTCAACATCCCATCCGACAGGAGCGCCATTGCCGTATCTTGGAACAACAGTTTCTACTATGTCCCTGAGCGTATTAATTCGTTGAAATACCGGATATACCATGTAATCACCTGCGCCTACGCGTAAATTTGTCATTGTCATACCTTGTTGAGCAAAACCAAGGGTCGGACCTGCTGTGCCGCCTACACGGAATTCAACATCAAAATTCGATGTATTCCAAATCTGTAAAGTATATGCGCCGCCAAGTTTATCGCTGATTTCATATATTTTTGTATTATCACCGACATTACCGTTCCAGAAAACAAACATCTGTGTAAACATTGGTGTGGTTGCGCTATAACCTGCTTCATACTGCTCTCTGGTAATAAGAATCATCCTGAATTGCGCAGGATTTGAACCCAGATTGTTAGCATACTGTAAAGCATGGTTGGTTGCTTGTGCTCTTACACCGCCAAGAAGATTCCCTGCGCTAATTGATCCTTTAAAAGCGACAAGATCGGTATTGGTATAATTCGAAACCCTTACTGAATCATTGCTACTTGGTAACCAAATACCGGTCTCACCGGTTCCTTCTTCTTCGCACGAGATCATGACAAAACCAACAGCAATAATCATTGCCAGGATTGTCAGATTCAATTTTAATACCTTCCTCATAAAAAATTCCTTCCTTTTTCTAAAAAACTTTGTACACCACAAGGTGCATATTTTACGGTTAATAACCGGTAAAACACTAATCCAAGGTGTTTAAAAACTTCAGTTTTTGAACACCTTCCATATTAAACGCATTTTCGCAGCCTTTAGGCGAGAAAATGCAAAACTAAGTGAGACAATCAACCCGAACCGAAGGTTCGCAATTGTCTCACTTAGTTACCTACTACAACTCTAAAAGCGGCGTTTATACTAAAATGATCTGTCCCAAGGGTATACGCCGCTCCAAGCGACATCGAATATAAGTTATAGGATAAATCTAATCCGAAAACCAGCTGGCTAAAACCGTCAACGCCGCCTTGTTTGCCCGCCGATTCATATTTTGCACCGCTGAAATACGGTCTGCCGCTTATCATTACAGGTCTGTTTGTCTCCCATGTAAATTCGGAATCAGTCTTGGAAATAATGACTTTAAAACCGGCGTAAGGCGCTATTAAATTAAAGAAATCTCTGGAAATCTGCAGTCCCAAAAGAAAACTGTCATTCCTAAAATCGACATCAACGCTTTCCTTTCTGCCTAGGCTGTCGGCTGTTATGCCGAATCTATGAGCTGTGTAATAATAACCCGCCTGAAAAGTAAAATACGGCCATAATTGGAATAAAAAAGGCTTAAATTGATTGCCGGTAAGCACTTTGTGTAACATCAATGTATATCGGACATCAAAACCAAGGGATTGCAGCGCGAAAGTACTCCCTTCTCCGAAAAAGGTTATATCCATATCCCTTAAAGCTTTTTCGTCTATCCACATTCCGGATACTCCCACATCCAGATTGCTAATCCCAATCCTGACATCCAGGGAAATTCCCGGAAGAAACGGAACGCCGTCGGGAAATTGAGCTAAATCTATGTTATCAGCGCCGAAAGCGTTGCTGCCGCCGGAAATAAAGCTTCCGACTTCTGTTCTGCTAAGAAAAGCCATGCTGCCGTTCATTCCCATTCCCAAATAAAAACCGCCTTTGGGCACTCTCGCCCAAACATTCTGAAGAGTACTGGTATCGGGAATAAGATTGGAAACGCTCTTAATGTATCTGTTTATACGATCGTTAAGCTCGTCACCGTTAAAATATGTGTCGAATATATCAAAGTCAGACGCAAACAGCCCGCCGCACACAAAAATGCCCATGACCAGCAATAAAACAATTTTTCTAAAAAAAGACATAGTCCACCTCTTTGTTTTTGTAAAAGCGCAATTACAAAAAAATATACTGCAAAAAATTTTTTTTGTCTAGATATTCGGCAATTTTTTTTAAATTAACTGTACTTTATTAATATCCTTCCAAGTTCCTCATAGGCGCTTTTTAACTCATATTCTTCCATATATTGAATCAGCTTTTCGCAGCCGGGTACGGTTTCCAGAATGTTCATATAGTCCAAACATTCGGAATTTCCGTCTTTTAAAAGCGGGCTGAGTTCTTCAAAAATCTTTTTTATCTTCTCGGGTTCTAAAGACGCGTTTTTGTTTTTAGCCGCTTCTGTCCGGATCATATATTCCTCAATTATGGGTTTAATTTCGTTTATAACAGCTTTTAACTCGGCTTCGAGAATTTTCATCTGCTCGTCTGTTACCTGGTTAACTCCGTCTTTTAAGTGGTTCTCTATATTTAGAGCAGCCTGCTGAAGGAGCGTTTTTCCGATTTGCGCGGCATTGCTTTTTAAAGTATGAGCGAATCTGTGCGCCGACACTATGTCGTTGGCTTCCAGGGCTTCGGTAATTTCTTCGTACTTTTCTTCGTTATCTCTTAAAAACAAATATTGAATCTTCAAACTGAATTCTTTTTTTGTTTCGGCTACCGCGCTGTTATAACCGCCGTTATTAACGGGAGTAAAATACCTCAGCAGCAAGCGCCAAAGTTCCTGCGATGTAAACGGCTTGCCTATGCAGTCCTGCATTCCGCTCTTCAAATATAAATCCATGTCTGTGGACATAATGTTAGCTGTCATTGCAATTATGGGAACTCCGGTTTTAAACTCCAGAATTTTCGACGACGCTTCAAGTCCGTCCATGACGGGCATGTGCACATCCATAAAAATTAAATCAAATTGTTTTTCGCCTTTATCCTTTCGATCCTTCACCGCCTCTACTCCGGCTTTTCCGTTTTCTGCTATAACTACATTCAAACCGATTCTTGCCAAATGATCTGTAATCACTTCCTGATTCATCAGATTATCTTCGCATAACAATATTTCGCCTTCAAAAGCCGGTTTTTCTATCTCGGCATGTTCGATATTTATTCTGCGCGCGTTATCGACGGTTGCGTCTATCGTTTCGAACGTTAAATTAAAACTGAAAATCGTGCCTACTTTCGGAGTGCTGTCTATGTTTATTTTTCCGCCCATCATTTCTACAAAGTTTTTTGTTATCGAAAGCCCCAGTCCCGTGCCGCCGTATTTGCGCGTTGTTCCCGATTCCGCCTGTATAAAAGGATCAAAAATACGCTCCATCTGCTCGGGCGTCATTCCTATGCCCGAATCTTTTATTTCAAAATGCATTGTTATTGTATTTTTTGTCGAGCTTACAATTTTAGAATAAAGTTTAACAATTCCCGAATTCGTAAATTTTACCGAATTAGACAAAAAGTTTACAAATATCTGACGCAGTCTTGTCGGATCACCTAACGGCACTCTTCCCAGACTCGGCTCCGCGTAAAAATGAAGCGTAAGTCCTTTTTCCACAGCCTTCGGCAGAACCAGCGCTCTGCAGCTTGTAAAAAGATCGTGCATATCAAAAGGAATTTTTTCCAGTTCCATTTTTCCGGATTCGATTTTTGAAAGATCAAGTATATTATTTATAATCTGTAAAAGCCATTCCGAGTTTATTCTGATCTTCCCCAGATAATCTTTTATCTTGGCGATATCGCCGCTGTCCATCGCAAGTTCCGAAAAACCCATTATGCTGTTCATCGGCGTTCTGATTTCGTGGCTCATGTTCGCAAGAAAAACCGATTTTGTAACCGAAGCGGACAGCGCTTTTTCTTCCATCTCTCTGCGTTTTGTCGTGTCACGCGCAATTCCCAAAAGACCGATTTTTTCGCCGTCTACAATTATCGGCGTTTTTATTGTTTCAAAAAATAAATTCGTTCCGTCAAAGCCGGGCATTCTTTCCTCGAACAAAACAGCTTTGCCTTCGTCAAGAACCTGCCGGTTCCATTTAACGTGCTCTTCAGCTAACTCAAAAGGAAATATTAAATCGTGTTCGTTTTTACCGATTACCTCGCTTAAGCTTCTGCCGAAATGTATAAGAAATTTTTTATTGCATTGCTTAAAACATTGATTCATATCAAGCATAAAAACAGGATCGGGAATGGAATCCAGCAATGTTTTAAACGTTGATGTCTGCATTTCCAAATCGCGCGTTCTTTTTTCGACAACTTTTTTTAAATATATTCCCGTTTGGCGGCTTCTTGTAAAAAGAATTACAGTCAGCGCAAGAACGCATAACAGCAAAACCATTATTCCGACAAACAGCGGCTTTTGCGCTTCCGCGAGTTTAAGTCGGTAATCGTATGTCTGGCGGTTCCATTTATCCGAAATACCCTTAATATCGATTAAAGGAATAACTTTATTAAAAATCGAACGGAGAATTTCCTGATCTTTTGCAAAACCGAATTTTGAATTTACAACATAATTAAAAACAACATTCGTTTTAAAATACGGCTGTTCCAAATAATGTGTCAGATAAAGAAGCCTTTTCTGCGTCGCCATGACCATATCAACTTCGCCGCGGCGAAGGGCGTCGAACGCGTCATTCATGCTTTTAAATTCGACAGTATCAATATGATTCGGAAACCATTTATTAAAAGTCGTCGTATACGCGGTATTCGCGGCTAGTCCCACCCTGACATATAAAATTTCGTTTACTTTTATATCCGGAAAATCAGAACTCGAAATCAGCGCGTAATGGTCTGTTAAATGCATTTCGTCAGGCCATAAAAATAATTCTTCGCGCTCCGGCGTTTGAATCACTTCGGGGACAAGCGCGACTTCCTTATTTATTAACATATTATATACTAATGGCCAGTCGGCGTTATTATCGTTTTTTCTGTCAAACTGAAGACCGGTAAGAATTGTTACCTCGTCAAGAATATCCAGAAAAACGCCTTTCCATTCTTGTTCGCGCTTATCAAAAAAAGTGTCCGGATAATTCCCCGAATCGATAGCCATCGGTATTAAAGGATTATTTTTTATAAAATCCCTTTCTGTTTCTGTCAGCTGCATAAAAAATTTATGCCTTAAATAATCATGTTCTCCCTGATTATACATTTCCGTTAAATAACGAAGTCCGCCGTGTTCAAGAATTTTTTCCATAACAGAAATTATCGGCTTTAACGTGTCATTCCGGGTTGTCAGCGAAACAGGACGGTAAATCAGCGGATAAAAATCATACGCTGTAATATCGGGATTCATTATAAAATTTATTTCTATCGTTCCGCTGTAATAAAACGCGTCAATATATCCGCTTATAAGCGCGTCATAAACAAGACTGACGTCAGCTAACTCTATAATCTCGAAAGTATCGGGTTTAAATTCGGCGGCTACAGTATAACGGGTTGTAGTTCCTTCGATAAAGCCGCATCTTAAACGCCTTTCTTTTAAAATATCATTTATCGGGCGGCTGTTAACCGCGCGGAAATATCTTAAAGGACGTGATGCGATATCGGATGTCATGTGATAAACCTTTAGGCGCTCCTCGTTAGCTGTCAATTCGCCTGTAAAGGCAACCTCGCCTGCTTCAAGACCTTCAAGAAGATGCAGCCATTCATAAAGCTTCGGGCGGAACTCAATCCCGAAAATCTGCGTCAGCCATTCGCAGAAAAGCGCGGAAAATCCGCTGATCTCTCCTTGAATATTTTCGAACGCTTCAATGCTCAGCGGCATTCCGTATATAAAATAATCATAATGATTCTGAAGCGCTTCGATAGCGGCAATTTCGTATTCCGTAACGCCCGGAACTTCCCTGAACGAATCGAATTTAACCCATCTGTTTTCTGCGGAACGATCTTCCGAAGGAGTGCAGGATAAAATTAAAATGACTAATAACGCAATTAAAATTTTACGCATCGTTAAATTCCTCCGAAAGCCTTGCGGTGATTTCCATGTAATTCATCTGATCCGCGTTTTCTCTAAGCCATCGGACAAGACCTTCGTCGTTCGTATATTCAAAAACTTCTATTTCTTTCATGATATTATCAATATCTTCTATTTTATAATCTCTGCACGCCGCGCGAAGCTGTTTGAGCGCTTCGTTATACGGTTTATCTCTTTTTATTTTTTCAGCTTTTTCGGTGTTTTTGTTCAGCGCGGCTTCTATGTCAAAAATTAATTTTAAAATATTTTCTGTTAATGCCGGATTGTCAGCCGCAACAAAATCAAAGTCTCCCGCCTTGGCGGCTTTCTCGAGCGTTTCCGCCTGTGTGCCAAGTTCTTCCGCGCAGATTCCGCGGCATGAACTTTTCGCCCCGTGAACATTAATCGCGTATTCCGCAAGATTTTCTTTGGTAATATTTTTCATCGCGTCAAGAAGAATTTTTGTATTAACCGCAAACGACTTTAAAACCTGCAGATATACATTTTTATCGCCGTTAAACCGCTCAAGTCCTTTTTTAAGATCAATTCCGTCAATTTTAAAATCGAAGCTCTCCGTTTTTTCCGCGCTGTTATCTCCCTCGGGATTTTCTTCGTAAATATTTTCTTTAGTTTCGTCTTTGACCCATTTATGAAGAATCGCGTCAAGGCGTTTAATGTCTATCGGTTTTGTAATAAAAGCGTTAAAGCCTTTGCTTAAAAACATTTCTTCGTTGCCGGCAAGAGCGTTAGCTGTAAATGCGATAATTGGTACATTTTTGGCGTATTCGGTTCCGATTTCTTCGCGGATAATTCTTGCCGCTTCGATGCCGTCAATTTCCGGCATCATTTGATCCATAAAAACCGCGCTGTATTTAACGTTCTCCCGGCGAATCGCGTCTATGGCTGCCTGTCCGCTTAATACGCAGTCTATTTTCATTTTATAAGGCTTCATCATGCCCTTTGCGACATCATGATTAGCGGCGACATCATCAACCACCAAAATATGCGCGTACGGCATGATGATCCGCGCAATCTTTGTTTTGTTTCGGCGTTTTCCCGAAGCATAATTTAAATTTCTAAGGCTTTCAGCGGCGGCGGCTCCGATCGTTTCGCCCGAAACAAATTTTTGAGGAATCGTAACCGTAAAACAGGAACCTTTGCCGTATTCGCTTGTAACGGAAATTTCTCCGTTCATTAATTCGACAAGCATTTTTGTAATCGAAAGACCAAGACCTGTACCGTTAATTTTTCTGTTAATCTGCGCGTCAATTCTTGTATATTCCGAAAAAATACTCGGTAAATCTTCTTTGGGAATTCCAAGACCTGTATCTTTAACATAAAAAGTAAGCTGTACAATTTCCCCGTTAACAACGCTTTTTACGCCGAATTCAATAACGCCTTCTTCTGTATATTTAAAAGCATTGGAAAGCAGATTAGTCAAAATTTGTTTAATTCTTTGATCGTCGCCGAAAAGACGAAGCGGAATATCTTCTTCGATACTTAAAATAAATTTTATGGGTTTTTCGTTTTTTAAAACATTGTTTTGCGTAACAGTGTCGTTTATCATTCCCGGAAAATCATACTCAACAGGAACAAGATTAAATTTATCCTCTTCAATTTTGGAAATATCCAAAATATCATTTACCATGTAAAGAAGCGAGTTTCCCGCGCTGCATACTTTTTCTATATTGTCCGCGGCTTCATCGCTTAAAGAGCAGTTTTCAAGAGTCATCTCGGAAAAACCGATTACGGCGTTAAGAGGAGTGCGCATTTCGTGGCTCATTTTTGCGAAGAACTTGCTCCGTTCTTCCGCCGCGGCGACTTCGTATGAATATTTTTTAATTTCGCGTATTTGATTTACAATTTGAATCTGATTGCCGACTCTTAACTTTACAATCGAAGGTCTTAAAGGTTTAAAAATATAATCAGCCGCATGAAGAGAAAGCCCTTTTTCCTCGTCATCATCGCTGTCCAGCCCCGTAATAAAAATGACAGGAATATGCCTTGTTTTTTCGGAAGCCTTCAGCGCTTCGAGCACTTGATAACCGCTGATATCCTTCATGATAATATCGAGTAAAATAATATCCGGCAATTTTTCGTTTGCCATTTTAATAGCGGAAGAACCGCTTTTTGTCATATAAACCGTGTATTCGGGATTAAGTGTTTTTACAAGAAGATCCAGGTTAATTCTTTCGTCATCAACGATTAAAACGCTGTTTTTTGTTGTTTCATTCATAAATATATAATTATCATACTTGATATTTGTCATTATTAACAGTAGAATTGTTACTTAGTAACATATTGAGGGTGGTAAATTATGGGTGAAAAAAAGACTGTCCTGGCTGTTGATGACAATTTACAGCAGCTAAGCGAATTTAAAAGCTTACTAACTCCGCAATATGATCTGCGGGTTGTTAAATCCGCGTCAGAAGCCATAGCGTTTTTAATCAGAAACACCGCCGATGTAATTCTTCTGGATATCGAAATGCCTAATATAAACGGTTTTGAATTTCTCGGCGATCTAAAAAAAATCCCAAGTTATCTTGATACTCCTGTTATCATTGTCAGCGGCAATTCGGATCAGGATTTTCTTATTAAAGCAAAAACATCCAATGTCTCTGATGTTTTAATAAAACCTGTAAAACCGGAAGTTTTAACCGCGGCAATCGAAAAAGCTGTCGGCTAAATTTAACTCTTTGAACCGATCAAAATTTTTGATCGGTTCAAAGAGTTATTTCCATAAACTTATTACACGTATAGTAAAATAAAATTTAATTTTGATTTTCTCTTAAATTTTTATATTTTCGGTCATGCACCGCGCATATTAGATCCCATATATATCTGACACTTTTAAAATTAAAAGTGTCCGGCGGTGATCTGTTTTATTACCGCCGATTTTAAGATCAAATGCCGGGAGAAAAAAATGAAATTACGGGTTATTGATGTAGATTCAAAAATAGTGGATATCCGAAAAACAAAAGTTTTATTGGACATTGATGTTGCTTTTCTGTACGGAGTGGAAACCAGAGAAATTAATCAAGCTGTAAAAAATAATTCCGACAAGTTCCCTAAAGGTTATATCATTACAATCAATAAAAAAGAGAAAAATGAACTGATCAAAATTTTTGATCGGTTCAATACGTTAAAACATTCATCTGTTCCGATAAAAGCGTTTACAGAAAAAGGTTTATACATGCTTGCGACAATTTTAAAAAGTCCGCAGGCGTCAAAAACAACATTGGCTATAATCGAAACTTTTGTAAAAATTCGCGAACTGACAAGAACAATAAGTGAATTAGCGGTAAAAACAACAGATAAAGATAAAAAACCGCTGATGCAAAAAAGCGGAGAAATCATGTCTGATATATTAGGCGATTCATTGAATATTTCGGAAACAGAAACAACACTAGAAATAAATCTGGCTGTTATGAATATCAAACATACAATAAAAAGAAATAAAGATAATGATTAAAACTTTTTATTTTAATTACAAAAATATTTTACGGTTTTAATTGTCTCCAAGCGCAAGACGGCCTTCTTCAAGAAAACGCCTAAGTTCAGCCTCGTTGACAACGGTTGCTTCTATTCTGTCGACATCGGCGTAATTTAAACTCTGCTGCTGATTTCTGTATGATCTTTCAATTTCTTGATTAAAACCTTTTCCGGCAAGAGCTACTTCTCTGGCGGTTGCCGTACTTGTCGTTCCCGCTACTACCTGTCTTGCTGAAAAATTAGCCGACGCAGTCCAGCCTGTAAGCGATGAATTCGTTGTGCTTCGGACTTCTACAAATTTTCCGTCGACCTGGATAACTGTAACCTGATCTCCGTAATTTAATGTTCCGCGGGTACCCGCAAAAAATCCTGTCGAAGCTTTTAAAGCGACATCCTTAACAGACACATATAAAGTCCCGCCTCTTGCGACTTGAGCCGCCGCAATGCCGGAAATAAATAAAACCAAACAAAAAATAATAAATATTTTCTTCATTTTTCACCTCAATTTAAAATATATCTCAGAAAACAATAATTTTCAACATTACACCATCATTTCTCGGTTAAATTATCCACTCCGTTGTCCCAGGCTTTATCATCCGGCGGCGAAGAAATAAAGTTTTTGCACCTGTTAAGATATTTTTTAGCCGCCGTATCCGTTTCGATTCGGAGTATGCCTTGTTTACTATAGATAGCCTCGAAAATTTCCAAAGCCGCTTTAAAATTCTTCTTTTCGTAATGATCAAAGGCAATATTCCAGTCTTTTACCATATTAACCAGTTCCGGCGGCGCTTCGGCGGCTGTGTCCAAAAGTTCATAAAGACGAAGCGGCGTATTAATACCGACGACCCTCACTCTGCTTAAAGGGCGAAGCACAAATTCATCGCCCAGATGCGCGCGGGTATATTCGCTTATTAGGATTCCGCTTGTGTCGTATTGTTTGTTTACTCCTTCAAGCCGCGCCGCAAGATTAACAGCGTTACCCATTATTGTGTAGTCCATCTTGTTAGGCGTTCCCATGTTGCCTACAACCATATCGCCTGTATTAATGCCAAGCCGCGTAAAAATCGGACTCGGATCTTCAATGCTTTTAATTACGCCTTTATTTTTCATCGCTTCCATAACTCCGGGAGTGATAAGCCCGAGCGATAAAGCCTCGCGGTTAAGTTCTGTTTCGGCTTTTTTCATTTGAATGGTAGCGCGGCACGCAAGCGCGGCATGGTTGTTAAAATGAATCGGCGCGCCGAAGAAAGCGATGATCGCGTCTCCTTCGTATTTATCGATTGTTCCCTGATTTTCAAGAACGATATTACTCATACGAGTCAGATAGAAATTTAAAAGCTCGACCAGTTTGGCGGGATCGCCTAACGCTTCGGAGAAAGTCGAAAACGCGCGTATATCCGTAAAGATTGCCGTCATCTCTCTTTTTTCGCCGCCGAGTTTTAACTGCGAAGGATCGAGAATAAGCTGTTCGACAACCTTCGGCGACAAATACTGCGAAAACGCCGATTTAATAAAACGTTTCTGGCTGCCTTCTGTCGCGTAATTGTAAACAGTGACTGTAACAAAGCCCGCGAGCGTTCCGGCGATATACGTGATCATCGGAACCCACAAACCGCCGAACTGATAAGCGGCGAAAGCTCCGATAAATATCGCTAAAACAATTATAACTAATCCGATGACAGATAACGTAATCCTGTTTGAAAACATTGTAAGACATACAATTAAAATTACCACGGCAAATAAAATCAGCAGGTTTACATTCTGCCTGCTCTCGCGGATAAAATCGCCCTTCAGCATATTGTCAAGCATTGTTATGTGACATCCCATTCCGGCGTACACGGAAGAAATCGGCGTGCTGAAAATATCATATAACCCCTGGGCGTAAAAACCGAAGAACGCGTAAGTGCCGGTAAAATTATCCGGCGTAAGCATATTCCAATTTGTACCCATCGGCGTTGTATAAAAACCAAAAGGAAGATCGTCGCCTCTTGCGGCTGATTCGGCGCTTAATAAAATATCCATTGCTCTGTAAGGATGATATTTATCAAGAAGTCCGCGGTACCGCAGAAGAGCGTTTCCGTGTTTATCGACAGGAATGGAAATTCCTTCCCATTCAATTACGTTTGTTTTATCGTTATAAAATAATTGATTTCCTTTTCCCGACATTAAAAGCAGCGCCGATGATAATCCCGGAATCGCTCTTCCGTCAAATGCCGTAAACGGTTTTATTCTTCTGATAATTCCGTCAGAATCAGGAATGCCTGTAACGCTGCCTAAAGCTCCCGTGGCTTCCATAAGTCCGCGGATAGGAAACTGAGCCCTTTCGTTTGCGATAACGCTGAACCTGTTAAAAAAATCACCGAAGTTTTCAAGCTGAAATAACGGCACATCAATATTGGAAGGCCATGTTTGAACGCTTCCTGTCTGACTGCTGAACATAACGGTATGCACTACATGTCCGTAATTTTCTGTGGCTTTAATAAATACATCATCATCTTCTCTTGCGCTTAAACTCTGCAGCGCGTCAATGGCGATTCTGAAAGCCGACCTTGAGCCTCCTCCGGCGCGCCTGTCACCGCTTTGCCTTCCCGGTGTTTGCCTTCCGGCGCTTTGAACTTCTTCGCCGGGAAGATCGCTGTTTTCCATCTCGGCGGCAACCAGCGTACTAACGGCGTTGTCAATTATTTCATCCTGCCTCGCGTTTCTGTAAACCGACGGTTCCGAAAACAAAACGTCGAATGCCAGCGCATTCGCGCCGCTTAAATTCATGTAATCGATAATTTCCGCGTAAGCCTGCCTCGGCCACGGCCAGCCCCAGTTTCTCTCCGAATTAGCCCAGTCAAGGCTGTCCTGATCCAGAAGAATTACAACTATATCATCAGAAGGACGGCTATAAGATGAATCCGCCCAAAACCTGACTCTCATATCGTAAGTTTGATTTTCCAAAAGATTGAAAGCTCCGGTTAAATGCAGCCCGGCAATAATTAAAAAAACTAAAATAATAATTATTCCCGCTATTAATGGTTTTCCGATTTTTTTCTTGCCAGCCATGTCACTACCCTTTTTATTTAAAATATATCATAATTATAACAGGAGTTTATCATGGATTTAAAACAAAAAAAACCGTCTTTTAAATGGGTCTGGATTACAGTCACAGCCGTTTTTTGCGTGTTATTTTCTTTTGCGTTAATTCCGGGGGCGGCGGCGCAGGGAAATCCCGAATCAACTCAAGCTCAAAGGCAAAATTACGTTAATTTAATGCAGAATGTATATAATTTTATAATACAGAACTATGTTGAAGAAGTTGATCCAAAGGTAATTTACGAAGGAGCGATGACCGGCATGTTCGGTGCTCTTAACGATCCATATTCCACTTACATGACAGAATCGGAAATGAGCGATATGGGCGATACAACCCAGGGAAGTTTCGGCGGTGTCGGTCTCAATATAACTCAATCGATAGGACCTCGTCCTGACGGCAAGCCGCGTTATGTCGAAGTCGCTTCTCCAATCGAAGACACACCCGGCTGGCGCGCAGGAATCAATCCCGGCGATTTTATCAAAGAAATTAACGGCATCCTTACAGACACGCTTACAATGGACGAAGTTCTCGGCATGTTAAGGGGAACAATCGGCGAAAGCGTAAGGCTAGTAATCAAACGCGGCGAAAGAATGGAGTTTCCGGTAACAATTGTAAGAGAGTTAATCGAAGTACCTACAGTCAAACACGCGATGATCGGCGACACAGGTTATTTAAAATTACTCACCTTTACTCCGTGGACTGCGCAGAGATCAAGAGACGCTATAAACGAATTCAGAAGCAAAAATTACAAAAGTTTAATTTTAGATTTAAGGAATAATTACGGCGGCCGGCTTGACGCCGCGGTGGAAGTCGCCAATCTTTTTCTTGACGGCGGACTGGTCGTTCGCATCAGATCGAGAATCCCCAGTGAAAACCGCGATTTCAACGCGAACCGCGCAACGCTTGTTCCCTCGGATATCCCTGTCATTGTTTTGGTGAACAGAGGTTCCGCGTCGGCGTCAGAAATTGTCGCCGGAGCGCTGAAGGATCGCGGCAGAGCGTATCTGGTCGGCGAAAACACATACGGCAAAGGATCGGTGCAGCAGGTTTATCCGATAGGCAGATCCGGTTTTAAAATTACAACCGCAAGATACTTTACTCCAAGCGATGTTAATATCGATAAAGTCGGCATTCCTCCCGATCGCGAAGTAATGTTTCCCGAATACACCGACGAAGACGCCGAACATTTAAACGATCTTATCAACGCAAATAGAATTCCAGAGTTCGCCGAAAAAAATCCGCAGGCTACAACAGCGCAGGTTGAAACATTCGCTCGTACGCTGGCAAACGAATACGATCTTGATTTGTCATTGTTAAAACGCCTCATCAGAAACGAATTAAACCGCACGTCATTCGCTCCTGTTTATGATTTGGAATACGACATTCAATTATTGGAAGCAGTAAATATTTTAAGAAGCGGATTGTATAACGATCTGATGCAAAATTATAAGACATTAAAAGCGCTGCAGGATGAAGCCGCCGAAGACGAAGCTTTCGCTTTTGCTTCCTAATTAATATTTTTAATTTATATCAGTATGAAGTACAATTGAAACATTTAATATTAAAGAAAAAAATAAGCAAAAACGAAAACATACAGCTGGATGGAAAAGATTTTCATTATCTTGTTCATGTCCGGCGTTTAGCTGCAGGTGAATGTTTTCCGGCTCTTCTGCCTGACGGCGAAGAAGTATTAATAAAAATTATTTCAATAAAAAATAATATTCTGACAGGCGAACTATCAATCGATCCCATTAGTTCCTCAGCATCTCCGCATCTTTGCGAAAATAATTCGCGAATAATTTTGTTTCAGGCAATTCCCAAAGGCGATAAGATGGATTTAATCGCAAGGCAGGCGGCTGAAAGCGGCGTTGCGCAGATAGTGCCGTTTACGGCGGAATTTTCAATCGGCGGCGGGGAAGTGGGGGAGCAGAAATTTTCACGCTGGGAGCGGATTATAAAAGAAGCAAGGCAGCAAAGCGGTTCAAAGACAGCGACAAATCTGCATCAGCCGCTTTCGATAAACGCTTTAATTGATTATTGGAAAATTTTAAAAAATAAAAATACGCTGGGGCTGCTGTTTCATCATGAAAAAGGGGTTGAACAGAACAGCCTTCATGAGTATCTTAATAGTAACCCGGAGAATATAGTATTGGTTGTAGGTCCGGAAGGAGGTTTCTCCGGTAAGGAGGTATCTTTCTTTTTGGAGAATGAATTTAAAGCTGTAACTATCGGGGACACCGTACTGCGGACTGAAACAGCCGCGCTCTATTTTACAGCTGCTGTACGCACTATTTTATTGGAGAAGAATTCGTGGGAATTGAAACAGACTTAACCGATGATAATATTCAAACAGGCGAGAGCCGGCAGCGTGTGGATTTGGTTAATGTCCCTATAGATATTGTCGCGCCGGAGCAGCTTAGTTCCGTGATTTATGATTTACTGGCGGAAAAAAAAGCGCATAACATTGTGCTTCTTTCGCTTTGGGATCTTCTTCGCGCAAGACGAAGCGGCGAGTACCGCTCTTATATTTTAAGAGCGTCTTTAATTATTCCGATTTCTAAAAGCCTGATCAGCGGCATAAAATTCCTAACGGGCAAAAAAGCGTACCGTTACATGCCCTTCGATTTTATCGTAAGCGCTCTTACCACTCTGGAAAACCGCGAATTTTCCTCCTACCTGCTCGGCGGAAGAAGAAAAATTCTTTTAAAAACCGAGCAAAATATGCGGCAGACTTTTCCAAAGCTGCGTATAGTCGGCAGATTTCCCGGTTATTTCAAACGTCATGAAGAACCTACCATTATAAAAGCGATAAAAAAATCATCGCCTTCGCTGCTGCTGGTAGGCAAAGGTCTTCGCGGACAGGAAAAATGGATTGCCAGAAACAGCGCGGTTTTAGGCGAAGGAATGAGACTATGGTGCAGCGATATCTTCGATGTTTTCGCCGAAAAAAAGAAACATCCCTCCCGCGCCTCATTCAACGCTGGCATGGAATGGATAGGTTATTGCTTCCAGAGTCCGTTAAAATTTTTTAGAATTTTCCCTTATATCGGCTATAAATTTTTATTGCTTTTTTACAAGTTGTTTAGAAAATAACCTATTGATACATAATTATATAAGGGCGCGGATTTAAAGCATAAACATCTTTCGGAGCCATTATCGGATCATCGTAGCCTGCGCCGGGAATCCCGAAATTATAAAACAATTTAAACGCCTTAAGCGGCATATTTGCAGCTAACGCATTGTAATTATAAGTATTGCGCTTCAATGACGGAGAACCGAAACCGTCGGCGCAGTGAATCAATCTGATTCTGTTAAAATCGGATTTTACTTCTCTTCTGTTCCTGATCATAACATTATTAAACTGATGAATAACAAGCATACGTTCGCCGGGAAGATTGTTTTCGATTAAATAATCTTCCATTACCTGCTGAGCCCGGATAATTTCTTCCGCGGTAACATAACCGATTTCTACCATTGGTCTTTCTGTCCGCCATTCCGGATCGAGCGCCAGATGAACATTCGGATAATGCAGATACGGAAGCATAAGTTTTAACGAATCAATCGGATCATAACGCCCGATTTGATGATCGATAAAAACCAAAATATCGTTTTTTAATCCGTAGTTAATATATTCCATAAGCGTTTCATGGCCTATAATGCCAATCTGCCCGCGAGGCCATACAGTTCCGTAGATCAGGTAAAAAGCTTTACGGACATTGCGCCCGCCGTTCGCCGCTTTGTATTCGGCGGCATGATCGGTCATTAACTGATCGAGTTCTTTTATCGTATAACGTCCCAGTATTCCCATGTTACGCGAGCCGGGATGACCGTAATACGCAAGAATATCGTTGTTCAAAAGAAAAGAAATCTGATGCGCCGCTCTATTTTTAAAATTCTCGTATTCATCCAAAGAACTGACCCAATAAGGTTTTGAATTCTCGTTTCTTATCCAGTAATTGACGGCATCCATAAAAAGCATATGCGGAAAAACCGGAATGCTTTTATGGATTATATCGTTTTCAGGCTTTGTGCCGAAAACCGCCTGCGCGGAGAAAATCAATATAAAAATAAATATTATTTTTAATCTCATACCATTTTATTTTCGGTAAAATTAACAAATAACTGCAATGGAGCGTATTTCACACTTTTCGGACACCGCCGTAGTTGTAAAGGCGTGTAATAACAGATAAAATTGTTTATGACATTATCAGAGAGAAATACCTTTTTTAAAGCCGGTATAATCTTTTGCGCTCTTTGTATTTTATTCATACTGGTGATTTCATTTTTAATCATACCTCTGTATCAGACAGACCTTGGCGGAGAACGCCGCTCCGCGGGTTTTTTTCAGATTTTTACAAGCTATTTTTTAAATAATAATTATTATGCCGTTCATACAACGCTTATAATGACAGTTCTTTTTTCTTTTATCGGGATGATGCTGATACATTATTATTTTGAGAGAACCTCAGCCCCGGAAATACTCTACATAGCGATTTTTACGATTTCTTTTTCTTTCGAAGTTATCCGCCTTGTTTTACCGATGCAGTATATATTTATTTTTCCGTCATTTTATTTGCGCATAACTTCGAGGATTCTGCTTTTCGCCAGATTTTTCGGCATTTTTTCGCTGTTCGCGGCGGGTATCTGCGCGGCAGGGCTCGAGGTTCAAAAAACCAGAAACGTGCTTTTTATGGTAATAATTGCGGCATTAATCATTACATTGAGCGTTCCGATTGATGTTTTAAACTGGGACACAAGTTTTAACATAATTAACGGTTATGTCTCGATGTTCAGAATGATCGAATTAGCCGTTATTATAACTACATTGATTAGTTTTTTAATCGCTTCAAAAATCCGCGATTCCAAAGAATATGTTTTTGCTGCTGTCGGAAGCATACTCGCTTTAACCGGCAGAAATATTCTCTTAAACACTGATAACTGGGTGGGACCTGTAATCGGCATTTTATCGCTTTCTATCGGCACATGGTTTTTATGTTCAAAAATACACAAAATTCATCTTTGGCTGTAATTTTGTTTTGCCTATAGTTTTGAAAAGCGATTCCGATAATTAGTAGTAAGGGGAACCTCCATGTTAATAAAAAAATTTATTTTTATTGTATTAATAGCTCTGTTAACAGGCGTTTCTGTTCTTTGGGCGGGAGATTCCGCTGTTTTTATCGATCTGGGTTTTTCCCGTGACGGTAAAACATACATGTTCGGGCAGTATGGCGTTTTATCGCCGTCTCTTCGTCCGTGGGCGGATTTATATATTGTAGATGTTGAAAGAAATGTTTTTGTCAGGAACGGCAGAGTAACCTTTACGCAGGATACTCCGATAAACGCGGGACAAGACGGTTCCGGTGTTTTTTATCAGCTTTTATCGGGGAATAATAATTTAATAAACCGCCACGGTCTGTCATCTCCAAAACAAGGGCTGCCTCTTTATATTTCCAGAGATGAAATTCCGGCGCCCCGCGGAGAAACAATCGAATTCCGCGATTTTTTAACAGGAATTTCTTACGAAGCGCAGTTAATCCCGTCAATTTCGGGAAGCGGACAGAATGTCAGTTCCAGATTCAGGATTGAATTAAAATCAACTTCTCCAAACGGGCAGGTTAAAAGATATACAGTCGGCACTCCTAATTTTGTCCGCCAGCGAATCATGCAGTACAACATAAAAAGAGTGTTAATCGACGAAAACGGCGGTTCCATCATTTTCGTAATAGAAATGAAGAGAACAGCTGATAATGGACATGATATTCGTTATATGATCGAAGCTGTCAGACTGTAGTTTCAAACTTTTACCCTGAAAAGCTGCGTTACAAATTTGCCGTCTTCGAATAAAAACCTGATATAAAGCGTGTTTCCCAGCTTATTTCGTTCCCAAAGCCCGTCTTTTTGCTGTTCAATTGCCATATCGAGCCATTCATCCTGAGTTAACGGGTTATCGTTTCGATATTGTACAAAAACATATTGACCTGCCGGCAATTTGGTAGTCATTTGAGGCTTATCCAAAACTTCAATACTAACCGCGTTTTGGAAAAGGCTCGCATCTTCTGTTTTTTTTCCTGTATACAATAATTTATTTAAAAAGAGCCCGCGCTCCGGTTCGATGCTGACGCTTTGCGCCGGATTTAGCTCATAACAAAGCAGAAATTCATCATTTTCTGATATTAATGAAGGTAAAGATTCTATTTTAAAATAATTAACCGGCTGACGAAGATCAAGGTGCATTATCGGCATTGGCGTGATTTTCATGTGATTATATTAGCACTAATTAAAAAATGAACAAAGTATTATAATATAAGGCCATTAGCAATTGACAGCGGAGGAATTGTCTCCTAAAATATAAGTATGGCTGATACCGAATTTCTTAACGACGCAAATTTCGAGTTATACCGTTCACTCATATATGAAGAGAGCGGGATTACATTCACCCCTACCAATCGTTCTATATTAGAAAGCAGATTAAAAGAACGGCTTCGTGAAAAAGGCGTCACCTCTGTATCTACGTATTTAAACAGCATAAAAAGCGACAAAGAAGAAATGAAGGGATTTTTGGATTCCATTACAACCAACCTGACCAGGTTTTTCAGAAATCAGGCTCAGTTTGACGCGTTGGAAAAATATGTAATCCCCGAGCTGATAAATAACATCAGAAAAATTCCCGGTACAATCAGATTGTGGAGCGCAGGATGCTCAACGGGCGAAGAACCCTACACAATCGCCATGCTGTTAAGCGAAATACTTCCAAAATCGTGGAATTTTGATATTCTTGCCAGCGATATTTCACTTAAATGTTTGATGACAGCCAAGGAAGGTTTTTACGCGGAAAGCCGGATTGTAGGTATTCCCGATAATTATCTCGCGAAATATTTTGACAAAGTAGACGGCGGATATAAAATTCATTCCGATATTCAGTCAAAAATAAAATTCGACTATCATAATTTAAAAAACGACTCAGGTCAAAGAAACTTCGATGTAGTTTTCTGCCGAAACGTAATTATTTATTTTGACGAAGTTGCGCAGACTGCTGTCATGAAACGATTCTGGGATTCTATGGCATCCAGGTCATTTCTTTTTATCGGACATTCGGAATCATTGTTTGGAATGGATACAAAATTTGAGTTCTTAAAAACCGAATGGGCAACCCTGTATTGTAAAAAAGTCTAGGAGTAATTCGTGTCAGATGAAATATCAGTCTTAATTGTAGATGATTCGGCATTAATGCGTAATTTAATCGGCCGCATGGTCGAGGATACGCCCGGTCTGGTCGTTGCCGAAAAAGCAATGAATGGTTATTTCGCCCTTCAGAAAATTCCGCGCGTAAATCCTGACGTAATTTGTCTCGATCTTGAAATGCCGGAAATGAACGGCATTGAATTTTTAAAAGAACGAAAAAAGCAAGGCATCGATATTCCTGTAGTAATTCTTTCGTCTATCGCCGCAAAAGGCGCCGAGATTACCATGGAAGCGCTGTCATTGGGCGCGAGCGACTTTGTTCAAAAGCCTTCGGGATCAATCTCGGAAGATATTCACGTAGTTAAAGAAACATTAATTACAAAACTTCTTGGTTACGGCGGCGCTTACCGCAAACAGCACGGGAAAAAACTTTTAACTCCTTCGGAATATAAGCCAAAAACACCGGCGGAAAAATCCTCGGATATAGCCGTTCACTTTAAACTTGCAGCCGCCGCTCCAATTACTCCGGCTTCGGCTCCTACCAGAATGCGAAATCCCGCCAATACGGAAATTATCGCGATAGGTATCAGCACAGGCGGTCCTGACGCATTGCGCGTTGTATTCGCCCAGCTTGACGCCGACTTAAGAGTGCCGATTGTTGTCGTACAGCACATGCCCGCAGGTTTCACAATGGAATTCGCGAAGAGCCTTGATCGAATTTGTCCTTTAGATGTTAAAGAAGCCGAAGACGGCGACGAAATAAGACCGGGAAGAATTTTGATTGCGCAGGGAAATAAACATTTAGAGATAGACAAGAAAGGATTGGGAGCGGTT
>JGI24695J34938_10001266_pt1 | contig 22194 bp, 18 predicted proteins | sample TergutCo191P3_FD_34938 | JGI IMG/M metagenome (IMG submission 34938)
AAGCCGGCCGGCATACGGTCGGGGCTGTGCTGGCCGTAGAAAGAATCTTTGCACTGGACAATTCCGGCATGCCATCGCTGGCCCAGTTTTTTTGCGGCCTCTACAAGGGCGTTGGTAACATCCAGATTCGCCACGGCGGGGAATTCAATGGGGACGTACTCCTTTGTGGTTCCTTCCATGCGGATTGCGCCGGTGGCGATAACCACGTCCCCGCCGGTAACGGGGAGAGCCATTCCGCCGCAGGTGCCGACTCTGATAAAATTACGCACGCCTGTTACAAAGAGTTCTTCCACGGCTATTGCCGTTGAAGGGCCGCCCATTCCGGTAGATATGACCATGACGGTTTTTCCGGCCAGTTCGCCCAGCCATGCTGTATATTCGCGGTTTTGATGAAAGAAACGCGGGTTATCAAGATGGGACGCTATTTTCTCGACTCGCCCCGGATCTCCCGGAAGAATCGCGTACTGAGCGCCATGACTGTCATCAAAACCAATATGGTACTGCTTTTCCATACTTCCCTACTATCCTGGTTCACCCTTCGGGTGCTTCACCCGGATGCTTTACCTGCGTCCTTTATCATAAGGGATGCCCTCTGCCCTGGGCGCCTGGGACATTTTTGAACTGAACGCAAGCACTATCAGAGTGGCGATATAGGGTATCATCTTGTAAACATAGCTGGGAATGGGGACTGCCCTCATAAACGATATGCCGGAATAAGAAGACGAAATGGCTTTCATCAGGCCGAAGAAAAACGCGGCGGCCAAAATGCGCCCAGGTTTCCACTGGCCGAAGATTAAAACTGCCAGCGCAAGGAAGCCGTAGCCGGAAACCTCGGCGTTAAACTGGGTGGATGTCGGGATAACGAAGACCAGGCCCCCAAGACCGGCAAGCGCGCCCGAAATCATCACTCCCGCATAACGCATGGTGTACACGTTAATCCCCGCAGAGTCTGCGGCCTGCGGATGCTCGCCGCAGGAACGCAGCCGGAGGCCGAAACGGGNTTTAAAAAGCAGAAGCGCCGAAAAAGCCAGAATAAGAAAACCGATATACGTTGTTAGGTACGTGTTGCTGAACAGCAGGGGCCCCAGGAACGGAACTTTGCCCAACAGCGGCACGCTGTCAATGCGGAACTGGTTGACAAAGGGGATCTGCTGCACGGTGCGGATCTGCCGGGCAACATAGATCGCCACAGCGGGGGCCAGCATGTTAATCGCCGTGCCGCTGATGATCTGATCGGCTTTCAGGTTAATGGAAGCGTAGGCATGGAGGAGGGAGACAAGGGTTCCCGCCATCGCGGAAACCAGCACCGCCATCAACAGTACCGGCTGTCCGGGGACAAATTGCTGCACAATGTTAATAAACAAAATGCCCGCAAAAGCCCCCATGATCATAATGCCTTCAAGGGCGATATTTATAACGCCTGAGCGTTCGGAAAACATCCCCCCCAGGGCGACTATCAGCAGGGGAATTGAAAAGAACATGGTTTGCTGAACAAGAAAATACAGTATGCTCATAGTTCGCCTCCCCTTCGTTTTTTAAGTGAGTTGAAGAATCCCCTGACCAGAAGCGCAAAGGCGCTGAAATAAATAATAACGGCGATAATAATTTCGATAACCTGCGGGGCAAAATTGTATAACTGCATGTTAAAGCCGCCGACATTCAGGTACGCGATTAACAGGCCGGAGAAAATGATCCCCAGCGGGTTGTTGAGTCCCAAAAGCGCGACGGGGATGCCGTTAAAGCCCTCCTGCGCAAGCACATCGACTACGGTAATGCCCTTGCCCGAACCGGCGAGGTACAGCAATGCGCCGCCAAGCCCGGCCAACGCCCCGGCGATGGTCATGGACAGCAGTATGCTGCGTTTCTCGTTTATGCCGGCGTAACGGGCAGCCTCGCGGTTAAAACCGCATGCCTTAAGCTCGTAACCGAAAGAGGTTTTTTCAAGGATGATATAGATCAATACCGCGAAGATAACCGCAATAAATATCCCCGAATTTGCGCTGGAGACGTTAAAACCGTCCCGAAATACCTTATCCATACCCAATTTGGGAACATTCGCCGTATTAATTACCCTCATGCTCTGATTCCGCAGGGAATCAAACATCGTTTTGGTAATAAGGAAATTAACCAGATAGGTGCCGATATAGTTGGTCATTATACAGGCGATTACTTCGTTAACGTTGAAAAATGCTTTAAAAAAGCCGGGGATCGCGCCCCATAACGCGCCCGCAAGCATGGCTGCCATAAGGGCGGCCATCCAATGCAGATGGCCTGGAAGAAAATCGCACTTTACCCCGACCAAAACCGCCGCATAAGCGCCGACAATAAACTGTCCTGCGGCACCGATGTTAAAAAGGCCCGTCCGGCTGGAAAACCCGACAGAAAGGCCGGTCATGATGATGGGCGTCGCAAAGTAAAGAACCTGTCCCAGGTCCCTCATCGAAGAAAAACCGCCCGTAAGGATCGCCCCGAAACCTTTGGCAGCCTGGGGGGCGTTACTTATCAGCAGGATGAAAAACCCCGCAAAAAGCCCCACTAAAATGGCCGCAACCGAAGAAAACACGTTAATCATGGAATTGGAGAGTTTCAGGTTCATTAAGCCAACCTTTTTGCGGAACCGGCCATGTAAAGCCCAAGTTCCTTAAAACTGACATCTTTCGGCTTTACATCGGCAACGATTTTTCCCTCAAAAATAACGAGTATCCTGTCGCTGACATCCATCACTTCGTCAAGTTCCAGAGACACAAGCAGAACGCCCTTCCCCTTGTCCCGTTCCGCTACCAGTTGTTTGTGAATGTATTCACAAGCGCCGACATCCAGCCCTCTTGTCGGCTGAACCGCGAGTAACAGGTTGGAATCCCTCGATATTTCACGCGCAACAATGGCTTTTTGCTGATTTCCGCCGGACATACTGCGGGTAACAGTTCGCGCCCCCTGCCCGCAGCGAATGTCAAACTCCCCTATCAGGCTGTCCGCAAATTGGTAAATCTCGCCGAATTTTAAAAACCCGTTCTTCCTGAAACGGGGGAAAAAGTAATTTTGCAGGACCAGGTTAAAGGCGAGATTGTAATCCAGCACAAGCCCGTGTTTGTGCCGGTCTTCGGGAATGTGCGACATTCCGCGGGAACGTATATCCTCGCGGGTGATTTCCTTTCCTTCAAGAAAAACACGCCCGGCATCAGGCTCGATCATTCCGGCAAGGGCGTAGACCAGTTCCTGCTGGCCGTTACCGTCAATTCCCGCAATACAGACAATTTCCCCGCTGCAAACATCAAAAGTCGCGTCGTTTACCACCGCTTTTCCGTGGGATTTGCTCAATACGGTAAGGTTTTCCACCTTAAGGATCGTTTCCCCCGGCTGCCGTTCGGCTTTTTCAATGGAGAGGTTTACCTTCCTGCCGACCATCATTTCCGACAGTTCTTCTTTGGAAACGGACGCGACATCCACCGTGCCAACGTATTTGCCTTTACGCAGGACAGTACACCGGTCGGCGGCGGCTTTAATCTCATTCAGTTTGTGGGTGATAAAAAGAATCGACTTGCCTTCCGCAACCAGGTTTTTCATGATGTTCATGAGTTCGTCAATTTCCTGAGGGGTAAGCACCGCCGTCGGCTCGTCGAAGATAAGGATCTCGTTCTCGCGGTAGAGCATTTTAAGGATCTCAACCCGCTGCTGCATCCCGACGGTAATGTCGGAGATAAGCGCGTCCGGATTAATTTCCAGTTTATAACGTTTTGAGAGTTCCATTGCCTGTTTGCGGGCGTTGTCAAGCTTCAGAAAGCCGTGCTTAACTGTCTCCGCGCCCAGGATAATATTTTCAAGAACGGTAAAATTATGCACCAGCTTAAAATGCTGGTGCACCATTCCGATGCCGAATTTTCCGGCATCAATAGGCCCGTTGATAACAATGTCATTCCCGTTCTTTTTAATGGTACCCTTTTCAGCCTGATACAGGCCGAAAAGGATGCTCATAAGGGTTGATTTACCCGCGCCGTTCTCTCCCAGCAAGGCATGGATTTCGCCTTTCTTAAGCTGGAGGGTAACATCATCATTAGCGATAATGCCGGGAAATACTTTCGTAATTCCCGACATTTCAATAATGTAATCCATGCAATGCTTTATCTGACTTCGGTTACCCTGGTAATTGTAACAGGAACAACTCTGGGGCTTCCGTCAGGATCAAGCGTTTCCATTCTGGGAATAGAGCCGTCCGCAAGTTTCTTGAAAATGGCGTCGTAGTCCGCTTTTTTGAAAGTCTGGAATTTTGAGGTATTCATGGGGAGGCCCACGCCGTTATTGGACGCCGAGAAAACAAGGGTCTGCCCGCCGGGGAATTTGCCCGAATAGAAATCGGCAATACAGGCATAAACCGAAGGCTGCAGCCCTTTCATGGCCGAAGTAATAACCGTGCGGGATTCGCCCGACTGGTCTACGTCAACTCCGATTACCTTCTTTCCGGCCTGTTCAGCCGCCGCCATAACCGAGTTGCCAACGGCGCCGCCGCAGGCGAAAATTACGTCCAACCCGTTGTTAAACCATGAAGCCGCCAGCGTCTGGGCTTCGGGGGTAGCGGCAAAACCGCCGGTATAATGGTAATTTATCGTAATCGCGCCGGAAGCCAGCCCCAGTTCCTTGGCGGCGTACTCTGCGCCCTGGACAAAACCGTAGCCAAAGCGGACTACAGCGGGAACCGCCATGCCGCCGACAAAGCCGAGGCTCCTGTTGCCGTCTTTCACAGCCGCGTATCCGGCAAGGAATCCCGCCTGATCCTCGGCATAGAGAACGCCAACCACGTTTTTGCCGGTTCTGAAGGTCGAATAATCCGGACTGTGGGGAACGCCGTCCACCAGAATAAAGTTTACATTGGGATACCGGTCCTGGGCCGTGTAAATCGGGACTTCAAACAGGAAGCCGGGGGTTACAATTACCTTCGCGCCGCCCCTGACCGCCAGATCGATGGTCGTAAGGTAAGCGTCATCGCTCTGCTCGGAAGGCTGGTAGTACTTATGGGTGATATTTTTCTCCCTGGCATACTGGACGAGCCCTTCCCATGAACCCTGGTTAAATGACTTGTCATCAATGGTGCCAAGATCCGTTACCAATGCAAGCTCAAAGGTTTCAGCCGAAGCTTTTTTGTCCCCGCCCCCGCCGGCAAAGACACTATTGGCCCCTAAAAACACCATGGCAACAGCAAGCAACAACACGCTGACTTTCTTCATAACTTTCCTCCATAAAAATAAGTTTGGTATAATTTTAATAATTCTACGGAAGAAACGCCTATCTGTCAATAGAGCGCGCTGCCCGCCGCCGGCCGGAGGTCTTCGATGTTTCCAATGCTGTCAAAGCCGGTAAAGTCATAATCGACTTCGGCCAGGGTCAGGATCGCAAAGGTTAACACCTCTACGCCCGGTTCAAGATGGCCGCCAAAGGCGGTTTCCGTGTCCGAATGAACAATATGGGCATGGACGCGGCCTTCGACAATAAAGCCGCTGATGCTGACAATGTCGGAAGCCTTTTCCCCTCTGGTAAAATCATTCCTGGGCGGATTCTCCCTCGTGCCGACAACGTGAAAATGGTGGCTGCGGGCCGAGCCGATGCCGGAAAGTATTACCGCGTTTTTTATGTTGTGCTTTTTGGCGGCTTCTTGAAGCGCCGCCAGCAAATCGTCCCCCGGGTTAAGCCGGATAAAGATAATGTTTTTAACCGATGCCCTTTCAACCAGCATTTTACCTCACTCTACCGTGTTATCAAGCTGCATCCCCAGATCGATGTACAACTGCTTGCGCGACTTTTTATCGGCGCTCGCTTCCTGCCACGCATACTTCGCCACGCCTTGCGCGGCTTTTCGGGGAACCACGATAACCCCGTCGCCGTCGGCAACCACTACATCACCGGGATACACGGCAACGCCGCCAACCGCTATCGGGATGTCTTTCTCGATATAACGGATCCTGGCCTGATCCATGGGCTGGGAAACATGCATCGACCAAACATGTATCTTCTGCACGATACATTCATCCGTATCCCGTATGCCGCCCCCGTTGGTCATAAAGCCCACCGCCCCGCGTTTTTTGCAGTTCAGCGTGTTATTGGAACCCAAAAGCCCTACGTCCAGTCCGGCGATATCCAGGCAGATAAAATCGCCGTTTTCGATATCCTTTGTCCAGGGATCGAAACATATTTCCGAATAGTACATTTTTACCCAGTCGGTATACTCGTCGGGCGGGAGAGCCGGAACGGGCCCTTCATACGGGACATAGCGGGCTGTTCTGGCAATGCCGATAACGCTTGTCTCCGGCCTGAAAAGCGGGCGGATTCTATAGTCAACCGTCCCGTAATGGTGATACCCCATCCAGTCCATACCGTCACGGACATCGGTGACCCGCAGCCTTTTAAACAATTCAATCAATTCAAGGTTTTCACGGTTACCCATTAAGAACCTCCGCGACTTCAAAGCCTGTACCCGCTATCGCCGCCTTAACCGCCTCGGCAGTTGCAAGCGCGGGATCAACGGCACAGGACACCGTCCCCTCTTTCAGGTTAACCGCGACATCCGCAACGCCGGCAACGCCGCCAAGGGCCTGTTTTACGGCCCCCGCGCAATGCCCGCACGACATCCCTTCTACCTTAAACGTTTTTCTTTCCATAAAATAGCGGCCTCCTGCCTGTTCAGCCCAATGTATCTAGATCATATGGGGTTTCCTGGTACACATAGTTAAGCCAGTTGTCAAAAAACAGGTTGGCGTGGGCTCGCCAGCGAACCACCGGTGTTTTTGACGGATCGTTATCGGGATAGTAATTTTTGGGCGGCTCTATGGGCAGCCCCTTGTCCAGATCGCGGCGGTACTCCCGATCCAGCGTAAGCGGGTCATATTCAAGATGGCCGGAAACATAAATTTCACGGCCTTCGCGGGCGGTGGCAATAAAAATACCGGCTTCGGCAGTCTCGGACTGGATGGTCAGGCGGGGTTCGGCGGCAATCGCGTTCCGGTCGCTGGCGGTATGCCGCGACTGCGGGGCGAGAAATTCATCGTCAAAGCCCCGGAACAGCGCGTGGTAGTGCTCGTTGACCCCGTGGGGAAAAACACCGAATAATTTTTTTTCCAGCGGTTTCTTGGGAATATTGTAACGGCGGTACAGCCCCGCCTGAGCGCCCCAGCAGATGTGCAGGGTGGAAAAAACTCTTTTGTCCGAATAGTCGATTACGTCGGCAAGCTCGCTCCAGTAATCAACTTCCTCAAAGGGCAGCGTTTCCACAGGGGCGCCGGTAATGATAAGGCCGTCGAAGCGGACATTCAGGGAGATAATCTCCTCCGAGCTGATGTAAAATTTATTCAGATGGCCGGGAGGGGCGTTTCTGGATTCATGGCTCCCCATCCGCAAAAAGGTAATATCAACCTGCAGGGGGCTGTTGCCCAACAGCCGCAGCAATTGAATTTCGGTATCCACCGTGGTAGGCATAAGGTTAACAATGCCCACCCTCAGCGGGCGAATGTCCTGCTGCCTGGCGCGGTCATCGGTTATCACAAAAACCCGTTCGCGTAACAGGGCCTCGTAAGCCGGAAGAGTTTTTGGAATTTTTATCGGCATAATGGATCCTGCCAGCACTGTACCATATTTGGCAGGGCTTGAAAATGGCCATATTGCCGGTGTACAATAAGCGCCATGGCATTAAACTGCGGAATTGTAGGGCTTCCCAATGTAGGCAAATCAACCATTTTTTCCGCCCTGAGCTCTACTCCGGCGGAAGCGGCAAATTACCCTTTTAGCACCATTGTCCCCAATATCGGGATTGTGGACGTGCCCGATATCCGGCTGTTAAAACTCAGCGAAATTTTTAAACCCAAACGCACCATTCCGGCGACGGTTGAATTTGTCGATATCTCCGGACTTAAAAAGGGATCGTCCAGGGGAGAGGGGCTGGGGAATCAGTTCCTGTCGCATATTCGGGAAGTCGGGGTCATAGCCCACATAGTCCGCTGTTTTGACGATCCCGATATTGTCCATGTAAGCGATCACATAGACCCCGAATCTGACATTGAAACGATAAATATAGAGCTTGCATTAGCCGACTTGGAAACCCTTGCCAAACGCAAAGAGCGGGCGGAGCGGGCCCTTAAGGTTCAGGTAAAAACGGAACAAAAAGCGGCGGAAGCGGTATTGGGCATCCTGGACAGGATAGGCCCGGTATTGGAGAACGGCAAGCCGATACGTTCGGTCCCGTTAAACGACGAGGAAAAGGCCGCAATTTACGACTGCCACTTTATTACCGCCAAACCCCAGATCTTTGTGTGCAATGTCGATGAAAAAGGCATGAAGGCCGTGGCAAACAACGAAAGCGCGGCCTATGTGGAAGCGGTAAAAAAACAGGCCGCCGCAGAAGGCTCTCCCGTAGTGACGATCTGCGGCAAGTTCGAGGCGGAACTGGGCGTTCTTGAAGACCCCGGCGACAAACAGGCCTTCCTTGAAGAGCTGGGCCTTAAAGAACCGGCGCTTTCATCCCTTATCCACGCGGCCTACGGCCTTTTGGGGTTAAGGACTTTTTTCACCGCAGGGGACGACGAGTGCCGCGCCTGGACCATTCACGCCGGAGATCCCGCCCCCAAAGCGGCAAGGGCCATACATACCGATTTTGAAAAAGGCTTTATCAAAGCCGAGGTGTATACATGCGATGATATTTTCCGCTATGGCACGGAGGCGAAAATCAAGGAAGCGGGCAAATACCGCATTGAAGGCAGGGAGTACATCGTCCAGGACGGCGATGTCATGTTTTTCAAATTTAACGTGTAAGACAAAGCAGTTTGTTCATTATTCTTTCTTTACAATTTTTGCCCAGGTATCCCGCAAGCCGATTGTTTTATTAAACACCGGCCGCCCTTCCGGCCCGTTATCGGGATCGCGGGCAAAATAACCCAGCCGTTCAAACTGAAAGGCTTCTCCCGGCGCGGCCTGCGCCAGACAAGGCTCGCCCCAGGCGTTAGAAACCACCTCCAGCGAATGGGGGTTGATGTTGTCCGTAAAATCCCCCCGGCCGCCGGAAGCGGCATCGGGCCGGGAAACATCCATCGGCCTATCGACGCTAAACAGATAGTCATACAGCCGCACTTCGAGCGGCACGGCGCAGGCCGCCGAAACCCAGTGAATTGTGCCTTTTACCTTGCGGTTGTTCAGGGCGGCGCTGCCGCCAGCGTTGCCGCCTTTGGTCTGGGGATCGTATGTACAGCGGACGGCGGTAATATTTCCGGCGGCATCCTTGTCAAAACCGGTACAGGTAACGATGTACGCATAACGCAGCCGCACGGCGTTGCCGGGAAAAAGCCGGAAATATTTGGGCGGCGGCGTTTCTTCAAAATCATCCTGTTCGATCCATAATTCGCGGGTAAATGTTATCTGGCGGGTTCCCGCGGCGGGGTCTTCGGGGTTATTTACCGCTTCCAGTTCTTCGGCTGCCGCTTCATCCCAGTTTTCGATAATCAATTTCAGCGGCTTTAAGGCAGCCATTGCCCGCAGTGCCCGTTTGTTCAAATCTTCCCGCAGGCAGAATTCCAGAAAAGCGATGTCTATCATGCTGTCGGTTTTGGCGATGCCGATCTGCGAAACAAAACTGCGAATGGCCTCCGGCGTATAGCCCCGGCGGCGGAGCCCCGCAATGGTAGGCATCCGGGGATCGTCCCAGCCGGAGACGTGCTTGTCCTGCACCATCTTCAACAGCCAGCGCTTGCTCATAACGGTGCGGGTTAAGTTGAGGCGGGCAAATTCGATCTGCCGCGAGGGGAACACCTCCGCCTCGCGTATAAACCAGTCGTACAAAGGCCGGTGGATTTCGTATTCCAGCGAACAAAGTGAATGGGTAATGCCCTCTTTCGCGTCCGACAACGGATGTTGAAAATCGTACATGGGATAGATGCACCAGGAGTCGCCGGTGCGGTAATGGGTTTCACGGCGGATGCGGTACATCACCGGGTCCCGCATTACCAGGTTGGGATGTGCCATGTCAATTTTTGCCCGCAGGGTTCTGGACCCGTCGGGGAATTCGCCGGAACGCATACGGGCAAAAAGGTCCAGGTTTTCCTCTGCCGAACGGTTGCGGTACGGGCTGTCCCTGCCCGGCGGCGTTACGGTAATGTTGTTTTTATCGACAACCGCAGTCCCCCGGTATTCGCTGATCTCGGTTTCGGAAAGATCGTCAACATACGCATTCCCTTTTTTGATGATCTTTACCGCAAGCTCGTAGAGGTATTCGTAATAATCCGAAGCGTAAAATTCCCGGCCTTCCCAGTCGTAGCCCATCCATGCAATGTCGCGCTTAATCGCTTCCACATAGGAAATATCTTCTTTTTCAGGATTGGTATCGTCAAAGCGGAGGTTGCACTTGCCCCCGAAACGCTCGGCCATGCTGAAATCGATGTAAAACGCCTTGCAATGGCCAATGTGCAGCCAGCCGTTCGGTTCCGGCGGAAAACGGGTATGCACATAAGACGACCGCCCTGTCGCTAAATCTTCCTTTATAATCTCGCTGATAAAGTCTGAGCCCGTGTTTTCCGCAGCGGCCATGTACGCTCCTCTAGAAGTTGGTCAAATAGCAAAGCCCGATAAGCAAAACAGCCCAGAGGGATTCGTCATCCAGAGCGAGGTCATTGTCTGTTTCCTTCAGGCTGCCAAGCTGGGAACCGTACCACCAGAACAGCCCTATTTGGGGATCTATGCGGAAGGTATACTCGGTAAAATCATCCTTGGCGCTTTGCAGGCCGAAAAAAAGGTAGGCCAGCTCATCCAGCACTTTGCCAAACTCTTCAAGCGCCCGCTGCAAATTCCCCTGTTCAATCAGGCCCATTAGGGGAGGTATTTCGTCCTGGAGTTTCTCCTTGCGCGATACATCGGCCTTTTCCACCCAGGTTTTTTGAATCAGGAGATCAAGGTTATTCTGAAAATGCCCCAGAAATTTGCGCATCATTTCATCGTCTTTTCTGATGGAAAACAGGCGCTGATACTCGGCACCGGTCCCCAGTATGTTCGCAAAGTCCGAAGCGGTGTTTATATCCGGCCCCTGCCCCGGTGAAAATCCTTCCGGCGGAAACAGGGTTTCCGCGATCCCGCGATACTCGTCAGGAATGGCAAAGCTCATATTTGAAGGACTACGGTACATAGCTCTAAAATGATAAGAAAAGTAAAAATAGTCAAGGCAGTACAGGCAAAACCTGGGCCAGATAGGTTTGAACCGCGCGGCGGGTTGAAACAAAGGCAAACTCGTTATAGTTTATTTCTTCGGGTTTAAGGAAGCGAACAGCGTCTATCTCGCCATGCCGGAGGCGGAGATCCTCTTCGCGCAGGCCCGGCGCGCTCAGGCTAAAGTAGAGATCGCAGGTATTGTAATCAATATTTTTATAGGGGTAAACATTGGGGAACGAGGCAAACAGCGTGAACACTTTGGCGAGTGGCATGCCGTCGGGAACGGGCGGCGNCCAGCCGATTTCTTCCTGAATTTCACGGTACAGCCCTTCAAGGACGCCTTCGCCGGGGTCTACAAAACCGCCGGGCAGGTCCAATTTTCCCTTTGACGGCTCTTTGCCCCGGACAAGGAACATTATCGCGGCGTTTTCCGGAACAGCGATGACGCAGCCTGTAGCGGCTGCTGTATTGTGATAATACACAAAACCGCAGGCAGGGCAGCGAAACATGTTGCCTTTGCTAAAAGTAATTTTTTCCGACGCGCAGGACGGGCAGAATTTAAACATGCATAACCCCGCCCTATTATGCCATAAACGACATTATATGGCAAATCCTTCATTTATAACTGGACTTATTTCAAATTTTGTTGTAAGGTCGTAACACAGTTTGAAAAAACTAAAAAAAGAGGTAAACAATGGAAAATCGTGCTTCAGTAAAGCGCAAGTTTATATTTTTCTCCGCCGTCTTATTTCTGCTTATTGTTATAGGCGGGAGTATAGTTTTTATAATTTCCATGCAGCAAATCGTACATGAAAACACAGGCCATGAACTGTTACAGGCGGTGGAAATTGAGCGAATCAAACTGGAAGCTTCGGTAAACAGCGAAATCTCCATTGCCCTTAAAATGGCAACATCGCCGCTGTTGGTAACGCACTTTCTTGATCCTGCGAATACCGAGCTGACAAAAATTGCGTTTGCGGAAATAGAAGGGTACCGGAAGGCATTCAGGAGCCAAATGGTTTTCTGGGCCAGCGATATTGATAAGGAATTCTATTTTGACGTGGATAACCATTATACGATAGATCCTAACAATTCCGATAACTACTGGTATAAAATGACCCTGTACGAAACAGAAAAATATAATTTCAACATTAATTATAATCCCGAAATTAAAAAGATCATGCTTTGGATCAATGCGCCGGTTTTTGATACAAAACACACGCCCATCGGCCTGGTAGGGACAGGCATTGACGTGACAGAATTTGTCGATTCAATATACAAGAACTATAAACACACAGGCGAGCTGTATTTCTTTAATTCCGCCGGGGAGATAACCGGAGCAGCAGACACAAAGCTTATTACCAACAAGGAAATTCTGGACAAGGCGCTTGGCTCTGTCGGCGCGGAAATTCTGGGCAGGGCGAAACAAAAGAATCAAAATAAAAACCAATACTTTAAACTCTCCGGCAAGGTAATTGCCATGGAACATATACCGGCCCTGGACTGGTTTATTACCGCCATTCAGCCGCTTGGTCTTGCGGATATTCTGAAAAGCGGCATGACCATTCTTTTTGCAGCGATGGTAGCGGTAATTGCCGCCATTTTTGTCATTTTCTATATGTTTATTTCCAATATGCTCAAGCCCCTGCAGAACATGGTTAAAATCCTTAATCAAATATCAACCGACTGGGACATGACCAGGCGGTTTCAGGTGCGCAACAACGACGAAATTGGAACGCTGGGCAGCTTTTTCAATCTGACTTTTGAAAAAATCAGGGAACTCCTGGTTGGAATTAAAAGCAAGACGGTTACCCTGTCCGATACCGGCGATCAACTGAGTTCATACATGGCAAAAACCACATCTGATATTGAAGGTATCAATGGCAATATTCAGGAGATGCGGGGGCAGGTACTGTCTCAATCGGACAAAGTGAACGCCGCCGCCAATTCCATGGGGCGCATTATCAACGATCTGGATAGTTTAAATAATCATATATCCATCCAAGCGGAAAGCGTGACCCAGTCTTCGGCGGCCATTGAAGAAATGCTGGCAAACATACAGTCCGTCACCCAAACCCTGATAAAGAACTCCGCAAATATCAATTCACTGGCGGAATCTTCCGAAGCCGGACGGGCGGATCTGGAGAAGGTATCAACCGATATTAGGGAAATTGCCCAGGAATCGGAAGGCTTGCTGGAAATTAACTCGGTTATGCAAAACATTGCCAGCCAGACTAACCTCCTTTCCATGAACGCCTCGATTGAAGCCGCCCACGCCGGGGAATCGGGAAAAGGGTTTGCCGTTGTTGCCGATGAAATTTTTAAATTGGCGGAAAATTCCGGCAAGCAGTCAAAGACTATCAGCGTGGTGCTTAAAAAGATTAAATCATCGATTGACAAAATGACCAAATCAACCAGCATTGTTCTGGAACGCTTCGGGAACATTGAGAAGGAAGTGCAGACTGTATCAAACCAGGAGTCCCAGATCCGCAACGCCATGGAAGAACAGGGAACGGGCAGCCGCCAAATACTTGAAGCCATAACCAGGCTCAATTCGATTACGGATCAGGTGCGCAAGGAATCTGCCGATATGGCAACGGAGAGCAGGGAAGCACAGAACCAAAGCACCGCCCTCAAAAAGATCACCGCCGAAGTAGCCGGCAGTATGGACATGATGAGCCAGAACTCGGACGAGATCTCGACAGTAATAACCAGGGTGCAGGAAATCAGCAAGCAGAATAAAGAAAACATAGGTATTTTAAGTGCCGATATCGCCCGGTTCAAAGTGGAGGAATAAAAGGTTAACACCCAGGGCGGGCCGCGTACAGCCCGCCTTTATGGCATAGCGGGTCAAGATTGCAGAATCTTTTTCAGATCTTCTTCCGGCACGGTAACAGGCCCGATGTTATAATTCTCTACCAGGTACTTGAGGACGTTAGGCGACAGGAATGCCGGAAGGCTGGGCCCCAGCAGGATATTTTTAATGCCGAGGTGCAGCAGCGTCAGTAAAATGCAGACGGCCTTCTGTTCGTACCATGACAGCACAAGGGTCAGCGGCAGTTCGTTCACATTGCAGCAGAAAGCGTTGGCTAAAGCCAGCGTGACCTGAATTGCGGAATAGGCGTCATTACACTGCCCCATGTCCATGATGCGGGGCAGCCCGCCAATTTCACCGATATCAAGATCGTTGAAACGGTATTTCCCGCAGGCAAGGGTCAGAATAACCGTATCAGGCGGCGCCTGTTTTACGAATTCGGTGTAATAATTACGGCCAGGTTTTTCCCCGTCACAGCCGCCGACAAGGAAGAAATGGCGTATTGCCCCGCTCTTGACCGCTTCAATAACCATATCGGTGACTGACAGCACCGTCCCTCTGGCAAAACCGGTGGTAACTTCCGTACCGCCGTTTATGCCTGTCATCGCCTTCGGCTCCGCATACCCGCCGAGGGCGAGCGCCTTCTCGATAACCGGCGAAAAATCTTTTTCCTCGCCGATATGGGTCACGCCCGGAAAACCGGCCACAGCCGTTGTAAACATGCGGTCGGCATAGGCCGGAAGTACCGGCATTAAACAGTTAGTGGTAAACAGCACCGGCGCGGGCACTTCGTTGAATTCTTTTTGCTGGTTTTGCCAGGCTGTTCCAAAATTGCCTTTAAGATGCGAATGTTTTTTCAATTCCGGGTAGGCATGGGCGGGCAGCATTTCGCCGTGGGTGTAAATGTTGATCCCCTTGCCTTCGGTCTGTTCCAGCAGCAGTTTCAAATCGAGCAGATCGTGCCCGCTGATAATGATAAACGGGCCTTTCTCGATTAATAGCGGGACCGTTACCGGCTTCGGCATGCCGTATGTTTCCGTGTTCGCCCTGTCCAGCAGATCCATACAGAGAAGGTTCACCCTGCCCGCTTCCATAACAAGCTGCATCAAGTCGCCTATGCGGAAGCCCTTGCCGCCGATGACAATAAGCGCATTGACGAGAAACTTCCCGATATCGTTGTCCCGGTAACCCTGCACAAGGGCATGGTGGGCATAAGCGGCAATACCGCGTATGCCGAACAAGAGAAGGGATTTCAGCGAACGGATATCCTCGTCCGCATTCCACAGTTCGGATAAATCGTACTCCGTCCCCCTGCCGATTTTTGCCGTCTCTTTCCGCACCCGTTCAATCCATTCCCGCACGGAATCCTCGTCAAAATTGACATTGGTGACCGTGACAAACAGCCCTTCGGTTACAAGGCTGTATACAGTGGCAGAAACATTATCACCGGCCGCGCGCGCAAGCCCGATCAACGCTCCGGTCAACTTGTCCTGCAAAAGCGCGGTATTGCTGCTTTTACCGCAGACCCCCGCCTTTCCCGTACAGCCATTTCCGGCTGCCGTCTGTTCGCATTGATAACAGAACATGGTATCCATAACGTTACCCTCCAGGTTAGTTGATATACAATATTTAATGTACGATATAGAATGAGGATTATCATTTGTATTTTCAGCAAACAGGGAGAAAAATGTAAAATACTACCCGGTACCCAAAAAATTACCAACCGTTTTCAGAGAAAAACGCTATTGACAACTGCCTTATTAACGAAATAACATTAATAATGACATGTCAGGCCAGAGGAAGCCATGGGCACAGCCGTATTCTTTAACATAAAATTTTTTAAATTTATCCTTGTCGGAATAATTAACACTATTGTAGGTTCGACAATAATGTTTTTGCTGTATAATGCGGCGCACCTGAGCTACTGGCTTTCATCCGCCTGTAATTATTTTTTTACCAGCATCCTGAGCTTTTTTTTGAATAAATATTTTACATTCAGCGTCCGCCAGTGGTCGGTATTTATGGTTGCCGCGTTTGCCGCAAACATCGCGGTTTCCTACGGCGTCGCCTACGGAATCGCCAAACCGCTCATGAACTTTTTTCTGGAGCGCAGATCGCAGGCGTTTCGGGAAAATGCCGCTTTGTTTACCGGAATGTGTTTATTTACCCTGATGAACTATATAGGGCAGCGTTACGTTGTGTTTAAAATGCCCAGCAAGGAAGGAATATGAAAAAAACGCATATAATACTGTTATTTCTGGCCGCATATTCGCTTGCTCTGGGCATCCGCGTGTATTGGCTGTCACAAAAGAGCGCGTTTCATGTAGACGAAGGGATGTCCGTAGCAATATCCTGTTACAACGATTATATAATTACCAAAAATTATGAGTACAACAGGGAATTTACCGGAAAAGAGATAAAAGAAGCGAGCCTTGTCAGCGACGCAAGCCTTAAAAAAGCGCTGAAAGACATTAAAAGCCTGTGGAAGGACAACCGCGATCCGCCGCATACCAATTTGTATTATACTTTTTTCCGCCTTTCATTAATCGGGCTAAAAACCGGCGAAATACACCACATTATTTTCAGGGGCGGGCTGTTAAACCTGATATTTTTTTCCGTCTCGTTTGTTTTCTTTTTCTTGTTAATGAGGCTGTTGTTCCCGAATGCGGCGCTGTTACAGATTCTGGCGACAGCATGCGCCTTTTTATCAACGGCGGCGATTTCCAACACGCTGTTCCTGCGGCCGTATCAAATACAGGAAATGATGTTTATCATGTTCTGCTATTATTTTCTGAGAACCATTGATTACAGGAAGATCGTCATTAACGACGGCAAATGGTACATAAACAATTCGCTACTGTACCTGTCGCTGATTTTGGCCGCTGTTTTATTAACCGGTTATTACGCGATACTGTTTATCGGGTTTTTCGGGATATACGCAATTTACAGGAACTGCAGGGAAAAAACCTATCTTGATACGGTATTTTATGTTCTGGTTTTAATTCTGGGAATAATGTTTGCCCAGGCTTTATACACCAGGTATTTGGACGGTTACGCTTCCTACAGGGCAACGGAGACAAAACACACGCTATCCGGCAACGCCATTAACAACATCGCCGCTTCCTCAATTGCCGCAGGGTCAATAATAAAAGACCATTTCTTTACGTATCCGGTTATCGCTGTATGCGCCGCATGTATAATCTATATGATATACCGTAAACAAAAACCGATAATTCCCAAACATGCATTGTTTGTCTTTACCGTATCAGTATTGTACCTTTTTATTACGCTGGTCCTTGCGCCGTATAAGGTATTGCGCTATTCCATGCCGGTATTCCCGTTTTTTATACTGTTACCGGCAATGATAGTAAATTCCGTTAACATTAAACCGAAGGTTATTCCAAATGCGGCAATGCTGGCATTATACCTGTTTTTTTTAATTGGCGCGGCTAATCAAAACAGGATAGAAAACCTCTTTCGCGACAAGCCTGACGATTATGTTTTTGCGCGGGACAAAGATATTCCGGTATATGTCAATATCCATTACTATGAGAAATGGAACTATGCGAACACATGGAAATTCGCCAATTTGATACCTTACCTGAACAATGATCAAAAATATTATTTTATAAAAAACTTCGACGATATTTTTTCGGGGCAGTACGATGATTTTTATCTGGTAGTTGAAAACACCCATTGGCTGAATGAGGCCGTATCGAAGTACAATAAACTAATCAAGGATACGGTAATGATTAACGGGAGAGAGCCGGAAACCATGGAGCCGTATTTTATGTGTTTAAGAATCAGGTTGAACGAAGCCCCGTAATTTCTGCCCCCCTGATACGCCCGGAAACAAAGCCCCTGTCTGTTTCAGGATAAACACGTTTAATTTCAAAGTAACACAGCGCGTTGGCGGATAACGGCATATTCAAATTGAGAACCCCATCTGTAACTGTCAGCCGGTCTGTCGTTGTCCGGGGCTGGGCGCACTCACGCAGCAGGACAAGCTGCCCTTCTGTGGGGTATGCCGGGGAGCCCATGTCGATCCAGGCTTTCAGCGGATTGCATGAGGATTCGTCCGCAAGTTTTTTTATAAAAAAATATTCGCCATTATCCAGCTCAATTGAAAAACGCAGCTCAATATCAAAATCCTCCAACTCTCTCGGATTCCACGCAATTCCGAACAGGCTGCCCGTTTCATCTTTGGTCATAATAAAGTACTCGCCACGCGCAACCGCATTTGAGCCGATCTTGCCAAAAAAAGAAAACGCCCAATAGGAAGGCTTGGGTATCATGCCGTTTGCCAGCAATCCGAAACAGCCGGAAAACGGCGTAAAGGCAATCCCCGATTCTTCAAACACATCGCCGAATGTCCAATAGGAATAAGAAGCGCACACATCCCCCATCTCGCTCAGCAAACGCGCAACATAGGCGGCGTTCAGGTTGGTGTCGTGAATCGGGTTGAGCGGCGAATATGAGGTGTTGAATTCCGTTACATGCATTTCCATACCAGCATACTCAGGAAAGCTGTCAATTATACGGCGGCTTGTTCTCAGTTCGGACATGACCGCATCCGGCGACCGCAGTTTCTGATACACATAATGCCCCACCGCCTCGGGTTCTTCTGTCGCATAAGCGTGCCTTGTTACAAAATCAAGCGGCATTGCGTTTTTGGAACAGAATTCCAGAAAACATCTGAGCCAGCGCTCGTCATCAACCCCGCATATAGCCGGACCGCCTACCCGGATACGGGGGTCGCAGTTTTTAACCGTTTTACTTGTTACCTCGTACAGCTTAAAGTACTCATCCATATCGGCATCTTTCCAAAAAACAGAAAGATTGGGCTCGTTCCAGACTTCAAAGGGCCATGTAACAACCTCGTCCGCACCGTAACGCTTAATCCAGTGAGTTATAACCGCTTCTACCAACGCCGCCCATTTGCCGTAGTCGGACGGGGGAGTAACGTTCCCTTTCCAGTAAAAGATGGTTTGCTTTCCGGACGCGAGTTTATCCGGCATAAACCCCAGCTCGACAAAGGGTTTAAGCCCCAAAGAAAGGTAATCATCAAAAACCATGTCTATATATCTGAAATTATACTCCGCCCTTTCTTCGCCGTCCTGTTTGTATGTATGGTAAACGCCCATGTCATCGCAGAACAGCCCGTGCCCTCGAATATACGAAAACCCGATGTCCTTTTGAATTTTTTTCAGTTGGTTGTGGTACTCGTGCCTTAAACCAAGGTTTGTCCGGCCGGTCCCGACACAGAAAGCCGCATTGTTATTAAACGCAACACTGTCGCTGCGGTTTATTGTATAATTAAAAATTTCCATTGCTATACCCCGCATATTAAACAAGATGTTACGATTATACCCTGTCGCAAAATACACCCCATTTTGCCTTTTCTTATAAAGATTGTCAATAATAATAAAAAGTATTATTATACAACAAGTCATGTCCCCCAAAAAAATTGCTGGCAATGAGGCAAGCGGCGTTCTACAGAGCAGAATACAGGCTGACCGAATAATGCCTATAAAATATTATTTTGACAGTAATGCAGCGAACAATTATCAGGGCGGCGATTATCTTGAACGCCCGCGCCTGTACGCATTGATAAAAAAAGCGATGGATTACCCGCTGGTTATCGTGTGCGCGGGTTCTGGTTACGGCAAAACACGCACGGTATATTCGTTCTTAAAACGATATGAAGCCAACACGTCCTGGCTGCAGATTTCCGAAAGGGATAACATAACAACGCGCTTTTGGGAGAGCCTTACAAACATGGTTTCGCGGATATCGCAGGAATCCGGGGAACGCCTTATGGAAATAGGATTCCCCAGAACAGCCGAGGCGTTTGCGAAATATAACACGGTCAGGCATAAATTAGCTGAGCATCCGGGAAAACATGTAAGGGTGCTTGATGATTTTCATCTGCTCAAAAACTGTAACATACTGCGCTTCTTTGAACAGCTTGTAAGCTCGCCTCCTTCAAACATGACCATAATAATTATTTCCCGCACCATGCCGGAGATAAACCTGATCGACAAGATAATGCACGACCGCGTATTTACAATACAGGAAGGCGAGCTGCGTTTTACCGAGAACGAGATCGCCAAATATTTTAGCCAGATGAATCTTCCGGTGATGAGCACTGACATACGGAATATTTATGACGACACGCAGGGCTGGGCTTTTGCCATCAACCTGATTGCCCGCTCGCTTGCCAAAAAACGAAAGTATGAACGTTACGCGCTTGAAGCCATGAAAAAAAACATTTTCAGGCTTATCGAAGCGGAAATTATACAGACGATTTCAGAGCCGCTGATGCGTTTTCTGCTGCGCATTTCGCTAATCGATCACCTCGCCGCCAGCCTTATTAAAGAGCTGGCAAAAGCGGCGCATCTAGTAGATGCGATGCATCCGGTAGATGCGGATCTCATTAAAGGGATGGAGCAGATAAACGCCTGCATACGTTACGACTTTAATCAGGACATCTATATTATCCACCATCTGTTCCGGGACTACCTGCGGCAAAAGCAGAAACAACTGCTGACAGACGATGAGAGAAGGGAGACATACAAAACTGCGGCTGTATGGTGCGAAGCAAACGGCTACCACACAGACACCCTTTCCTATTATGAAAAATCCGGGGAATATGACGCTATTATACGAAAAGTCGTTGCGCTTAACACGCAGATGCCCCATGATATGGCTCAATACGCGCTGGATATATTTGACCGCATGCCGGACGAGGTTAAATCCCGAAACACGTTTTTCCCTTCAACGTATATGAAGCTAAAAATAAACATGGGGCTGTTCGACGAGGCTCAGGCTGTCGCGGAACAATACATACGCGATTACGAGGCACGGCCGGAAACGCCTGAGCGAAACCGCGTTCTTGTCACCATCTACGGCACATGGGGCGTACTGCGGATGACCATGTGCACATACACCGACCTGTATGATTTTGACATCTATTGCAAAAAGATGGCCGAATATTTTGATAAAAGCCCGTTCAGGATTATCGGCGCCTATAAGCTGATATCGATGACCGCCCGCGCTACCCTTGTCGGAACAAACAGGCCCGGCGCAATGGAAGAATATATCGGCGCAATATCCCGCGCGGTACCGTATCTGTCGCACACGCTGAACGGCTATCATGAAGGTTTTGAAGAACTTGTGCGGGGCGAACTGTGTTTTAACCGCATGGAATTTAATGACGCGGAACTGTACTTTAACCAGTCAATTGCCAAGGCGCAGGAATACGATCAATATGTTACGCAAGACCGCGCGATGGTTTACCTGATGCATATTGATCTGTCCCATGGTGATATTGCGTCCGCAACTGCGAAGCTCAATGAAATGGAAACGCTGCTGAGGGAGAAGGACTACGGCATCCGTTATACGATGTACGATATCGCATGCGGTTTCTATTATCTTCTGCTTGGACAGCCGGAACAGATACCTGAATGGCTGAAAGGCGATTTTACGCCGTATACGCACCCGTCATTTCTGGAAAATTACGCAAACCGGATTAGATTACGGTATCATTACCAGACACGCAATTACAGCACACTGCTGGCGTTTATCGAAAATGCGATGGCGCATCCGGCGATTCTGTTTGATAAAATAGAACTTAAGGTTCTGCAGGCGCTGTCCCTCTACCAGTTTAAACGGTACGACGAAGCGCTTTCTGTGTTAACGGAAGCCTATCATCTTGCGGAATCAAACAAGCTCATCGCGTTATTTGTCCAGTTTGCAAAAGACATGCGCACGCTCAGTTCTGCCGCTCTAAAACACGGCGAAAGATGTAAAATCCCAAAGAAATGGCTGGAGGACATTAACCATAAATCATCAACCCTCGCCAAGCGAAAGGTAAAAATAATATCGGATTACAGGGCGGCCAACAACCTTGAAAAAAAAATCAGGCTGACGGAGCGTGAAATTATCATTCTGAAAGACCTGGCTGACGGGCTTTCGCGTACCGAGATAGCGTCCAGCAGAAACCTGTCGGTTAACACGGTAAAGATGACTGTTAATATTATTTACGATAAGCTGGGTGTTTTAAGCCTGCGCGAAGCCATCCGTGCAGCTACAGACAATAAAATTATTTAACGAACAACCAACCACTAATGAAGAACCCCGCCCCAAGCACTAAACTTGACCCACAATTATGCCATAAAGGCGGGCTGTACGCAGCCCTGCCGGGGCTA
>JGI24695J34938_10001269_pt1 | contig 22159 bp, 7 predicted proteins | sample TergutCo191P3_FD_34938 | JGI IMG/M metagenome (IMG submission 34938)
TCTATGTGTTGTACCCGGATACTCTCTGTGTACCAACTCTATCGTGTCAAAAATGTACAACACTACAGTGTCTGATGGGAACGCTGGGTTACAATTCTCGTAGTAGAAAACTTCGCTCCACATCGCGTTAGGTCTGTTGTGCAAATCAACCAAATGCCTACCTGTTTGTCCCACACCAACGTTACGTACAGTCATTGCAGTAAGGGTTGGTGATTCTCTCTCTAACGAGTTTACTAAGTGTCCTGCAGCGTTGTTTACTTGTACATGAACGTTTAGATAGTTAATCGCAGAAGGATTAGCACTTTGTGTAGAGAATCCTCTCATCGGGATACGCGCATAAGCACGCACACAATGCAGATCTTGGATAACGGTATCCGGTGGGCTGATTAATTCATCAACATTAGGAATAGAATGTGCAAACAAGTTCACGCGGTGCGCCGTTTGCTCAAGAACAGTTACGGTAACTGGTGGCGAAGACACATTTGGAATACACGCACTCGGACTGCTCGTCATTGCAAAGATTTCTCTGTTGCGCACCTCTACTGCCTCGAATGTTTGGCTTGTTGCACCTGAGCCAATATAGAACACTTGACCGGTCTGCGGATCTCTCGAGTACCAAGAAATCGTTGTACCTGGCGCCAGTGCCGACATTGTGATCTCACAAATCAACAGTTCTACAGAACAAATCGTGTCGTTCGCTACAGTCACTTGCAACCACGGCACANNNGTGTCGCCCGCAGAAACGCGAATTGTATCAAACGTGTAGCAATATCTGCCGTCGCCAAGGTCGTAACGTGCACGAACCGGGAACATTGTATCATTGTCAATGCGTCTGAGAAGGTTATTCTCATTCTCTGCACCGTCAGCAATCCAGAAACTACCTACATCCGTAGTCACCCAAAGGTCAGCATACGTACCCGTACACACAATCGTGTCTTGTGCTGTGCGACCGGTAATAAGCGGTGCTCTTCTCACGAATACAGTCACGTACTCCGTTGGATAGGTTCTCGCCTCAGCAGTAACAACCACACGGTAAGACGCATTCGGAATCGCCATATTCACAGCCAATGTTGGTTGGTTATCGAACGCCACCAAGTGTGTCCAAACACCCATACCAATTCTAAGTTCCCAACGCCACGTGTTACCTGGCTCAAGACCAAACACTTGCAGTGTCAATTCTTGGTTCGAACAAAGTGTCGTATCTGCAAAGATTCTGCCATCCATGTCTGCAATAAGTGCATCTCTGCTGATAATCACCTGACGGTACACAACATCGTTATCCACACACATAAAGGTAGATGTAGAGGTGTATCTAATTCTATCACCATCTCTCAAACCTGCCAACGATACGAATGAAATAGAGTCACCAACCGTAGAATCTGCAGGAATTTCAACACCGTTCAATGTCCAAACACCAGCGCCTTCAACGCGTCCGCGAACAAGCGCCATAAACATTTCCGCTGTATCGTGAATCACATCCAACGTAGAGTGGTTAATACCTCTGCGCGTATGGATTTCAGCAACGTGCTCAGCCACTGTATGAACAGTAATCTCAACAGGTTCTGTTGTATCTGTATTCGTGATACGGCAATGGTGATTGTTCGTCACAACCGCAAACACTTCATGACCACGGATTTGCCAGTATTGGAACGTCTGTGTTGTGCCACTCGTTGCCAACAACGAAACTGCATCTGTAGAAAGGTCGCGTCTGTGCCAAGAAATAGCATCACCTGGGAATTCAGANTGTTCAATGTTGAACGTTACCGTTTCACCTGGACGTGCACAAATCGTGTCTGCACTTGGCTCCAACATTTGGATCCACGGTGAAGTGGTGTCAACNGCNATAACGCGAATGGTATCAAAGATTTCGCAATATCTGCCGCCATCCAAGTAATATCTCACGTGAATCGGGAACAATGTCGTATCATCATCAATACGTCTCGAAACGAAGGTGTTCGTGTCGCCACCATCAATCCAGAAGTTGCCCATGGTTGTAGCAAGCCACAATTCTGCATACGTGCCAGTACACACCAATGTATCTTGTGGCGTACGGCCTGTAATCGTCGGACCTCTCATCTCAACGCGGATCTCATCCGTGAAGTAAGTTCTATCACCTGTAATGATACGCACTTGGTAGAACGACAACGGGAAATCTACAACCTGAATGCTGTGCTGGTTGTCGCTACCCAAGATTGGTGTCCAACCCACAGGACCAACGCGTCTTTCCCAACGCCACGTGTTGCCTGGCTCTAAGCCCAACACCTGAAGTTCAAGACCTTGACCGAAACAAACCAATGTATCTGTAAAGATTCTGTAAGCCATATCCGCGATGAGTGCATCTCTACGGATAATCACCTCACGCCACGCAACCTCTCTATCAACACATGGGAAGGTCGATGTTGAAGTATAGCGGATAACGTCACCGTCTCTCAANCCAGCAAGCGAAATNAATGAAATTGTATCGCCAATCACAGAATCCGGCAGAATCGTGTCACCGTTGAAGGTCCAAACGCCTGTACCGTCGAAACGTCCGCGAACAGTCGCCTGGAACATTTCTGCTGTATCGTGTGGCACGTGCATAAACGATGGGTTGATACCAATACGCGTATGGATTTCTGGAACGTGCTCGATAACCGTATGAACAGTGATTTCAAGAGGTTCTGTCGTGTCTGTGCCCGTACGGCGGATATTACAAACATCTGTCGTATTGTTNACAACCGCAAAGATTCTCTGACCACGAACCACCCAGTAGTTCAACGTGAGGCTCGTCGCGTGATTCGCCAACAATGACGTAACNCCTGTCGAAGTATCTGTTCTGTACCATCGGATGACGTCACCCGGGAACTCAGAGAACTCAACATTCAACGTCACCGTTTGACCCGGTACCGCACAGATTTCTGTATGACTCGGATCCAACATTCTAATGAATGGTGCTGTCGTATCTACCGCGATAACGCGAATCGTATCAATAACCTCACACGTTCTGTCCAAACTCAAGTCGTAACTCAAAAGAACCGTGAAGAAGGTATCCACATCGTTAATCCAGCGTGTCACCGGCTGACCCAATTCGCCACCATCAATCCAGAAATGTGATCCAGGTGTTGCTGCGCGCCAAATATCGATGTAAGAACCAGCACAAACCATTGTATCTGTCACAAACGATGTTCCGCCCGTAGATCTTGGGCCTCTCACGATAACTTGAATCTCGTTCGTGAAATACGTCCACGCATATCCAGTCACGCGAGCACGGTAGAACATCGACTGCAAGTTGTTAACAACCAACGTGTATTGGTTATCACTACCGTCAATCGCCGTCCAATCAGCCATACCCAAACGTCTTTCCCAACGCCACGTGTTACCTGGCTCAGTACCAGCAATCTGCAACATCAATTCTTCGTGAACACAGATAATCGTATCCGAGAAACGTCTGTAAACCATATCCGTAATGAAGGCATCTCTACGAATAATCACCTCACGATAGACAACCTCGTTGTCAGTACAAATAAAGTACGACGTAGATGTTAAACGGATGCGGTCGCCATCACGCAAGTAACCCAATACAAGTACACTCACCGTGTCATCAATAACTTCTGTTGGAGTAACTGTATCGCCATTGAACGTCCAAACGTGACTTCCGTCAACACGTCCACGAATAACAGCATTGAATCTAACGTCATAGTCACCAGTAACTGGCCAGAACGACGCACCAGAGTAAGACGTATCTTCCGAATGAACAATCAATTCAATAACGTGGTGTGCAAGCGGATGAACGTGTACACTCGTGATTTCAGACGTATCCGTATTCAAATTACGGCAATAAGATGGGTTGTTCACCACAGCAAAGATTTCTCTTTCGCGAATTTGCCAGTAAGCAACCGTAATCGTTGTATCTGTACCTGTTGCCAACAACATCGTTGAGCCACCAGGAACTGTATCTCTACCAAACCACGAAATCACATCACCCGGGAAGTTCGAAATGCTAACATTAAGTTCTACATTCCAAAGCACACAAATCGTATCCATACTGGAGCCAACATATGGATCCACGGTGAAGTTGTATCGCCAGCAATAACGCGGATGTTATCAAACGCCTCACAGCCTAAACTATCCACCATACGTACTTCAAAGATAGACGTTGTGTCAATTTGTCTAAATATAGCCTCATTTTCGTCGCCATCCGCAATCCAGAAACTTCCAGAACTCGTTGCAGCCCACAAGAAGGCATCCGTTCCAACACATACAACGGTGTCGTGTGGCGAAGTCGTCAATACCGGACGGCTCAAGCGTACTTGTGCAGACATCGATGCGTATGGCAAGCCAACCGCTGGCTGTACCCACAGACGATACCACGTATCCGTCAAACTATCCGAACGCATATGCGTCTGACCTTGTGAACCAATCGTTGTCCAGTTCACATTGTCTGGCGAACGCTGCCACCACCACGTATCACCGTCCATCGTTCCGATTGGAATCATCGTGATACCCGTGTGCAAACAAACCACTCTTACATCAAACCCTACACTATCCGCGTCAGCAATAATCACATTTCTGCGAACAGTTACCGTGCGTACAACAACCGCTGGACTCGCACACGTGATTTCAGACGTTGAAATGTATTGTACAACATCACCGCACTCCAACATTTCCGCTGGAAGGGTCAATGTATTGCCTACAACATATGGGAATCCAAGCGTATCGCCATTGAGCCTCCAAACACTGTGACCCGGCTCGCGACCCTGAAGAGTTACCGTAAACGTTGCACCGTTTCCTTCCGGAACGTGAATAACCGTTGGATTCGTCAAGCCGTTCGCTGTCATTGTAACAACGTGTGGAACAACTGGATAAATCGTAATCAACATACGCTCAGTCGTGTCTGTATTTCTGAAACGACATATACCCGGATTACTCACAACAGCAAACACTTCTCTCTGACCAAGGCCAAGTTGTGCACCTGTAATTGTGCGTGTTGTACCGCTTGTGAACAAACGCGTCGTGGCGCCATTCGCTGGATTTCTAACATACCAAGCAATCGTATTGCCAGCAAGGTCAGAAATTTCAGTCTGAACCGTAATGCTTTGGTTGAAACAAATCAAGTTTGTATCCAAACTAATCAACTCAATCCACGGTGAAGTCGTATCACCGGCAAAAATGCGGATGCTATCGTACGTCTCACAACCCAAGAGGTCTTGCATACGTACCGCAAACACTGTATCGCGCTCAATAAATCTCGCAACCGTTTGATTCGCTAAACCGCCATCAATCCAGAATACACCGTTGTTAATCGTTGCCCACAAGTGTGCATACGTGCCAACACATACCGTTGTGCCGTCAGGCGAACCTGTAATCGTTGGACGGCTCACATTCACGCGTACAAGCGCTGTGTTGTGCGAACGTCTTGAATCCGTTACAACCACTCTATAGTCGCGACTCACCAAACTATCCGCATGGATGCTCACTTGGTTTGTGCTACCAGCAACCGTAGTCCAACTGCCTCCAATCGTACGGCTTTGCCACACAAAACTGCGTGTTGGGTCTTCAGACAAGCGTGTATCTTGAACTTGAAGGATAAGCGTTTCGTGGATACAAATCGTTGTATCTGCAAAGATGCGCTGTGTTGTGTCTGTGATGAATGCATTTCTGCGAATCACAATTGTGCGTGTAACCACCAGAGGTGTCGCACACAAATATGTCGATGTTGAAATAAATCTCAACGTATCTTGTTCAATCAAGCCCGACAAGAATGCCGTCAAACCGTCGTCCGAAATCTGTGCTGGACTAACCGGATTGCCGTTCAACGTCCAAAGACCTGCACCGCTCACGCGTCCAGCAACCGTCACGCGGAACGTTGCCGTGTCTGCTCCAACCAACGTAATATGCGCTGGATTCTGCTGACCGTGTGCATAGATATTCACAACGTGTTGCGTCACCGGAAGAACCTCAATCTCGTAAGCATTCGTCGTATCTCTGTTGTAGTTTCTACACGCACCAGGCGTAAATACCGTTGCAAAGATTTCTCTGCCAGCAACTTGCGCCGCAGTAAACGTGCGTGAGAACGTACTTCCCGAGCCAGCATTGACTAATGTATGTACAACGCCCGTGCCTGTATCTCTTGCAAACCAAGAAATTGTAGAACCCGAAGTCACCGGAGCCGCAGAAACCGTAAAGGTTACAGAGCCGTTGTTACAGATCACATCTGCACTTCTGTGTGTAATGTTGATGATTGGTGATGTCGTATCGCCAAGCAAAACGCGCAATGTCGTGTCGCGGATACAGCCCATCGAGTCAATCATTCGAACTGGGAATGTAGTCGTTACGTTAATCAAACGCATCGCCGGTGCATTCGTATCTGCACCNTGGATGATGAAATCACCCGTATTCGTTTGCACCCACAAGAGTGCGTAAGTACCTGTACAAACAACCGTATCACGCGCTGTTCCAGCAGTCATCACCGGACGACTCAACGTAACAGTTACTGGCAAGGTATGATAACCTGCTCCAACCGCCGGTTGTACCCACAAACGATACTGTCCTTGCGAATTTGGATCCGTCGCAATCGACATCGTGCGTCCGTGACCAGTCACATTCGACCAACCGCCACCAAGGTTGCGTTGCCACGTCCAGTTATCGTTTGGCATAAAGCCGTAAGGTCTCAAAGCAATGCTATGGCCCAAACAGATGATGGTATCCATAAACACTCTGTCGTTCGCATCTGCAATAACAACGCGTCTGCGAATCGTTACCGTGCGTGATACCGTGGCCGGACGCGCACACATAAAGTCTGAATTCGAGGTGAAACTAACCACATAACCGTCTTCAACACCTGTCAAAGTCAACGTGTTACCCGAAATACGTGGATCATCGTTTGGAATCACAACACCGTTAAGCATCCAAGTTCTGCTCAAAGTTGCTGGTCCGCTAACATTCGCTGTAAATACAACAACTTGTTGCTCCTCAGGCAAGTGAATCGCCGCTGGATTCGTCAATCCGTTCGCAATCATCGTCACCGAATGAGAAACCGTATTGATAACCGGCACCAAAATACCGTCAGCAGTATCTGTGTTGAAATGGCGGCAATGGCCAGGATTGTGAATCACCGCAAAAATTTCTCTGCCGCCAAGTTGTGCAGGCGTAAAGGTCTCGCTGGTTGCGTTTCTTGTGGTGTTCCACGTTGTCCATACATTATTCACCCATCCCGAGGCTGGTCTGGTCAATGGACCAGTCGCCGTACCGTTCGCATTTCTCGCGTGCCACGTAATCGTGTTGCCAGCCAATGCATTCGGCGTAACTGTAAACGTTACATTCTGATCGCTACAAATAGATTCTCTGTTCGAAACAAACGACAACACGCGCGGTGACGCTGTATCGCCAGCCGAAACCTGAATGCTCTCAAACGCCTCACAACCCAAACTATCCACCATACGGATTTGGAAGGTCGCATTCGTTTGAATCAAACGCGTAACATATTCATTCTCTGCACCGCCATCAATCCAGAAACTACTTCCTGCATTCACGCTTGCGCGGAGGAGGATATTNTCACCCGTACAAACAATCGTATCAGGCGTTCTGCTCACCAACACCGGACGGCTCGAAACAACACGTACAACATCCGTATAATAAACATTGTCAGCAGACACAACACGCACACGGTAGTGACGCGTCAAGCCAATCTGGCTATTCATTTGTGTTTGGTTTGCAGCACCAAACGTAGCCCAACCGGTTGTGCCGTTTGGCGACGCTTGCCACGTCCAAGTCGCTGGTGCAGCCAAGTCAACACGCATCGTCAGAACAGCGTTGTGACAAATCACCGTATCAATAAATAATCTATTGTCCGTATCTGTAATCTGAACACGCTCTCTAAACGTAATCGTAATAACATTACTTGTATCCACACACGTTGCAGATGCAACAATGCGACGGAAATGAATCGTTTCTGTAACCGGATTTGGATCGAAATCCACAGCATCGCCACCAGCAACGTCAACAAAATTAACGCCATCCGTGCTGCTTTGCCAACGGAACGTCAACGCACTTGGAACATGCGCCACAATCGGCATTCCAGCAACAGCGCTCGTCAACAATGGATTCGTCAAACCTTCGTAGATCACACGGCTCGCAATAATCGTATTGCCTTCAATCGTTGGAATCGCCAACGTATGCGTACGCTGTACGTAAGTTGCACAGATGTTTTGTGAGAATCTGTATTCTGCACGAATCACATTTGGTCCAGCACGTACCGAATCAATCGTAATCATATCCGTACGCTCGCCAGCCGCCAAGTTTCTGCGCGAAACTTCAACGCCGTTCAAGAACCAAACCATACTGCCGCTCATTTGCAACGGACCTTCAATCGTTACAGTAGCCTCAATAGCCTCCGTCAATGGACCAGCACAAAGCATATCAATCGGCGTAGTTGTGATTTCAAGCGTTGGAACTGCAATAACTTCAATACCAATCAAACCGGTCGTATCGTAAGGCGTTGGTGCCACACACATATGGCTCGAACGCACGATAGCAAACACACTATCACCATCCAATGCAGTCACGCGAAGTTGGTGCGTACCTGTAGAAACAAGCGCCGGAGGCCCTCCATCTCTAATGCGATACCAATTGATCATCCACGGCGGGCTCGTACCCGTACCCAAACTGTAACGTGTCGTCAAATTAATCTGTACCGGAACATTCGGACAAGCAATATAATGCGATAAAATCGGATGACGGTGGTTCAATTCTGCACCAATGCCCACAAAATCGTGAACGTGAATCGTCACCGTGTCAAACACCACGCGATGCGGCGGATTACGATCCTCAATACGCATATAAATGTTCGTGGTTTGGTTAACAATAACCAACATCGAATCAAGTGCTCCAACATTATGGATAAACTGGAACCTCGGATCATTCAATTCTGGGAAAATCTGACCAAACATCGTTGTTGGCGAATAACCCCAAATCACTTGATAATCACCAGAACCACCAATCGCATTCGCAATCAAAAGTACAGAATCACCTCTACAAATATGAATATCTGGCGTAATACGGTTCGTGCGCTCATTGATATGCTCTGCAACAATACCGCCCATCAAACCATCACCAACAATACGAATATCGTGACAAACAGTTGACGCACAACCTCTACGGTTCACATGCGAACGGTTACCATCCCACATCGTGTGACAGAATCTCACCGATGGAACACGCATCAAATTACTCAACGCATACGGACCTTCCGACAATTCAGTATTGTGTGCAATACCCGCGTGCTGACCGTGGAACAAATGTGCAACAGGCGACCAAACAAAATCGTAAGGAATGCGTGCACGCTCATACGGCGATTCAACATTACCCCAACGCATCACAATACGTGTATCAAAGAACGCAGAATCCGCAAGTTGGTTTCCGGCCTGGTCAAAGAACGCTATCTCGTGCGAAGGCGCTGCCCACGTATGAATAATAATCGGATGTACAGTATCATTAGAATACCAAACGCAATCGCTATTTCTTGAGAATACAACAGCCTTAATCGTGTCTGTGCGGCCAATATCGCCAGCAGGACGCGGTACATCAACAAACGTTGGTGTGCCATACGAGAAACGCTCCCAATTGCCACCTCTGCGCCAGTACCACGCATACGTCGCCAATTGATTCTCTCTATCCACGTTTTCTGCAACAACCGTGATACGAATCGCCTCATCCGCACACAAACTGTCTGGGAAATGCATGATATTATGCTCTCTACGATACTCTTCGTGCTCCCAAGTCGCGCCAATGCTCCAAGGCGACCAGCCGCTCTGGAAGAATCCTGAACCATTGATAGCAAGCGTGTTAAACCAAACGCGAGGCTGTGGAATCTGGTGAATGCCCAAGGTCGCAGTGCCCGACGACAACGTGTCAAAACCAGGAATGCTCGACCAAACGCGTGCAAAATACACCGATCCGCCATCTCTAACTTGGCGCAACGTATCAATACGATACTCTGCCGCTGGATGCCAGAATGGCGTACCGCGATAACCTCCAATGTATAACGAATCTTGATTCACACCAAAGAAAATCGTTGGATCATCCGCGTGCGTATCCGAAATTCTAAACGAATCGCTTGTCGCTGTATTTCTACGATACCACTGAACATGCAGATTACCAACCGCATCACCCGTCTTAGCAATTCTAAATGCAGGCGTTTCAACCTCACAAATCATTACACTCGTTGGATGCGCCGTAATTTGTGGCGGCATAAGCGTTGTAATCGTCACATTCGCTTGTGCAACACAATAATATCTACTCACAACACGCGCCGTATAAACCGTCGTGCGTGCCGTTGGACTCACACGGATTTCACTGCTATCCGCCGTAGCATCAAGAATATGCGGCCCAACCCAACGGAAACCAAGCGTGCTATGCGGGTCAATACCCGTAGAATCCATCACGCGAATTGTCGCCGTATCAATCGCCAAACGAATCGTGTCTGGTGCAAAACGTCCTTCGTACGCACTGCCCAACATTCCAGCGATAATCGTGTTATCCAAAATCTCAAGACCAATCACCGGAACCGGACGACGCGTAACAATAATACTTCTCGAACGAACCGTATTCGGCTGAACACACCAAGCACACGTCGAAATCTCCGCCCAAATCGTGTCGCGATCGCTGTTCGGGAAAGCGTTCACATCAAACGGGAACCTCATATCATCCGAATTGCCACGTCTCGGTTGTGCAACACCGTTAACAAACCACTGGTAACGACGCTCTGCAACAGCCGTGCGAACTTCAACATAATGACGCTGACCCCAAACATCCGTATGAGAGAATCGCCACTCATACACCGAGTTAGGATTCAAATGATCCAACGTCGATTGTGCAACAAACGTCAAATCACGCTGATCCGCACAAATGATAATGCTATCATAAGCAACACCAGGAACAACCGTAAAGATCGCATCACCACCCAAAATCGTATTCGGCGCAGTTGCCGTAATCGTCAAGTCCGTATCCACACGGTCAACAACCGTAATCGTGCGCGGTGCTGCCATTATCGATGCTCCTACGCGCGCCAACAACAACTGAACGCCAATCTCCGTTTGATCCTCAAGACCAACCAAAATCAACGACGCCTCGTCTCTGTTCGGACAGAACGCAGACGCAAGTACACGCGGATCAGTCGCCAAATCAATAACTTCGCCATTCATAAACCACGTCAATTGAACCGTGTCGCCAACAACCGGATTAATCCAGTTCGTTCCAGCAAAACGAATCGTCAACGTATCACCCACACAAATCGTGTCAATCGCTACAATATCAAAACCTAACGGATCGCCAACCAACAAGCAGCCCAACGAATCAAGCGGCGAACGCGGCGCGTTCCAAGAATAATGGCCTCGCCACAAGCAACCCGGCAACGAATCTGGCTCGCCAGTTACAGAATGTGGTTGCGGTGTACCCAAAGCCAACGCAGCAGCCCAATCCAAATCTCTATGGTACCAACCCATTCTGCGCCAAGGGAAGGCTGCCAACTGACCCGTAAAGCCGCAGTTAACAACATCAACCATAACCGTGTCGCGAGAAATACAGCCCGTCAAATTCGTGGCCGTAGCAATAAATCGCGACTCAACCGTTGGCAACAAAGACGCCACCGAACGCACATACAACAAATTCGTGTCATCATCAAACACCGTATCCGTCACATACGTCGTGAACGCAGGCAAATTCCAAGTAATCACACCCGAGTCAACAGCAACTGCCAACACCAAAGGCAAGCCCAAACAAGCCATCGTGTCCGCTGGCGTGCGCTGGATAAAGTAAGGCGCTGGCGCAACTCTAAACTGAATACCCTCTACCGTATGATACGGGTTATACATACAAGCCTTGCGACTAATAAATTCTAAACCAAGCGTATAAGTGCCGTGCGGCAAGTTCGCTGTGTTCACAACACCAACCGGCGCTGAATCGTTCAAGAACTCAACCTCGTCACTAAACCATCTGAAAATCAACTCGTTCGCCGTGCCCGGTGTGGTTGGGAAATTATTCATACCCATCACATCAAACTCAACCTGGAACGAAATCGAAGGATCACCCTCACAAACATACCCCGCACCCAACGGAAGAACCGTAATGCCACGAATCGTATCCACTGGCGTAATCCGAATCGGCGTAGTCTCAATCACACGATTACCAATCACACAAGCCGCACTCGACGTAACCTCTACACTAATCATAGAACCCGGCGCCAACAAATGTGCAAATCTAAACACACTGTCCGTCACATCCTGACCCCAAGGCGCCCAACCGTCAACAAGCCATCTCAAGCCCGGCGTACGACCACCACCTTCTACAGTCACATAAATCTCTCTCGCATCACCATAACAAACACCATCTTCCACATTCAAATGTGCAAACACCTGAACAGCATCCACCAAATTCAAATAGATATTGTCCGAATACACATCGCCCTCACAAGGCGTAGTGATACGCAAACGGTAAGGAAGACCCGTATTTTGTGCAGTTACACGCTGAACAAGCAATGGGTTCGCGCGCGGATCCTGGTAGTTTGCACCCGTCAAGTTCACCCACGTACTATCCTCTAACTGACGCTGCCACTGGAACGACAAGCCATCACCCTCTACAGCCACACGCACCGTGGCCGAAACCTCACCGCAAACATCAAACTCACCAGCCCACTCCACAAATCTAAACGGCGCTACGATATTCACAGACACGCTGCGAGACATCTGACAACCGCCGTGCGGCGATGTAGCCGTTGCTGTAAACAAGGTCAAACGCTCCGGCATCGCAATCGGACGCATCGGGTTGGTCGTATCTAAAATATCTTCATCATCCGTATTCCACGTCCACGTAAAGATATAATCCGCATCTGGATTATCCGGACGAGCAACAATCTCTAAACCGGTGCCGCGACACGCCGTCAAATGCCCTGGTAAGGTAAACTGTGGCGCAGGGAAACGCGTCACTTCCACGCTTTCGCGAATCGTGCGTGGAGTAGCACAAGCCTCACCGCTGGTCACCTCTACCGAAATGATATCGCCCGAACGGTCAATAATAGACTCAAACAAATGGGTATAAACACCCGGCAACGGATTGCCGTTCAAGAACCAACGGAAGCGTGGTGGGCTATGTGTTGGGCCACCGCCATACAACACATCAACCCAATACTCCAACTGAACGCCATAACACGCCTCAGTCAATGGTGCATGCAATTCAATCGCAAACGGTACCGATGTGCCAACATCCACATAGAAACGTTGCTGCACCGTATCAAAACCATCCATCACCGTCACCGTAAACACCGTTGGAACGGTTGGCGCAACGCGGATATTCGACAAATCGCTGCCCGTAAACCCTGCCATCGGTGGCTCGGCCGACCAACTAAACACGTATGCACCTACTGCACCACCCCATATAATAGAGGTTAAATGTACCGTATCACCGTCGCACGACGAAATCTCTTGCGGACCACCCGCCGTGAGGCGCAAGCCCGTTGGAATCAACCAAACGCTATCTTGAACCGTACAGCCGTGTCTGTTCACTGCCGAAACAAAATACATTGTAGGCTCCAACAACGGCGAAATCTGCACACGGCGCTGGTTCGGGTCGCCTTCAATGCGATCCGTTGGACGCCACGCATAACTGATCGCATCGCTACCGTCAGTCATCCAAGCCTGCAACACGGTGTCTAAACCGGCTGGGAAACTCACCGTCAAAGCCGGGCCCCAACTTGTTCCTGCGCGAACACCTACATGCGGATGCGCGTGAATACCCAAACTGTTCGAAAGTTCTGGAACAGCCGCTGGACATCTAAAGTCTGTACGCACCTGCAACGAAACGCTGTCGCCTTCGCGCAAAGTATTGATACCAAACTCGCGCGAGTGTGCACCCGGCACTGGAACACCATTGATCGCCCAGTTGAAGGTCGCTCTATTACACATCGTGTCGTAACTCGCCAATCTAAACCACGAATATTCGCCAATACAAATGCGCTCTGCTGCACCCAAATGCGCAACAATTGGATTCACAGGCGTCGCTGGCAAGAACGTCAACGTTGCAGACGCACCACCCGGAACCTGATCCGAATACACAATATCGTTTGGATCGTAATCGTGACCCAAAGACCACATACGCACGCGGAATTCCCAACCGTCCAACTCGCTCGAAACAGGCAACCACAACATAATGTTCGCGTGGTTATCCATATCGCGACCAACCAATAGTCTCGACGTATTCGTTCCCATAAAGAACGACTCGCGCTCAAGCGTGGCATCGTACAAATTCTCCCAAGGCGCTGTCGAACGTGGACGGCCCTGCCACTGGAATTGTACACTTTGGCCACCATAATACCCCACCTGGAACGCCACCTGATCGTTTTCACACACCTCGCCCGGACCTGCGTTTTCACGAATAATCGGACGATAGGTTACACGTACAAAAACCGAATCTCTTGCCGTACAGAACCCCGAGTTCGTCACTTCAACATGATACGTGGTCGATACCGAAGGTCTTGAAACCACCGTCGCACGATCATCAGCATCCAACCAACTGTTTGGCGTCCAACGTACCGTAGAATGTGGATCATCATACATCACCGAAATCTCGGTTGTATTGCCAAAATACACCGTCACATCCGGACTCGTGCTAATGATCGGAAGATTCGTTACACGAATATGCAACGTTTGCGAACGCGCCGGGAATGAGCACGGGCAACGCAACGACGAATACACCCAACGCACGAGCGAATCTCCGTTGCGCAACTGCGCCAACGTTAACGACAAATCCGTACCTGTTCCTACAAGTACGCCATTCAAACGCCACTCAAACCTTGGCTCATCCAATTCCGCCGTAGCGGCACCAAAGAAATTAATAACGGTGTCGTCCGCACAAACAAACACGGTATCCACACCGGCAATAAACATATGATCCGACCAAATCTGTGTCGGAATCTCAACCGCCTCAACCACGCGTATCGTTTCCACACGCGAATTCACCGGGTTGCGATGCACCCCAGGTGCCGAAGAAATCGCCTGAACGCGAACCGTTTGGCCATTCGTTATCGCACTTGTTGTAAAGGTTGCACCCGTAGCACCCATAATCGGCTGCCCATCCACAAACCATTGGAAGGTTGGGTTTGGCCCCAAATTGTCGCCACCCGCCATAAAAATCAACTGTTCGCCACGGCAAGCCGTCAGCGAAGATGGGAACATCGGCGAAATAGAGTCTATACGCACGCGAACCGTGTCTTCTTGAATCGTGTCGTTTCTGGCAAAACCATCGCCACGACCGCCCAAGAACAACGGCAAGCGAGCATCTTCAACCACGCGTCTCGCCATCGCAAAACCGTCGCCACGACCACCCACAAACATATCGTTAACGCTCGTCAACGGGTCGCCGCCCAAGATCATCGCAAAACCATCCCCACGGCCACCAAAGAAAATGTCGCCACCCACAATCGAGTCGCCACCCACTTCAACCGCAAAACCATCGCCTCGGCCGCCCAAAAAGCGTGCCAAATTCATAAAATTCGTCAACTCAGAACTTTCCGTAGCAAAACCATCGCCACGACCACCCGCAAAACGCGCCTGTTGCATATTCACCGTGTCGCCCGAACGGTCTTGGCCTTCAAACGCAAAACCATCGCCACGACCACCAGCAAAACGCGCTTGTTGCATATTTACCGTGTCGCCCGAACGGTCCATCGCCTCAAACGCAAAACCATCCCCACGGCCGCCAGCAAAACGCGCCTGTTGCATATTCACCGTGTCGCCCGACATATCCATCGCCTCAAACGCGAATCCGTCGCCTCGACCACCAGCAAAACGCGCTTGTTGCAAGTTCACGGTATCGCCCGAAACATCCTGAGCAGCAAATGCAAAACCATCGCCCCTGCCTCCGGCAAAGCGCGATTGTTGCATATTAACATTATTTGTATCGGTCGGAACAGCAAGCATTCCTGCAAAACCATCCCCTCGACCGCCGAAAAATCGTCCCAAACTTGGAATCACAACCGTATCCGGCAAAACGCTTTCAGCCGTTGCAAAACCACCACCGCGACCACCGCGATGAATATTCGTCAAACTATCCCTATTCATACGAGAAACGCCCAAAGCAACACCATTGCCTCGGCCACCCCTAAACGGCATATTCACACACGCCGCCATACAATCCACAAACGCCGCCCCCGTCAAAGCATTACACCCACACCAATCATCATCCGTCGCCTCACCCGACATCGGCGCAACACCCACCATCATTGGTGCCACACCCGCTGGCGCGGACTGGTCACTGAGCGGAGTCGAAGTGACCGCAGGCGCAAAAAACGCTGGCGCGGACGTCTCGTCCGTGCCAACCGTATCCGGCACCGCATGATGTTCAAACACCGTCACCTCGGCGTTTCGGCTCCGCTCAACGACCTCGGTCATCGCAGGCTGAGCCTCCGCCCGGTCACTGAGCATAGACCGGTCACTGAGCGGAGTCGAAGTGACCGCACGATACAAATCACCAGACACAACAACCTGCGCCAACACCCCCAATACAAGGAACATCAACCCCGCCACTGCAATCCATCGAAATGATATCGTACTAATTCGTTTCAAATTCTCTAATCTTTACTATAATAAGTTACGGCATATAATTCCGTTTAGAATGTATAATTGCTATAACTTGTACTTCTTTCTTTGTCTCGTCTATAATGAACACTACATAATGTGGAAATCTTTTTAGTGTAAGCCGTCGTCTGTTGGCATATGCTATGGGCACTATTTTTGGAAATCTAACAAGTATGCTTTCTGTTCGTTCTTCAAGCTCTTTAAAAAACTCATCACCCAATCCTTCTCTACAATCCTCATAATAGTCATAAATCTCTTTGGCCTGGTCTTCCGCCTTTTTGTCACGTGCGAGCTTATACATACTCCAGCACTTCTTTGCGCTCTTTTCTGAGCTGTGCGTACTGTCTTAGGTTTTCCATTGACTCCTCAAACGGTATCAACTCTGCTGTACCATTCTCTATAGCCGCCACCCTCTCGTCCAACATCGCCATCACCTCAGGTGTCAACCAATCCGAATCGCAGGCAGGCTCCTGGTCATACCCCTTTTCCCAGGCCTCCCTTGGCATCATCAATCCCAAGGCATTAAGCCTATCCATCTCTGCTCTGCTATTCAATGTCGTGTTCATTGTTTTTTTTTGTTTTTTCTTTTATTTCTATTATGCACCCCATACCAGTGTCATGTTCCGCACCCCGTAGAGACAAGGCATGCCTTGTCTCTACAAATTGCATGTTTTTATGGTGTCATTCCCGCGAAGGCGGGAATCCCCTTACTATTCTGATTACGACCCAGAACCACCACCACCAACAGCAGCAGCCTCAGGCGTACCAGGCAATAACCAACCTTGTGTGCGAACTAAGCGAACACTTGGATCAATGAAGTGCATTTGGTTATTCCACTGATTAACACCAGCTTGCGCTACGCGTGTTGAGCCAAAACGGTCACTAATCATTGCTGAGTTAATATCTACTGAAAGATAGTTTCCTCTTAATTCTGCAATAGATGCGTTATGTTGGTTGGTATTGTGCGTTGTTCTTGTAGATGCAGTAGCCGAAGTACTACCACCTCTATCTACTTGACGGCTAAGCATCATAGTAACACCTCTCGGGAACCATGTACCAACCGCTACCGGCCATACACAACCGCCTGGGAAACCAGCACCTCTTGGATGCGGGTCACCGCTCAAACGCAGGTTACCCGTACCGTGAGAACCTCTAAACCCGTGAGCTCCAGACTCTGTAGCATTAATAACCATAATATTCGTTAAATCCGCCATATTCATAACACCCCAATACGAGGCACCAGAACTTTGACGCGTTGAACTATCATTCGCAAACGCTCCTACACGCCACGCTGAAACTCTCACCGCATGATTTTGTGTAACAAAACCAGATTCTGAACCTGTAGCCGAGCGAATCCATCCGTGGAAAACAGCCAACATATTCATTTGTGGGTGAAAATGCTCATCACCCGTAAGTGGATGCGCCAAACCAAACGCAGGATGCGTAACCGTAACTTCCATCCAAGCAGCCGTTCGTGTAAAGGCATCATTCTGCCAGAAAAGTCCAGCACGACCAATACCCGATGCGTTTACAAGGATACTGCCCCATGGGAACTCGTTCGGTACCGGTTGCGCAAAACCACGTGCAGCCTTCTCAAACTCCATTTCCGTCATCGGACGCAAGCCAGACCACTCCGCAAAAGCCAAAACGTTAAACCACGACAAATTATTCATCGCCAAATCTTGACCATCAATACTGCGTGTATCTGGAATGTCCTGTGCAAATGCTGCACCCGTTGGTGGCGTTACTGGAGCGTTTGTACGTGGAACCGTAGCCACTGCTGTGTGCCATGTGCCCGCAGCATTGACTGCTGTATTTCGACCTCTCACACCAAATTGACGCTGTGGTTCAGTTGCTGTTTGCACCAAAAAGTTACGTTGACGGTGAATGTTTTGTCCGCCACTCCAAGCAGTATTTGTCACTGGATTTTGTCCCACCAAGGTTGCCGTAAGGTTTGTACCCAACGCTTGACCTGTTCTCGATCCAATGTGTGCTTGTTGTTGTGGGAAGTTCAACGCATTCAAAAACTGCGCATAACCTTCTTGGGTCAAATCGTGTTTCATAATCCAAAATGCTCTAAAGCCTTTTGGGAAAGCCGCTGGGATATTCGTGATGCCCGTAGAAGGGTCACGACGCTGTGCAGTTGCACCCGTTACCCATAAGGTATTTGGGTTATCATCGTTCGCCAACTGAATTTGATTTTCACTCGTCACTCTAAACGGGAATCCTGCGATAGCGCCGTTGCGTGTAAACGATCCACGCTCGGTTCCAGCACCGCCCAAATAGAAGGCACCTTCTGGGATAAACACCATTTCAAGAGCAAATACTTTTACCGCCAATTCATCGTCATCAAAAAAGCCTTGTGCGGCATAGTTCCAAAGCAAGTTCACCTGGCGAAGGTCAACCGTTCCACGGCCCGTTCCTCTGCGGTGAATAAAAACGCCTGTAACCCCAATCACCCACGGTTCAGTATCGCTTTGGCCAAGCATTTGCACCATCGAACGGCCCGGCTCAATCACCATACGGTTCGCAATCGCATCGTTCTCAATCTGCATCTGAACGCCCAAACGGCAGTCAGCAGTAACCAACTGATGGTTTGGACCTGCGCCACGGCCAAAATGGTGGCGAGTAGAATCTGCGTGCAAATACACGTGTGTCCAACGGTTACCGTCCCAAGCCTTTACAAACACCCATACGCCGTCCCAATTGCGTGGGCGGTTTGAGCGCCAAGAGTTCTCCCAACGGAGCGGGAAACGGATGTAAACAGTTCCTGGTCCACCATGCTGCGGATGATCGCGGTAGTGAAGCGTCGGAGCTGAAGTAATTCTAACATTGTTCGCTGTAGCGTCCTCTATCATAAAGAGTCCAAAGAAAGCGAAAGCTACGATGAGTAATAAAATCTTTTTCATGACATTTATTTTTTTTGTTTTTTTGTAATTTGTTTTCTTTCCTGTAATGTGTTTTGTTGCTGTCCCGAGCCTCCTATTGTCATCCCGAAGGAGCGTAGCGACGAGGGATCTGCTATTGTGTATTATGATGGAACTATGTATGCCTCTGTATTCATTCGTGGTAATAATAATCATGCGCGCACGCGTATATTCACGCACAAAGATACTACAATTTTCCGAAATACACAAGTTTTTTTTGAAAGTTGTCAACAAAAGGCTGTTTGTTTCCAACTTTACCCCCCGCAATCCCCATTGAAAACCAGATTGTTGTTTTTAATTGTTGGATATTGTATAAATTTATATTTTTTTTCCACCCCAATTAGCGTAGGGCGTTGCCCCACGCTATTGATTATGCCCCTTCGGGGCAAATCCCCCCGAAACAGCAGGGCAACGCCCTGCAATCACTAACATAGGGCAACGCCCTATGTTATCACGTCAACACCCCCAAAAAATTCCCCTTACTAACTTGCTCAAACGCAACATCCGCATAAGCCTCTCTGAAAATCGTCGGAACCTTGACGTTTTTGGCCGTCCATTTGCTCTCAAACGCACGCAATGTCGCGTTTTCCTCTTCAATCAAATCGATCTCTTGCCCGCCATACGATCGCCAAAAATAAAACTGCACGATTTTTCGCTGATTCGACGCCATTTTCATACGCTCAGTAATCACAAAATTTTCCCACAAAAGACCCACATCTTGGCGCAACGAAACCGGACGAAAATCCCCAATCAACGCGTTGCGAATACCATTGTCCGTAAAAAACCATTTGCCCGCTTTGGTCACCTCTTTGCGATGGTTCCGCGCAAACGCAGGAAGTCGATAAACAACAAAGGTTTTGGTAAGCAAATCCAAATATTTTTCAACCGTGTTTCTGCTCAACGACAGCTGTCTGGCCAATTCGTCGTAAGACACCACACTCCCCACTTGAAACGCAATCAAACGGAGCAAGTCCCGCATTTTGGACGAGTTTTTAATGCCATCAATCGCCAAAATATCTTTTAGCAAATACGACACTGCAATGTCGTGCAAATAGTTTTGTTTGTCTTGAAAATCAGAGATGAACGAAAGTTCGGGATACATCCCATAAACCAAGCGTTCGTCAAGGCGTTGAACGGTATCTAAACGGTTTTCGTGCTGCGAAAGTTCCTGCAACGAAAACGGGTACAAATGAAAGGTTGACGCTCGACCAACCAAAGGCTCGCCCACTTGGTTTTGCAAATCAAACGACGAAGAACCCGACGCCAACACGGCGATTTCCTTCACTTGGTCGGTGATAAATTTTATGACCTGGCCAATGTCGGGGATGTTTTGCGCCTCGTCAATAACGAGCAAATCTATGCCTGCCAAAATCTGACGGTAGTGATTTACGGTGCGTTCTTTGAACAAGTCCTGCGTAGAAAAATCTTCGCCACTGAGCAATTTGGTGTTTCCTGCATAGTTTTTGACGATGTTTTCCATCAAAACGGTTTTTCCAACACGTCGTGCGCCATATAAAATCACGGCTTTCCCTGGTTTTATGGCTTTTTCAACAGCTTTTTCGAGATCTCTTGTAAGCATAATTGTGATGTTTTGAACACCACAAAGATAGTAAATTTTTCAATCAATTCAAAATTTTTCTGGAAAATTCTTCAACGCGTTGAATATTTTAAAAAAAATTTGCCAAAACCAAAAAAAAACCGTACCTTTGCAAAAAATTACACACAAATGGAAACAACAATGACACATACGCCGTTAAACGAAACGCAACAACATTTGTTGCACTTGTTCGCCTACAACAAGCGCGAAGAAGGGTTGAAAGAAATGCAGTCTGTACTTTTCAACTACTACCGTGATAAACTGAAAGTGCAAACACGTGAGTTTTGGAAAGAAAATCAACTCGACAGCGCAAAGATGGACGAAATCATGTACGGACACAATCGCATTTCGTCCAAATGAAAATCGTATTAGACACCAACTGTCTATTGCCCGCGATCTTTGAGGACTCCCCTCATTATTGGATTTGGGAGGCTTTTGAAACTGGAAAAATCACACTATGCTGTAGCACCGAAGTACTTGAAGAATACGGTGAGCTAATAGCAAGATTTTATTCCGTTGAGATTAGCGAAAGCGTAATAAATACAATCGCAAATGCGGATAATTTTTTGCCAACAACGCCGCACTACAAATGGAATCTAATTTTTGCAGATCCTGACGACAATAAATTTGTGGATTGTGCATTGAACGGCGGTGCCGATTACATTGTTACAAACGACAAGCATTTCAACATTTTGAAAGACATCAGTTTTCCTTACGTAAAGGTTATAAATATTGAGGAGTTCAAGTTGATTTTGTCAAGATAAAAAAAATTTGCATTTCCCAAAAAAAATTCGTATCTTTGTGCTGTCGAACAAAAATGACAAAAAAACAATGAAAAAAATCTACATCATTTGTTTACTCGGCGCAGCGTTGCTATTNACATCCTGCNGCGAACAACGCACCGTAAANCGCACAGCAAGCACNTTTTTACACAGTTTTTTTGTGGAAAATGATTTCGATGCCGCACGAGCGGTTTCAACACGTATCACACACGAAAACATCAATGCGCGTGCCTTGGCGTTTCAATGGAA
>JGI24695J34938_10001271_pt1 | contig 22126 bp, 21 predicted proteins | sample TergutCo191P3_FD_34938 | JGI IMG/M metagenome (IMG submission 34938)
TGGGACGGAGAATGGTTCCTCCGCGCTTATGACGCGTACGGTAAAAAAATCGGCAGCCGCGAATGTGATGACGGAAAAATTTTCATCGAATCAAACGGGTTCGCGGTAATGGCAGGCATCGGCATTGAAGACGGACGCGCGTTAAAAGCTCTCGACTCTGTAAAAACGCATCTTGACACCAAATACGGCATTGTTTTGCTGCAGCCCGCGTATAAGGAATATCATATTGAGTTAGGTGAAGTTTCTTCCTATCCGCCCGGATACAAGGAAAACGCGGGAATTTTCTGCCACAACAATCCGTGGGTAACGATAGCTGAAACCCGTCTTGGAAGAGGGGCGCGAGCGTTTGAAACTTACGCGAATATCTGCCCCGCCTACCGCGAAGATGACAGCGATCTGCGCCGCCTTGAGCCGTATGTTTACGCGCAAATGGTAGCAGGCAAAGATGCGCCCCGCCACGGAGAAGCGAAAAATTCATGGCTTACGGGAACCGCGGCGTGGACTTTTGTCAGCATCTCGCAGTACATACTCGGAGTGCGCCCTGTTTTTGACGGACTCCTCATCGATCCGTGCGTTCCGTCAAGCATGAAAAAGTTTACCGTTACGCGCCATTTCCGCGGCGCTGATTATCACATAACGGTAGACAACAACGCCGGCGCAGAAAAAGGCGTAAAGTCAATTACAGCGGACGGTAAGCCTCTTAACGGAACTGTACTGCCTGTCTACGGAGACGGCAAGGCGCATGATATTGTTGTGGTGATGGGATAATCTATTCATCAGAATAATGTAAAATAAATTTTTATATCTCTATACTCCATATCTTTCCGCCTTCGCCGATGCCGAAAAATTCAACCATAAGCTGCTTTCCTTCGGCGCATTCAATAACCGCGAATGTCGCGCCTATCCTGCTGCGCGGACGGCTTACACTGCCGGGATTGATAAGATGTATGCCGTCTATCATTATATGATGCGGAATATGAGTGTGACCGGATAATACCGCATTCGCTCCGTTTGCGCGTGCTGCCGAAACAAGCGAATGATATCCGTTGTATAAATTATACCGATGTCCGTGAGTGATAAGAAATCTATAATTAATAAAATCAAAAACAGCGGATTCAGCTTCCTGAAAATAATAATCGTTATTTCCTTTAACGACCGCCCAATTGCCGGAAAAACCCGCAGCGTTTGAAGCCTCTTTAACATCTTCAAGACCGTCTCCTAAAAAAGCGGCGGCGCAGATTGTGTCCTTCGGAGGCATTCTTTCTGCCGCCCATTTCAGGACTTTTTTTAACAATGTAACGCTGCCGTGAGTATCGGATATAACAAGAAGTTTTTTGCTGTCCATCGCTTTATATTAACAATTATTAATTAAGAGGTATAGTAAATCAAAAATTAAACCGGCATCTCTAATAACAGAAATCTTTTTAAGATTTCGCGCCTCTGTAATTATTGCGCCTTGAACTTACAAAGCGGGAAAAATCATTAATATTTTTTACGTTAATTCTGTCAGGATAAATTTCTATGCGGTGCTGATTGACAAAATGCCCAAGTATATCTCTCGCTTCATTGACGCTCATTCCCGCCCAGTGAGCTACGCCTTCGACAGTTGTTTTAAACTCTCTCTTTTCGCTTGTTTTATCAATATCAGGCTGAGTTTCATCAAGCATGAGAAATACGTCCGCGATCTTCGCCTGAGGATCGGGAAGCGTCAGAATCATAAAACGTCTTTTTGAATCGTAAATGCGCTTGCAGAACATCTTTAACAGTTTTAGGGCAATCTGAGGATTTCCCAATAAAAGAATCTCAAAATTCTGAGAATTGAATTCTAGCACTTTTACTTCGTCAAGAGCGATAGCAGTGGCGGAACGGGGCGAATTTTCCAGAATCGCCATTTCGCCGAACATCTCGGAAGGCTGAAGAATATCCAGCGTCCTCTCAATCTCTCCGACAAGTTTTACAAGCTGTACCCTGCCAGATTGAATAAGATAAAAAGTATCGCCTATCTCGAACTCAGAGAAAATAATATCGCCTTTTTGAAATGTTCTGGAAAAACGGCCAAACGCGGCTAAATCCATTGCCATTTTTACGCTCCCTGCGCGCTGAGTAAGCTTAGCGCCCTCTTTGCTTTTATAATCGCGCTGTCATCTTCATTGCCGCCGATAGAAAGAATCTTTTTATAAAAAGCCGCAGCTTGATCCTGTCGTCCGAGTTTTTCATTGCATTGCCCCATGATGTACATTGTTTCTTTTAACTCGGAATGTTTGGGATACTTGGTTAACATGCTTGTGTAGTATTTGATACATTCGTCATATTTTTCAAGAAGGTACATGCATCGTCCGATTTCAAACATGCTTTTCGCGACCCATTCAGGATCGGCGTTAGCGTCAACAATCGCCTTAAACGCCATGAACGCATCCTGATATTTTCCCTGAGAAACAAGGCTTACAGCGTCAGAAAACGCTTTTGAAGAAGTACCGGCATTGGATGATGAGGCTGAAACATTATTGACAGAAACGCCGGGACCTTTGCCGTCTCCGAAACGGGCAAGCGAATTTTCAGCTATTTCAAGATTTTTTGTAGCCTGAATCGCGTCTTTTCCCGAAGGATAAAATGTCAGATAACGGCTGAATACATGCTTTGCCTGGGAAAACCGCTTGTTCTTGAGATAAAATTCTCCGACATGGAAAAGGCCGTCCGCCGGAGTCTGCTCTTCCTTTGCCATTACTTTGGAAACCTGTTTATGAACGCGGCGCATCTGATTGGAAAAAACTTTTAACATCTTCATGATGATTCTTGTATTAGCCATCGCGACCGCTTCAAATTCGGGAACCGTAAAAACCATTACCGTTGTATCAGAAAGCGCGACCGCGTTTTCTTCTCTCGCATAACGTCCCAGCGCGGATTTAACGCCGAAAAATTCTCCCGGCTGCACAGGGTCCCTTACTTCAGCTCCGGATTCCATGTCCTGATAACCAAGGCTTACTTTTCCTGTCTGCAGAATATAAATTTTATCAGCCGGATCGCCCTGAAAGTAAATAAGAGAGCCTGAACGGTATTGAGCTGGTTTTGGCATTATTTTTCTTCCTTTTTTTCAGGTTCAAACGGAAGATAATCAAGTTTCTTGTTAAATCCGATTTTTTGCCGTATCTCATTATAAAGACCTTCAGGATCGCCTTTTACAAACATTGATTTATTTCCCGCTTTTATCTGCGTGTATCCATTAGGAAGCCTGCCGTTAAAAATATCAAGGAAACGCATCTCGCCGTAAATGGGAGTTCCGGCTAAAATTAAAAGTTCAATATCTTTCATTCCGGCGTTTACAAGATTTTCATACGGACAGTCGTCTTTCGCCCTTAAAACAAGAATGTCACCTAACTTTCCTTCATCAAGAGTTCCGATTTTATCCTGCATCCAAAACGCTTTGGCGGAATTGATTGTTACCATCTCGAATATTTTTTTCGCCGGAAGATCTTCGCCGTAAAGCCTGCGGTACAAATCCCTGTCAAATTTCATTTCCGCAAGAAGGTTTGCGGAACCTGTCGCGGAAGAGTCGGTTCCGATTGTAACGTTTACTCCCGCTTTTATCATTTTGCGTATCTTTGCGGTTACGTTAAACATAAACATATTTGAAAATCCGCACCACGAAACGCTTGCGCCGGCTTTGGCGGCTTTTCGGATATCATCATCGCTGAACGCGATACAGTGAATAAAAAGACAGCGGTTATCAAGTATTTTTTTAGCTTCTAACGTACTAATGCTGCGCATGGCTTCTGTATCGAATCCTTCGGAAAGATGCGTGATAAACGGCCAAGAATTTTTTACGGCAAGTTCATGCTCAATCTCCATGCCGTCTCCCCATTTTAAGTCATACGAAACGCATTCATGCGCGAGCGCGTATTCCTGAATAGCTCTGATCGGCAGAGTCGGCAAAATCTGACTGTTTAAGTTATGAGGAAAATGATCGTTTACAGTTGTTACGCCGGAAAATAAACATTTATAACCTGAAAGAGCGTAAAGATCTTCTCTTGATAGTTTTGATCTTTCCTCGAATGTTTTTGAAGATTTTAAGTCCTTATCCCACGGGAGCCATGTTAAATAATAATCGCCTTTTTTGGGACCGACAGGCGGACGGTAATTTCCCTGTAAATGATCATGGGTATTAATAAGAGAAGGATACACAAAAGATTTTTCTTTTAAATCGAGTTTTGTGCACGCGCTGTCCGCGCTTAAGCCATGTTTAATACCGCCCGGAGAAACAATTTTTTCTCCTTTAACTCCCAAATCACCGGTATGTACTTTCTTGCCGGGGGAAACAATTACCCCGTTTTTCAAGACATACTCTAACACTTACAAACCGTCCTTACATGAGAATAAACTCTCTAATATAATTCTAATGATAAAAACCGTAATGATCAACGATCCCGCGCTGCTTAGACAGCGGCACTGCCAAACGTATACGCATTCTTCATATTATTATCGGTAGATTTGTACATTATCCGGTAAAAATTTGATACAATATCGCAAATGGTCGATTTACATACGCATTCCAATGTTTCTGACGGAGAGCTAACGCCCGTCATGTTGATTAATAAAGCAGCCGGAATGGGGCTTCGCGGCATCGCTCTTACCGATCACGACACAATCAAAGGGCTTGAAAGCGCAAAAAACGCCGCGGATCTGCTTTTAAGCAAGGGAGAAAAGTTCCATTTTATTCCCGGAATTGAGATAAATATCAACTGGTCAGGCAGAAAAGGAGTTTCCGGCATGGGTCCGGGCGGTGAATTTCATTTGCTTGGTTTGGGAATAAAAACTCCATCCGCGGCTTTTACCGCCGCAATAGACGGATTATTCAAAGCCAGAGAAGCCAGAAACCGCGAAATTCTTGACAGAATGCATGAATTCAGCATTGAAGCGACATGGGAAGAACTGGTATCCTTTTCAGGCGGTCACGCGGTGGGACGGCCTCATTTTGCTGCGCTTTTGGTGAAACATAAAGTCGTAAAAAACATTAATCAGGCGTTTTCCCGCTATTTAGGAGTGGGTAAACCTTTTTATGTACGCAAAGAAGGTCTGCTCTTTGAAGAAGCCGTCACTCTGATACGCGAATCCGGCGGCATTCCGGTACTGGCGCATCCCATCTCGCTCTATGTTGCATGGGGCCGCCTGTCTGACCTTATAAAAACCTTAAAAGAAATGGGGCTGATGGGTCTTGAAGCATGGCATCCCACGGCAAAAAACAGCGCCTGCCGCCGCCTCGAAGCTCTGGGTAAATCTTTAGGGTTATACATCACAGAAGGCAGCGATTATCACGGCTCTCTGCGCCCTGACAGGAAACTCGGGTTCTCAGGCAAGGGCAGAAAAATCAGTGACGCGATTTTAGAAGCGATACCGGAACTATGTTAAAATAGTTTTGTACCGGCGGGCAGGCGGCAGATTGTGAGGTTTAGGTGTCAGTCACCTATACTACCTGCAGCGGCGGTATTTGGGATAGACGCTATATGTGGTGTGGGTGACTGTCACCTGTGTACTAAGGAAAAAAATGAAATATACAGTTTTAACGCTGTTTCCTGAAATTACCGATGCTTACTTCGCCAGCTCAATCATGGCAAAGGCGATTAAACGCGGGATCATCGAATATCGGGCGGTAAACATCCGCGATTTCGCAGCAGATAAACATAAAACCTGCGATGACGCTCCTTACGGCGGAGGCGCGGGAATGCTTATGCTCGCGGAACCTTTAAGTTCAGCGTTGGAAGCAGCCGGCGCTGTAAAGAAAGGGAGCAGGGATGCTAATCCCCTGCCTCCCCGCGTGATTTACCTTTCTCCGTCAGGCCGTCCCTTTGATCAATCATTGGCACAGGAGTTTGCAAAAGAGCAGGAGCTCATCCTGATTTGCGGGCGTTATGAGGGTATCGATCAGCGGATAATCGATCGTTATGTTGATGATGAAATTTCGGTCGGTGATTATGTTCTGTCTTCGGGCGAGGTCGCGGCGCTGGCGGTTATCGACGCTGCTTACCGGCTGGTGGACGCTGTGATTTGCGCGGATTCGCTTGCGGAAGAAAGTTTTTCTGACGGGCTTTTGGAGTACCCCCAGTTTACACGCCCTGAAGTTTTTGATACAATGAAAGTTCCTGAAGTTCTGCTTTCGGGGCATCATGAGCAAATACGCCTTTGGCGGCTTGAAAAAAGAGTTGATAAAACCATGAGGCAAAGACCGGATTTAATTGAGCGGGGCAGAGCGCTCGGGATTTTTAACAAGGAAATAAACGGCATTATAGACCGTTTGATTCGCGGCTTTGTTAACGGCGGCGATGAAATACAAGGAGAAACAGATGAACGAAATTCAGGCAATTGAAGCCTCCCAAATGAAATCAGAACTTGATCAATTTAAAGTCGGCGATACAGTTAAGGTTCATTTTAAAATCGTAGAAGGCAAAACCGAGCGCGTACAGATATACGAAGGACTCGTAATTGCAGTTAAAAATTCCAAGGTCGGAAAATCCTTTACTGTGCGCAAGATTTCCTACGGCGTGGGCGTTGAGAGGGTTTTCCCAATGCACTCACCGCGCATTGTTAAGGTTGAGGTTGTCCGCCCCGGTAAAGTCAGGCGCGCGAAACTCTACTACATCCGTGAGAAGATCGGCAAAGGCGCAAAAATCAAAGAACTCATCGTTAAGAAGAAAAATAAAGCCGCTGTTCAGGAAAGCTAGAATTTTCACAAAGCATAGAAATATTGCAGAAAAAAACGAATCTCCGCGCCTATAAATTGTGTGGTGAGGTTTTAAATTCAATTTTCATCAAATTTATACCGAAATTCGAGTGGGAAGCTGTATAATTGTAGTATGCCTGCAAGCCGGTTTCTTTTTTTGGAAGGGTGTTATGAATGTAATTTATACAAATGATCTCAGACCGGGTCAGATATTTACTGACCCTGTGTTTACCGAAGGATCCAATATGCTTGTGCCTGCGTTTGTTCCCCTGCGTCAGAAAGATATTGACCTTCTTGTTTCCTGGGGTATTGATACTGTAAAAACTGAAGGCGATTTAATAGTAGAGGAAGAGAACATAGAAAATGTAGAAAACGTAGAAAACATAGAAAGCAAACCGGAAGAAGCCGTCCAGCCTCAGCAAGTACCAAAGAAAAAGCCTGTCAAATTTTCCATAAGCGAAGTTCAGCAGAATACAGGTCCGTACCGCGCGTATAAAAGCCTTATTGATAAATTAAATTCCGTATTTACCGGATTAAAATCCGACACTGATGTTGAGATGCGGATGGTCGATAATATCAGCGTTCAACTGCTTCAGTCTTTAAGGGACAATCCTGACAGTTTTGTTGATTTTATTCTTGGCGGCGAGGTTTCCGGGAACGAACTGGCGAAGAGCTCGGTCAATACCGCAATTCTTTCCTCTTTGACAGCTTACGAGCTGAAACTCCCAAATCATAAAATTAACAACATTGCTTCAGGCGCTTTGCTTCACGATGTGGGTATGCTGCGGCTGTCAAAAGGAATTACCGAAAAAAAAGGCGGTCTTTCCGAAGCTGAGCTTGAACAAATAAAGAGCCATCCTCTGCACTCATCAAAAATTGTTCAAAAGGAATTGTTCGGCTCTCACGAAGTAAATCTTATCGCTATGCAGCATCATGAACGCTGGGACGGGCAGGGTTATCCCGATAAACTTTCGGGGCAGGCAATTGATATAGGCGCCCGTATCGTTTCTGTGGCTGACGCTTTTGAAGCCATGGTCAGCAAGAAATCTTACAGGCCTTCGCTTGGCGGTTATCAGGCTGTTAAAAACCTGCTGGCAGATAACGCCCGCAGATTTGATCCGGCTGTAATTATGGCGTTCACAAAAATTATGGGTATTTACCCTATCGGTTCAATTGTCAGGCTGAACGATGCTTCAATCGCGAGGGTTATTAAAGTGCATACCGATGCTCCGATGCGGCCTGTTATTCAATTATTGATGGATAAAAGAGGAAATATCCTTAAAAATGAAAAATCGCTGACGATCGATCTTCTGGTGGATAAAACTCTCTTCATAAAACAGGCAATGGATCCGTCTGAATTTGCCGGTGAATAAAACCGCCCTGGGTAAAAAGGGAGAAGATCAGGCTGCCGCGGCGCTTGAAGCCGCGGGAATGGAAATTATCGCTAAAAATTACCGTACCAAAACCGGAGAAATCGATATTATTGCCCATGACGGCGCGACAATAGTCTTTGTTGAAGTTAAAACATGGTCATTTTACGGCATGGAAGACCTCATGTACGGTATTGATATTAGAAAACAGCAAAAAATTATTAAAACAGCTAAGTATTTCCTGTCCGAAAATCGAAAATATAGTAATATGACGATTCGTTTCGATGTTATTTTTGTTCAAAAAAACTCAATTAACCATCTTGCGTCAGCCTTTACGGAGCGTGTATGATTATGGAACAGGTTTTGAATGACGCGAACAGGCTGGAAATTCTAAGGCAGCGCATTAATGATGAGAATTATCTCCATGCCGCTATTCAAAGGCTGGCTCTTATTATGAGTAATGAGTTAATGGAAATATCGAAAGAAGGCGGTCATTATGAGCGGCAGCGGAAAAGGCGGAAATAACCGTAAAAATAAGCATCGTTTTTCCGGCAGGAAAGACGAACCTCAGAAATCAGTAAAAAAACATAATGAAAATATTGATCAGAAATTTGACAGAGGCAAAGAAGGCTCAGGTACTGTAAGTTCTTTTGAACGCCCCCGCTGGACAGCTCCCGAGATGCCCGCAAATCCTATCACTACGCCTGACTGTCCGTGGTGTAAAAAACCTATAAAAGATATTACTACGGCAATTTCCGACAAGGAATCGGGGCGTCCCGTACATTTTGACTGCGTGCTTGAAAGACTTGTAGAAATGGAACATCTTGAATCAAACGACAGTATTTGCTATATCGGCGGCGGACGTTTCGGAGTCATCCATTATAATAATCCGCCTGATATGCGGGATTTTTCCGTAAAAAAAATTATTGAGTGGGAAATCAAAGAAAAAAATTATGAATGGCGCAGACCTATCAGCGAATATTTTTCGATAACGTAGGCAGTTTACGCCTGCGCTGGATTGCGGGTATCTGACACATATCATGGAGGTTTTATGATTGGTATTATCGGAGCGATGGAAAAAGAGGTCAGTCTTCTTTGCGATACTATGACTGGTTTATCAACGGATAAATTCGGCTGTTTTGAATTTCATTCTGGAAAAATTGAGGGAAAGGACGTTATCGTTCTTCAGTGCGGCATCGGCAAAGTGAACGCCGCTGTCGGCTGCGCATTGCTTATTCAAAAGTTTAAACCGGATTATGTTATCAATACAGGTTCCGCCGGCGGAATAAATAAAGCGAATATAGCAAAGAGCGAGGAGCTAAGTTTCGGCGACGCTGTTATTTCCACAGGGCTTGTTTATCATGATGTAAATGTTACGGCGTTTAATTATAAGCCGGGTCAGCTTCCGGGGCAGCCGCAAATTTTTCCTGTTGATGATAAATTGATTAAACTTGCCGAAACCGCTGTTGATGAATTAAAGAAGGAAAAAATTCTCCCCGATAATTTTAATCACCGCCGCGGCTTAATCGGTTCCGGCGATATTTTCATGCACGAGCCTGAACGCATTAAAGCCGCCTGCCGTCTTTTCCCGGATTTAGCCGCGGTAGAGATGGAAGGCGCGGCAATCGCCCACTGCTGTCATCTTTTTTCCGTTCCCGCTTTGGTGATCCGATCTCTTTCCGACATTGCCGGCGCGGAATCGCCCATGAGTTTCTCGGACTTTTTGCCTATTGCGTCGAAACATTCATCCGAGATTGTGATGAGGATTGTAAAACTTTTATAAAAGAGTTTAATTAAACATTTCTATAAATTCTGAAATTGAATTAATGCCGTCTCTGATAGTTAAAACAGTATCGTCAATTCTTTGCGGCAAGTTATCTATTTGATACGAGACGCTCTCGCCGGTTACGCACCATCTGGCGAAATGCTCGCAATTATTTGTTAATAGATCGTATCCTTTCTCGTTTATTCTTGAACGCGCCCGCCGGATTATCTCACTATCGGTAAATTTTTTTTCTATTTCTGTATCTACTTGCAGCGTTCTTCCTCTTAGGAATTTTTCCAATGTTGTTTCGTGTATTACGCCGTTTTCAAAACTTATTTCCTGCCCTTCATACGGAGCGAAATGTACAACCTTTTTATCTCCGATATAAACGCCGTAATGCTGATAAGCATTGTAACCAATAAAATAATTATCTACAAAAATAACGCTGCCTGCGCTTAAATTATCAATAAGGTATTTATACGGATCGTTTATAATTTCTAATTTATTTTTCTGGTTTTCTGACACGCTGTCGGATATTTTTCTCTTTGATTCCTGCCTGTTCAGTAAATCCTGTATATTAAAAATATTCGCGTTTTCCAGCGCGTCAAAAACATAATTAAAATATTTTAGTATATCCTGTGAATACGCGCCGATAAAATCATCCGCTGTTATTATGCCCGATGAAACCCGTGACAGCAGGCGTTCATGGTCATTAACAGTAAAATAATTTTTTAAGTCCATGTATTCATTAAATAATTTATTAATAATATTTTTATAATTATTTATATCATTTTTAACTATAGCCGAAAAATCGGCATTGTCATTTATTATTTTGTTAAAATTTTCCCTGATAAAATTCTCATCTAAAGTTTTTTCTCCGGTAATGAATCCGATAATATTTGTTATTGTTGTCCCAATATCAGAAAAAGCGGAAGAAAACCAATTTAAAAAATTATCAATATTCCTGGAAAAAATTTCAGTTTGAGAACTAACGCCTTCTGTTAGAATATTTTTAATATTATTTAACAGATACGCTGAAACAGTTTTCATGGAGGCTTGCAGCCCGCTAACCGCGGCTGAACTGTAATCATTATCGATTTTTATTACAGGAACGTTTAAAAAAGGAACATCTGATTTTTTTACGGTTGTATAATTTATTTTGCTGATTATTGTATCATTTATTGCGCATTGATCGGTATAATTATCAAAAAAATTGCCGGTTAATGCCGATAATTCTGTTTTAGCGTTATTTGAATAGTTATCAATATAGTTAATAAAATCATTTGTTTTTATTTCTATTATTTTACCTGTTATATTTTCATACTGCTCAAAAAATATTTTTAAGGCATATAAATTATAAAACAGATCGTTATTTTCTATGACGCTGATATAAGCGGGGAATATATCATTTAATGTTAATGTTTCTTTCCTCTGAAAAGAGAATGAAAATTTATTTTTGCTTTTTGCCATTTGCTTATGAAAAGTATCATCAATAATTATAGATTTTGAATAAAAACTTTCAAGATTTTTCTTTATATCAATTTTGAGCGGTTCGGCATTAATTATATTATTTATTTCATCTTGCAGCGAACTATGCAGCTTTACGTATGCCGTTTCTCTTTGCCTGCTTATATTTTTTAGTTTATTTGAGTTATATGATTCTCCGTCTATTAATAAAACCGGACCGAAAATAAAACTGCCTGCGTAAACCAGAACAAAAACAGAGAACGCCGTGATTATTAGTAAAATTATTTTCTTCAATTAATTAATATATTACAATCTGATTTAGGCAGCAGCAACCGGTATTTTATAGCGTGGATGCGGCTGTATGCTTTCGAAATACAAGAATAGGGCAATTTTTTATGTTGAATTATATGTTTAATTAAGGTATAATTTGTATATGATACGACCAATTATAAAACCATCCAGCGAATTACGAAGAAATTATAACTCTGTTGCGGAAATATGCCGTACTCAGAAAGCCCCTGTTTTCTTAACCAGAAACGGAGAAGGCGATATGGTGCTTATGGATATCGAGACATACAGCCGCAGGGAAGAAGATTTAGCTCTTGCGCAGCGTTTAGCATCAGTTGAGCTGGCTCGTTTATCCGGCGCGAAAGACTATACCTTGGATGAATTTAAACAAAATATGATAGAAGCAATTGATCAGGGAATAAAACAAAATAAATGAAAAAATATCATGTATCAATTTCTCCGTCAGCTAATGATCGAATGTATGATCATTTTGCATTTCTTGCGCAAGTAAGCGAAAATGCTGCGCGCGATTTGTTAAATCAATTGATAAATGATATTCAATCTCTGGAATATATGCCGGAAATAAACCCGTATTTTGATCGTCCTTATTTAGAAAAAAGAAAATACCGGTATAAATTATCATATCACCGTTATCGGATTGTATACCAAATTAAAAATGACAGCATATTTGTCGAAGATATTCAGGATTGCCGTCAGAATGATGATAAAAATTTGGTATAAAAAATTCCTCCGCGTCTCTGCGCCCTTTTCTCTCAACCTTATATCAATTTCTCAGCTCCCCGCCGAGTTTTTTCTGCAGTCTTTCAGCGGCTGCGTTCGCGCAGTTTTCAATTTCGTTTGATGTTAAGGTTTTTGACAGCGAGCCGATTGTCAGCCTGAATGTGATTGATTTTTTTCCGGCGGGAACCTGACGGCCTTTGTATTCATCGACAAAGGATACGCCCTGCATTAAGTTGTCGGGATTTTTTTCTGTGATGACTTTTAAGATTTCTTCCCACTTTACCTGTAAATCAAAAAGCAATGACAGGTCGTACTCTATTACCGGGTACTCGGGAAGATGTTTGAATTTGTTTGTTCTTGATGAATACGGTTTCAGCGAGTCTGTGTCAAGTTCAAAAAGAATTACCGCGCTGTTTTTGATGCCGCAGCCGAGAGCGGCTTTTTTCGACAGGAGGGCGAGGTTTCCAATCCGTCCGCCGCTGTGGATGATGTTGAGCCATAAAACGCCGTCAGCCCAGACTGGTTTTTCAGTTTTGTTAAACGAAACCGGCTCAATATGCACATAACGGGAAAGGGCTTCGATCATCCCTTTTGCTTTTCTGAAAATTGAGTTTACATTTTCAGGGTTTCCGGCGAAAGCCCCCGCGGTATTTCTGCGCTGGAGGGGCAGCGACTCGCGCGAATCGTACTGAGCGGTAAAATCACGGTTAAAGAAAACCTGCGCCGATTCAAAGATCGCGAACTCATGATAGAAGCGCAGATTATTTGAGACGGCTTTGCACAGGTTGGGCAGCAGCGAGGAGCGGATATAGTTTTCATCGGGCGAAGGCGGCGTTGAAAGAGAGAGCATACCGTCTTTGTCAGGGAAGATTGCGTTAAGGAATTCATCGCAGATCCAAGGGTAGGTGTAAATCTCATACATTCCGCATCTGAACGCGAGGTACTCTCTGATTTTTCTGTCTATATCGATTCCTAACTGATTTATCGATCCTTCAAAAGTTGTCGTTATCGGCATCGGATCGAAGTTTTCAAACCCGTGAATTCTGGCTGCTTCTTCCATTATGTCGTTTGGAATTGAAACGTCTCCTGTTGACCGCCATGACGGCGCTGTTACGTGCATATTGCCGCCGTCAAATTTTACGTCAAAGCCGAGCCGTTTGAGCTTGCCGCTTAAATCTTCGTTTGGGATGCGTTTGCCGAGGCGTTTTTCAAGCCATTCAAGCGATATGTTGATCTCGCTCCTTTTCAGTTTTTCTGGATAGTTGTCGCGGAAACCGGTTACTTTCATACTTGGAAACAATTCCGCGAACATCCGCATCGCGAGGGAGAGTGTGATTTCGCATCTTTCGGGGTCAATGCCTTTTTCATAGCGAATGGCCGATTCTGTGCGGACTTCGCAGCGTGACGCGGTTTTTCTGATGCCGATTGCCTTAAAATTGGCGATTTCTAATATCACTTTGTTTGTTTCGGGAAGGACAGAGTCTTTTTCGCCGCCCATAACGCCTGCAAGCCCGACGGCGGCTTCGTCATCGGCGATTACAAGATCGTCTTCGCAGAGAGAAAGTTCCCTGCCGTTCAGGAGCAGAAGTTTTTCTTTGTTACGCGCACATCGGACAGTGATATGCCCTTTTATGTTGTCTGAATCAAAAGCGTGAGTCGGCTGACCTATCGCGAGCATCACATAGTTTGTAATATCGACAATCGCGTTTATGGGGCGCATACCCACGCGCCAGATACGGCTCTGTATTTCAAACGGCGAAGGTTTAACGGAAAGCCCTTCAATTTTTACGCCGATATATCTTGGGCAGCGTGACGGCTCATCAATAGAAATTTCAAAATCCGGCGTTGAAGGCGGCGTAAATGATTTAAGTTCAGCGAGCGGAAGATCATACAGAGCTGATAGTTCCCTCGCGATACCGTAATGCCCCCAGAGATCGGGGCGGTTAGTCAGCGATTTATTGTCAATCTCTAAAATTATGTCGTTTAACGCTAGAGCGTCCGCGAGTCTTGTTCCTGCCTGCGCGTCAAATTCTGACAAGTCGATAATTGTTCCGTCTTCAGTGTACGGAAACAAATCAAATAAACCGATCTCTGACGAGCTGCAGATCATTCCGTAACTTTCAACGCCGCGCAGTTTTGTGATTTTTATTTCCACAGGATCGCCGGCTCCGTGCCATCGAACCATCGATCCCGGACAGGCAACCGCTACTTTCATTCCTTCTTTCAGATTGATGCCGCCGCAGACGATCTCGCGTATGCTTCCTTTGACATCAGCGCCTTCGGCAACAGCGCCTTCGGCTGCGCCTAAATCGGTTTTACAAATCCTGAGTTTATCGGCATTCGGATGCGGCAGAATCTCTTTTATAACGCCGATGACCATGTTGTCAAATTTCTTTCCTAGATCAATCGTACCCTCTACTTCGACTGTGGACATGGTAAGGTCGTATGCGATTCTCGATAACTCGATTTCCTTAGGGATTTTTACATAATCATTTATCCAGTTTAATGACAGCTTCATATTTCCTCCTAACAGAACTGGCTTAAAAATCTGATGTCGGCGCTGTGGAATAAACGTACGTCATCCACGCCGTAGCGCATCATTACTAATCGATCTAAACCGATGTTAACATAAAACCCTGTAAATTCTTCAGGGTCGAGTCCGGCGGCGCGCAGCACATTGGGATGAGGCGTACCTCCCGGCATTATTTCGATCCAGCCGATTTGTTTGCAGACGCTGCAGCCGCTTCCGCCGCACACAAGGCAGCCCATATCAATCTCAAAACCCGGCTCGACAAACGGGAAGAAACCGGCTCTCATCCTGACAGGCACATCCCTGCCGAACACCTTTGACAGGATGCTTTTAATCATCACCTTGCCGGAAGAAAAGGTAAAGTCGCGGTCAACGATTAACGCTTCATATTGAAAGAAAGCACGTTCATGCCGCGCGTCAGTCGCTTCGTTGCGGTACACTCTGCCGGGATAGACAAACCGGTAAGGAGGGGTATGCGTTTGAATGTATCGTACGCTTCCGCCTGTCAAATGCGGGCGAAGGCAAAGCCTGTCTCCCCCGCGGCCTTCATCGTGCCCGGCAAGCCAATATGTGTCCATACTCTCCCGTGCGGGGTGATCCGGAGGGAAATTCAAGTTATCAAAAGCGTAAAGTTCGCTGGTTATGTCAGATTCCTGGAAAATTTCGAAGCCCATTGAGCGGAATGTGTCGTTCAGGTCGTAGCACATCTGGGTGATGGGGTGTAAAGCACCCCCCTGCGGCGGAATTCCGGGTATTGTAAGATCAAAATCCTGTGAAATTTCGGACGCTTTAAGGCGTATTTCTTCCTCTTTTGCCTCAATTAAGGCGGTAAAGCGGTTCTTTATCTCATTTGTAATTCTGCCTGTTTCAGGACGGATGGATGCGTCAAGATTAGGTATTTCCTTCAATATAACAGTAAGAGCGCCCTGTTTCCCAAGGAGTGATGCCTTTACGTCCTGTAGTTCGGTTACTGTTTTAGCTTCAGCGATTCTTTGCTCCCCATCGGCTAAAATGGCATCTAATTTGTCTTTCATAAGTATTTCTCCTAAATTTTGCCTTATAGAGTGATTTATAGCATGAATTAAAAAAAATGACAAATAGCGTTTTTTTTACTTGCAAAAAATGAGGTTTCATTGTAATAATATTGAAGTAAAATAAATTTATTTATGGAGGAAAATTATGAAAAAATTGGTTGCAGTATCATTGATGATTCTGCTCGCAGCAGGCGGACTCTTTGCGCAAGGATTGGTCGGGATTGCAATGCCTGAAACCCACGTAGAACGCTGGGTGAAGGATGGAAATCAGCTTAAAGCAGAAGTAGAAAAACGCGGATATTCCGGATTAGTCCAATGGGGAAACGCGGATCAGGCCACCCAAAATCAGCAGATTTCAGGCTTCGTAACACAGGGAGCAAAAGCTCTGATTATCGGTAACATCAATCAGGGTGTCGTTGCTGCAGTTCAGCAGGCAAGACGCGAAAACGCCCGCATAATTGCTTATGACCGCATTATTCAGGGAACACATGATTATGACTATTTTATTACATTTAATAACTACAAAGTCGGCACACTTCAAGGTGAGAGTATTGTTCAGGGTTTAGACCTCAGCAAAGCCACAAAAAAAGATCCTAAATACATTACCTTATTCGCAGGTTCACCGACAGACGCAAACGCTAACTTCTTCTTCCAGGGAGCAATGGATGTTCTTCTTCCTCATATCAACAGCGGTGTTCTGAAAGTAATCGGTCCTTTCCCGAAAAAGTTTACAGACAGACCATTCCAGCAGATTGCTACAGAAAACTGGCAGCCTGAAATCGCAAAACGCCGCATGGAAGGCTTATTGCTCGGCGCAGCTGCAAAAGTTACGCTTGACGCAGTATTGGCGCCCAATGACACATTAGCCCGCGCTATCCTTGAAGCATGCAAAGCAGACCAGAAATACCGCTCAAAACTGCCGATTATTTCAGGACAGGATGCTGAATTTGACTCAATTATGTCAATAAAGAACGGCGAACAGTACAGCACAGTTTTCAAAGATACAGCTAAACTTGCGGAAGCGGCGGCTATTTTGCTCGATCAGGTTCTTAAGGGACAGACAGTTAATGTTCCCGGCACAGTTCTTGCTTCCGGTTCTCTCGCGGGAATTGGTTCAACAGGCACCGGAAATGTAAAAACACTTCTTCTGGATCCAATCCTTGTTACCAAAGCCAACCTTTTAGTTCCGGTAAATGCCGGTTTCTACACAGCTCAACAGGCTGCGCAGGTTAGACAATAACAAAGTGAGTCGGATTTTCCGATTGGTTTGATTGTAAACCTGATCATTTATCCGTTAGACGAAAGTCTTCAGGATAGGTGGTCAGGTTTTTTTGGAAGGTCATAATGAGTGAATATATTCTTGAGATAGAAAGTCTGACCAAAGATTTCCCCGGAGTAAGAGCTCTGGAGAATGTAAGCTTAAAAGTTAAAAAAGGCGAAATTCACTCTCTCTGCGGAGAAAACGGAGCCGGTAAATCTACGCTGATGAGCTGCATCTCCGGCGTTTATCCAAACGGCACTTTTGAAGGCAATGTTTCATTTAAGGGACGTGAAACAAAGTACAGCAGCGTTAAAGACAGCGAAAAAGAAGGGCTTGCGATCATCCATCAGGAACTGGCTCTCAGTCCTTATTTATCAATATATGAAAATATTTTTCTTGGTCACATGGAAACCAAATTTGGAATTATTAATTGGGATAAATATTTAAAAGAATCAAAAAATTATTTAAAAACAGTCGGAATAAATGAGCCGCCTGAAACAGTTGTAAGCAGAATGGGCGTGGGAAAACAGCAGTTAGTGGAAATCGCCCGCGCTCTTTCCAAAAAAACAGAACTGCTGATTTTAGACGAACCTACTTCTTCGCTTAACGATGATGAAAGCGAAAAACTTCTTAATCTTATGCTGGAATTAAAAAAACAGGGAATGACTCTTGTAATGATATCGCACAAGCTGAACGAAGTATTAAAAGTCGCTGATACTGTTACAATTTTGCGGGACGGTAAATCGATCAGCACTTATGATGTTAAAAACGATAACCTATCAGAAGAAATGATCATCAAGGATATGGTAGGCAGAAATTTAACCCATCGTTTCCCGGAAAGAAAATCCTCTCCGGGTGAAACTATAATGGAAGTTAAAAACTGGACAGTTTATCATCCTGATTATCATAATATTAAAATAGTTGATAATGTTTCTTTCTTTCTGCGTAAAGGCGAGATACTTGCTTTCTGCGGTCCGATGGGCGCAGGACGCACCGAATTGATGATGAGTCTTTTCGGAAGGTCTTACGGTTTCCGCAGCGAAGGGGAATTAACTATAAACGGGAAGAAATTAAACCTTAAAAGCCCTAAAGAAGCAATTGATTCCGGGCTTGGATATATATCGGAAGACAGAAAAAACCTTGGATTAATTTTAATTCAGGATGTAAAAACAAATATAACTCACAGCAGTCTGAATAAAATTTCCAAATACGGAGTTATTAATAATCGAAAAGAGATAAAAGAAGCTGAACGTTACAGAAAAGATCTCAATATAAGAACGCCTTCCATTAATCAGTATGTGCGCAATCTTTCTGGCGGCAATCAGCAGAAAGTAGCGGTAAGCAAAACCCTGCTCGCAGATCCTGATATTTTTATAGTTGACGAGCCGACAAGAGGTATTGATGTCGGCGCAAAAACGGAAATTTACAATATCCTTAATAATATTATTGCCGCAGGCAAAAGCGTAATTATGGTCAGCTCGGAGCTTCCTGAAGCGCTCGGCATGGCGGATAGAATATATGTTATGAATGAGGGAGAGATAAAGGGTGTGCTTGACAGGGAAGAAGCAACTCAGGAAAAAATTATGCATCTTGCATTAGTTAGTTAGACAACGCCGCGGCGCTGCTTTTACTGTATAATGCGCGGTACAATAAAATAAAAAGGAGAAAAAAAAGAATGAGCGATAAAGCTATACAAACATCTGATATTAAAACATTGGTTAAAAATAATCTTAAAAATTATTCAATGTTCATCATGCTGGTATTAATCATGCTGATTTTTGCCCCGCTTACATACGGAGTTAATTTTGTTCCCCGCAATTTTATCAATATTTTCTTTCAGAACAGTTATGTTTTAATTCTTGCCATCGGCATGGTAATGATCATCATTACGCAAAATATTGATCTTTCTGTCGGCTCTGTCTGCGCATTTGTCGGCGCGTTAAGCGCAATGCTTTACAATACCGGAATTGGGCTTCCTCTTACCGTGCTGCTTTCAATTCTGATAGGCGTCGTTATAGGCGCGTATCAGGGCGCGTGGGTGGCGTTTGCGAAACTTCCTTCGTTTATTGTTACGCTGTCGGGAATGATGCTTTTCCGCGGATTAACATATATTGTAACAAAGGTAAGTCCTGTCAGCCTTAAAGATACCAACTATTCTCTTTTAGCTACCGGAACCCTTGATGAAGTAATATTAACAAATGTAATCGAGGCAAGCTGGCCGAAGTCATTTCAGGATCTTACGCCGGTAATGACAAGAGATATAATAGAACTTTACAGAATAGGTCCTTATCTGCCGGCGGCGTTTATTGTCTCAATAATTTTATTGGGTCTTTTATTTTATGTGGAATTCTCCGGACGTAAGAAAAAAATAGCGCATGAAATTGAAGTTTCTCCGATGCCGGTATTTATTACAAAACTTGTTTTAATAAGTATTTTAACTCTTGGTCTTGCGGATCGTTTTGCGCGTTCGCGCGGGCTTCCCATTGTTGTTCTGATTGTCGGCGTCACTATATTTATTTTCCATTTTATTTTGAATAACACCGTTCTTGGCAGGTATATTTACGCGGTCGGAGGCAATCCGCGCTCTGCGAAACTTTCCGGTATCAATTCGGAGATGGTAATTTTTATTGTTTTCTGTTTCATGGGCGGACTTACAGGACTTACAGCGGTTATCTTTACCGGCTATATGAACACCGCTCTCCCGCAGACCGGAAACTTGTTTGAGTTAGACGCTATCGCGGCGTGTTACATCGGCGGTGTTTCAGCCGGCGGCGGTATAGGAACAGTTATCGGTGTTATTGTCGGCGCTCTTGTAATGGCTGCAATAAACAACGGAATGATTTTAATGAATCTCGGCACGCATTATCAGTATGTTGTAAAAGCGCTGATTCTTATTCTAGCGGTTTTCTATGATATTTACACCCGAAGAAAATCCGGATTAGGATGATTTAAAACGAATTGCGGATAACAGAATAGGAGATGCTCATCATGAAGAAACTGGGCGGAGTTCGTGCGCCGCATAACAAAAACACGGCGTTAATGAAGCCTGATGTTTTACCTGTTCCTGCTGAAGTAAAATTGCCGATGTCTATGCATTCGGGAATACCCGCGAAACCTGTTGTCGCTGCCGGCGATCATGTTAAAGTAGGGCAGGTTATCGGCGAAGCTGTCGGCTTTGTTTCATCGCCTGTTCACGCAAGCGTATCCGGCACAGTAAAAAGCGTTGAAACGTTAGACGCAATCACCGGAGAAAAAGCCGTTACTGTCACTATCGCCTCTGACGGGAATCAAACGCCGTGGGAAGGCATCGCCCCGCCTAAAGTGACTAACCTCAGTGAATTTCTTGAAGCAGTCAGAAATTCCGGCGTTGTCGGTCTTGGCGGAGCGGGTTATCCTACAGCGCCGAAGTTAACGTTAAAAGAAAGCGTTAAGCTTGATTATATTTTGATCAACGGAGCCGAGTGCGAACCTTTTATCACTTCCGACACAAGAACGATGACAGATGACACCGAGTATGTGTGGGAAGGCGTTCTTTTAATGAAAAAATACTTAAAGCCGAAAAATATCGTTATCTGCATAGAAGACAACAAGCCTGAGCCGATAAAAAAGTTAAATGCGTTATGCGCAAATATAAAACCGGAACAAGCGGAGTCTGACGAAACAGATGTTTCTGTCCGCGTTCTTCCGTCTCTGTATCCGCAGGGCGAACGGAAAGTGCTTGTTTACAATGTTACGGGACGAATTGTTCCTGAAGGCGGACGCCTTCCCGATGTCGGGTGTATTGTTGTGAACTGTACGACAGTCGCTGTTTTCGCGAGATATATTAAAACAGGATACCCTCTTGTTTCAAAGTGCGTAACCATTGACGGATCGGGAGTGAAGAATCCAAGAAACGTAATCGCTCCGATTGGCACGCCTGTCCGCAATTTGTTTGAATTCTGCGGCGGTTTGCTTTCCGACGGCAGGCTTAGAGACGATATAAAAAAAGTAACGCTCGGCGGTCCGATGATGGGCATGGCAATTCCGAACATCGATCTTCCGATTGTAAAGATCACAAACGCTGTTCTTGCTTTCTCCGCTGAAGACGCGGAAGTTCCCGAGCCGGGTCCCTGCATCAAATGCGGACGGTGCATTTTCAAATGCCCTATGAGTTTGATGCCGCCCAATATCGAAAACGCATACGAGCTAAAAAAACCTGAACTGCTTAAAAAATTTAAGGTGAATATGTGCGCTGAGTGCGCCTGCTGCGCGTTTACATGCCCCGCAAAGAGGCCGCTTGTTCAGGTTATGACGCTGTCCAAAAATATGTTGTGGGAATATGAACAGGCGAATCCTGTTCGTGCGCAGAAACCCGCAAATGAAAAAAAGGAGGCGAAATAATGACACCTAACATGAATGTATCGTACGCGCCTCACATACGCGCCCAAGATACGACAAACCGCATCATGCTGGATGTGATTATCGCGCTCTTTCCTTCTTTTATAATTGCGGTATGGGTGTTTGGAATCCGCGCCGCGCTTGTTACATTTATCTGCGTTGCGTCATGCGTTTTCTTTGAATGGGGTTATGAAAAACTGCTAAAAAGAAAAAATACAATCGAAGATTTTTCCGCGGCTTTAACCGGAGTTATCCTCGCTTACAATTTGCCCGTAACAATACCCTTCTGGCAGGCAGTCTTCGGCAGTTTTGTTGCGATTATCCTGATAAAGCAGATCTTCGGCGGTCTTGGAAAAAATTTCGCGAATCCCGCGCTGACGGCGCGTGTCGTGATGTTTCTCGCGTTTCCCATAACAATGACAACATGGATTCTGCCTTTTGATACTGTTACAGGCGCGACTCCTCTTGCTCATCTTTTTTACGGCAACATCGAAGCGCTGCCTGATTTTTGGAATTTATTCCTCGGCGTTCACGGCGGATGCATTGGAGAAACAAGCGAACTCGCGCTTTTAATCGGTTTC
>JGI24695J34938_10001281_pt1 | contig 22055 bp, 20 predicted proteins | sample TergutCo191P3_FD_34938 | JGI IMG/M metagenome (IMG submission 34938)
CGAATCCCCCTTCCCCGAATAATTAAATTACCAAAAAAAATTATCAATACTTAGACCAATAATTAAATACCTATAAATTGGGGATTCGAAACGGAGCGTTGTTGTTTTTATTTCAAGGCGAAAGCCTTGTTATGAAATAATTGTCGGCGCATGGAGGCGCCGATCAACGCGCAGACGGGGGTGGAGAGAGCAAACAGGATGTTTGCGAGCAGAACCCCGAATCCCCCTTCCCCGAATATTTAAATTACCAAAAAAAATATTAATAAATTAAAAAGGCATACCTATCGTAAAACTGAACTGATAAAGACCGGAAACCATATTGTAAGCGTAATTAAGTCCAATCGCAGGTAAGGCTACTCTGCTTAAATAGAAAACCATTCCTCCTGACGGACCGTGATCAAAAGACACGCCGATTGCATCATTGTAAGTAAAAACACCCTGCCATGAACCTTGAATGGAAAGTATTCCAAACCGGTTTCTGTAGATATGTTTCTCCAACCCTATCTGTAAGCCTGAGTAATTAAGAGCGGAATAATTCTTTGGCAGAATATGAACAGGCTGCGGATCTTCCTCAAAAAGAGCGCTGGAAGTTGATTTCCAAATTCCTCTGCTTCTTATATTCAGCCTGAAACCCGGAACCAGCGGCTGCTCAAAAGTCAAACGGTATTCAACCTCATGAAATGATTCCCCGGAAATAACAAGATTATAACTATATCCCAATGTTAAACCGCGCTGTGAAACAAAGAAACCGTCCCAGCTGCTTTTATTAAATGAAATACGCGGACTAAAGGCGACAAGAGAAGCTCCTTTAGGCGGCGGATTAAAATCATTTATATTTTCTTTTAATGTTATATCAGTATAACCAGCGCTGAATGAACAAGTAAAAATCTCTGCGAAGGTATAATTAACGCCAAGAGAAAAATAAAACCTGTCAACTGAGTACAGTCTGTATTTAATATCATCCCTGTCTACATTTTTTCTTTCCTGATTATTATACATAAAAACACCCTGCCAGCCCGGTATCCCCTGACGATCAGGCGTAAACATGTACATCGCAATGGCGGTCCATCCGCTCGAACTATACGCGCCGCCTACAACAGCGGTATCGCGAACACCAAAAGCGTTAGCGTCATAAAGAAAAAGCCCGAACATCGTTTCGTCCGATGTAGCCAAAACCAGGGGGAAAGGAAAAATCGACCACTTTTCCTCAACCGTAATCCGCAAAATAAGCCCCTGCGGATTTTCAATAAGTTCTGCCGAAACAGGCTCCAAAACGCTTAAATTTTTAATCGTTAAAAAAACATCATTCTCATCAAAATCAGACCGCTTTACACCTAAATATTTTTCCATCGAGTAATTGACGATATGTGGTTTTGTTCTCTTTAGCCCGATAATTTCGATTGAAGTGATTGTTTCGGATGTTTCCCGGATGTCGGTTTCAGCAGTGTCTTGAGTTGTACTGTCTTCCTGGGAATGGATAGCCGCCGTAAATACAAAAAGCAGTAATATTATGAAAACAGACGATTTACGCATAAACCCAATTATACCATTTTAACTAAAAAAGAGCTATATTCGGGATATTTAAGCAAAAAAAAGGTATCTTCCCGCGCCTAAATTCAAGGGTGCAGGATTAGATACCTAATTGATAGCGGCGATAGGACTTGAACCTGCGACCGAGCGGATATGAGCCGCTTGCTCTACCGACTGAGCTACACCGCCATGATAACAAAAACACAGGCGAAAACCGATGTTTTGCGATCATGATAAATATAATGTTATTAAATGTCAATACCGATAATCAAGATAGAGGTAAATTATGAGTTCTTCAAAAGCGTTAGAAAAAAAGATAGAACACCTTAAAAGCATCAAGGCATATGCTGAATTCAAAGTAATGGCAGGAGACCTTGGACCGGAATTTGACGACTGGGTAAGCAATATAGAAAAATCCATTGAAGTACAGAAAGCCGGAAAATTACATTAATAATTTTATATAGTAAAAAAAGGAGCGCAGACAGGCGCGCTTATACTCTAACAACAAATATTTTCTTTCCCTTAACGCGTGTTACTTTTACGCCTCTTCCCTCATCTACATGTTCTCCTTCAGTTGTAACATCGTAAATCTCACCGTCAATGGACACAATCCCGCAAGGACTTAATTCAGACTCTGTAACCGCGATCTTACCTATCAGATCTGATACGTCTTTTTTCTCCATTAATAATCCTTTTGTTTTTAGATTAATTTAAATTCTTTGGCTGCCATGCTTAATTCTTTATTCCACCTTGAGCCATTCAGGTATTGTCTGCGGGTTTCAATATCTTCTATGCGTCCGGCCCTTCGCTGAAGCCTTTTAAACGCCATACTTACAGCCGTACTCATGTCTACAAGGCTCGCTCCGGCTTGTTCCAAAATGCGGTACTTGGCGTAAAAATAAAAAGCGTCCCAGGGATCCATTTCGCATAACTTTTCATCGCGAAGAATTTTTTGAACTCCCTGAACAGCCTCCTCGCTTCCCGGAGTCAATCTGCTTAACGCAAGCGAATGAAAGAGCGATATCATTCTGTTTTGGATTTCGCCGTGATTAAAATATAAATGTTCACATTGAGCAAATCCGCTTCTCCAGTCAGCCTGTTCTGTGTAAAGAAAATTTTCTTCGGCAAACGGATTTTTTAAAGAGCTTGATAGTTCATAGGCTTTTTTAAAATCGCCTGATAAATAAGACGCTTCGATCTCAAATAAATCAGCGTCATAGTTTCCCGGTTCCGGTTTTGCCGTGTTTGGATCCAGATAATATAATTTACATCTGTAAATCCAGGCGGCTAAAAGATTTTCCTTCTCGCATGTCATACTGCCGTATGGCTCCTTGATCAATCCTTCAAATATTTTTAATGCTTCACTGTAATGACCAAGTTCCATTTCCAGGCGTCCTTCCAAAAAGCGGGAACGATCCGCCCAATCAGGATGCCCTGCGGACAATGACTGTTTAATTGATTTACGCGCAAGATGAGCGGCGTTAAAAACATCGCCATATAAAAATTGCGCGGCGGCGGCGTAATAGGCAGATATCGCAAGCTCATGGTTATTGCCGTTTCTCTCGGCGTTTGTAAGAGCGAATCCCAGATATTCGATTGTTTCATTTACCTGCTGTTTGGAAAGACATACAAGCGAAAACATTCTATACCCCTGCGGAAGACAAAATAAATTTTTACTCTGCCCAAGAAGGATTGCTTCTTTCGCTTTTTCCGCCGCTTCCCTTTCATTATGCCTGCCAAGATAATATCCGCAAAGATTTACAAGGATTTGCGCTTTTAATACCGGAAATGAATCACATTCGGAACTCAGACTGCTTAGCTGNGTTTCTATGAAGGCTTTTTCAATATCTTTTTCGTAGCCGGAAAGCAGCGCCTTTGACGTTTTAAAAACATGCCGCATAGCCGACGCTTTAACAGAAACCAGTTTATCAAAACGCCCGTCATTCATCGCTTCTTCAATTTCCTGAGTAGTCTGATTTACAATATCAGATGAAAACGATTTTAACAGCAAGAGATCATCAATATGATTTGCGCCGTCAAGATCGGAAATTACAGTTAACAAACGAAAACAGGGATTTATATTTCTCCTAAAAGCCCAGCTTAAAAGTCTTCCGCAGACAAACGCTTTTACTCTGGCAGCTTTTTCTCCAAGAGTTACAGCCGCGTACTGCTCAAAATGCCTTTTTATAAGCCTGGGTTCGCGTATGGAATCAATAATTCCAAGGGAATTCAATATGGAAAACGCTTTTGTTATCATAACCGGATTTTTATCATCTTCTTCAAATAATCTTTGAAAAAGATCAGGCGAAAAATATCTGCTTAATATTGATATGGCGTAAATAAATTCCCAAAGATCGGCTGAAAGTTTTGGATAATACAATCCTCTTACGGCGGCTTCATCGGTCTTTCTAATAACATCAAAAATCTTTTCAAGCTTTTCCATGCTTTCTGCCGATAAATTATCTTCGCCTGTTCCGATAACAAAAAAACTGCTGCTTGATTCCATTTTTAATTCGATCAATGCGTCTGTAATAAGCGAAAAAGCGTTACTGTCGGCAAGATGTATATTCTCAAGCGTAATAACAGGAGTTTGAGCTTTTTTTCGCGCCGTACTAAAATAAAATTCAAAAACAAGCGTTATAAATCGTTTTAGGCAGCGTATAACATATTCAGAGACTTCATCGCGCATGCGCTCGCAGAATAAAAATTCCCATAAATTATCGATCTCTTCTGTTTTTTGCCCTGTTGCAAGAGATCGGATATTCATTGACCATATATCAACAATTGATCCAAGCCCAATACTTTCAAAACAAATTTTTAACGGCGGAAAATCATAATTAATACTGATGAAATATTGATTAAGCGAACCGCGGCTCTGGAAAAAAGACGGAGACAAGACAAGAAGGTTTTTTCTTTTTTCCTGCTGCAAAATATCAAATATTGTCTTTTGAAGCTGCGAGTCATTTCCGCCTTGTGTCTTAAAAACTTTTAATTCTTTTACGCGATAATAACTGCCGCATCCATACTTGCGTTTTTTTATATTAACCATCCATTCGGGCGGCTTTTGAAATGAGGCGTAGGGTAATAATTTTTGGGCAGTTTTTTCGTCTGTAAATATTCCTCCGTGATTCGCGAGAAACCGCGTTAATAATTCCGGAGAGTCGGGCTGTCTTGCGCTTAACACAAGGGAAAACCCAAAAAAATCAGGCGATGAGTTTACATTCTTTAACAGGTTTTCTATCAATATATACATATCAAGCCAAAAACCGATAGCTTCATCATTAAAAACAGCGGAAATAATAAAACGATCCCCTGTAATTTTGCCGCCCGCGTCCATTATGGCTCTAGCGAGCGATTCATCAACCTGGCGGACGATATCGGGGCGGGTTTTTCGTAATTGGGATTTGAATTTTAAAAAAAAGAAGAGATTTGTCATTGTCTTTTAATTATCGGCAGTTTGGGAATGAGGGGTTAGCAGCTTAGATAGCAGCTAATACTAGCCAAAATAGCGGCCGCCAGAGTGGTTTTATTAACGCCTGTTTTTTTATATAATGGGGCATGGGAATGAATGATACTCCGCAGGCTAATCGTCTCCATATTGCCTTTTTTGGGCGCAGAAACGCCGGGAAATCCAGTCTTGTAAACGCAGTTACCGGGCAAAACCTTGCCATTGTAAGCGACATAAAGGGCACAACAACCGATCCTGTCTATAAATCGATGGAACTTCTCCCCCTGGGTCCTGTTGTAATCATCGACACCCCTGGTTTTGATGACGAAGGCGACCTTGGCGAAATGAGGGTAAACAAGGCGAAGCAAGTCTTGAATAAAACTGACGCCGCAGTCCTTGTCCTGGACGGTGAACATACGGATACGATAAAAGAAGAGGATGAACTAATCACGCTTTTTAAACAAAAAAACATACCATACATTATCGTTGCAAATAAACAGGATTCATGTTCGAATGGTTCGTGTGGTTTGTGGTTAGAAAAAGAAATACTTCATGTCAGCGCGAAGACTGGTTTTAATATCGATTTACTCAAAGAAAAAATTGCGGTTCTTGCCGCCGATGATGAGCCAAGTCAGCGCCTTGTCGGCGATTTAATAAAACCTAACGATTTTATCGTGCTTGTAATTCCCATTGATAAAGCCGCTCCCAAAGGCAGGCTAATCCTGCCGCAGCAGCAGATGATCCGTGATATTTTGGAAGCCAGCGCCTGCGCTGTTACCGCCCGTGAAACAGAACTTGAAAAAACGCTTTTAGGGCTTGAGAAAAAACCAGCTCTTGTTATCACGGACAGCCAGGTGTTTAAGGAAGTATCAAGCATTGTGCCCGATGAAATTCCATTAACGTCTTTCTCGATTCTTTTCGCACGCTTTAAGGGTTTTCTTAAAACAGCCGTAAAAGGAGCTGGCGCTCTTAATGAATTACAGACAGGCGATAAAATTTTAATATGCGAAGGATGCACTCATCACAGACAATGCGATGATATCGGAACTGTAAAAATCCCGCGGCTTGTAAAGAATTTTTCCAAAGCGGAACCTGATTTTAATTTCTGCACGGGAGGAGATTTTCCAAAGGAGTTAAAAGAATATAAGTTGATCATTCACTGCGGTTCATGCATGCTTAATGAACGCGAGACGCTTTACCGCCAGAATCTTGCCCTTGGGCAGAATGTTCCGTTTACCAATTACGGGATAGCGATTGCGTATATGACAGGGATACTGGAAAGAAGTATAAAAATGTTGGATATGTAGGAAATAATTTTTACACAAAGACACAAAGGACACGTAGGAAAATCAGGAGTTAGGAAATAAATGAGCGAAAGTTTTATTAATATTGATTATATAGAAAATTTACTTGAAGACGCAAAACACTCAAGCGACGAGTTGATTTCTAAGGCTTTGAAAAAAGCGGAAAACAGCGAAGCGCTCTCTCACAGCGAGGTTGCTGCGCTTTTACTTACAGAAAATCCTCTGCATATCGCGCGTATTTTTGAAATTGCCGGGAAGATAAAAAAACGTATTTACGGCAACAGGATTGTTATGTTCGCTCCGCTTTATGTTAGTAATTTTTGCGTTAATCGCTGCGCTTATTGCAGCTTTAATCATGGCAATGATTTTATAAGAAGTCGTCTTACAATGGATGAAGTACGCGAAGAAGTAAAAATCCTTGAAATGATGGGACATAAAAGACTCGCCATTGAAGCCGGAGAATCCGATAAAGAATGTCCTATCGACTATATTTTGGAATGTATAAAAACAATTTATGACATGAAATTTGAAAACGGCGCTATTAGAAGAGTAAATGTAAATATTGCGGCAACTACAACAGATAATTACCGTAAACTAAAAGACGCAGGCATTGGAACTTATATTCTTTTTCAGGAAACGTATCATGAACCTACTTATAATAGCGTCCATCATGCCGGTCCCAAAAAAGATTTTTTATGGCATCTTAATGCTTTTGATCGCGCGGCAGAGGCCGGGATTGACGATGTAGGCGGCGGCGTTCTTTTCGGGCTTGCGAATCCCTATTTTGACGCAATGGGTCTTTTGCTTCACAACGAACATCTGGAAAAAAAATTCAATACGGGTTTTCACACAATATCTGTTCCCCGCCTCTGCCCCGCTTCCGGAATGAACATTAACGATTTTCCAAATCTGGTTGACGATGATACATTTTCAAAAATTACCGCTGTTTTAAGAATCGCGGTTCCCTTTACGGGGATGATTCTTTCCACAAGAGAAGAACATGACATGCGAAAAAAACTTTTGCAATACGGCATTTCGCAATTAAGCGCAGGCTCTTGCACGGAAGTTGGAGGTTATAGCAAACGAAACAATAAACCAAATCCGCAATTCATTGTAAACGACGATCGAAGCGCTACATCGATCATATCTGAACTGATGGATGACGGGTACATCCCGAGTTTTTGTACGGCGTGTTACAGGGAAGGAAGAACAGGCGACAGGTTTATGTCGCTCGCTAAATCAGGGCAGATTGGAAACGTGTGTCTCCCCAACGCTTTAATGACGTTATGCGAATACAGTATGGATTACGGCGATGATACATTCAGGCAGAAAACCAACTCAATGCTGGAAAAGGAAATTCCGCATATAGCAAACGAAACAATCAGGATAAAAACCATGGAAAATATAGAAAAAATCCAAAGCGGCAATGAAAGGGATTTCTATATATAATATGGAATTTAGATATATTCGATTCTTGCAGGGTTTTAAGCCCATAATGACAGGAATTAGTCCTTTTTTCCGAAAAAAAACACGTTTTTCGATGAAAAACCGCAGATGAGACACTTTAGCTTTTTTCCAAAACTCGTAAAATTTCGAAAAAGTCTCACTAGAAAAAATCAAGCCTGGTGCCTTTTCCTGCCGCATTTTTTTTTGTATAATAATGGAATAATTGTTTCCAATGGGAGTAAAAAAATGAAAAATATAAAATTAATAGAAATCTTAAGTTTAATACTGGCGGCGTTTGTATTATTGTCCTCCTGCGGCAAAAAGGACGACAGTGATTTACGATGGGGTTTTACAACAGAACCCAGAACGCTTAATCCTCTAAACCCTGCCAATTCAGCGGACGGGCGAAGCATCCTCTTTAATGTCTTTGAGGGACTTGTAAAACCAAACACCGACGGAACATTTGCGCCCTGTATCGCAGAATCCTGGACAATCGAACAGGGAGGACTTGTTTATAATTTTATTTTAAGAGAAGGAATATTATTTCATGATGGTTCCGCTTTAACAGCTTCTGATATAAAGTTCTCATTGGATACCGCAATTGCCGCTAACTATGCCGGTCTTAACAATATTAAAGAAACATTGATTCTTGATAATAATAAAATAAGCGTTATTTTAAAAACAGCAGATCCGGAATTTCTTCCGTATCTTACAATCGGCATTGTAAAAGAAGAAATTACAGACCATGAAATCAATATTATCGGTACAGGTCCTTTTATCATCGAAAGCTATACGCCTCAGAGAAATCTTGTATTGAAAAAATTTGATAATTATTGGCAGCCAGGTCTTCCTAATCTGGATAAAATAACAATCGTGTTTTTCGCTAATTTTGACACACTGATGGTTGCTCTTCGCGGAGGAAGCATAGACGGAGCTTTTATAACAGGGGCAATGGCGGCACAGCTTGATCACAGGGAATTTGACATTTTCAACAATCGCTCAGCCGCGATTCAATTACTTGCGCTTAACAACGCGAAAGGAGCGCTCGAAGACATTCGTGTACGCAAAGCCATAAATCACGGAGTTGATATTAAAGGTATTATAAACACAGCCTTCTTTGGACACGGATCTCCATCGGGAAGCCCGGTCATTCCAGGATTAAGGGAAAATTTTAAAGACAATCTTTCCTATCCGCATAACATTGAACTTGCGCAATCCTATTTAAATCAAGCCGGATATAATGATACCAACAGGTTATCCTTGGAGATTACAGTTCCTTCCAATTTTACCATGCATGTCGATACAGCGCAGGTAATAGCAAGTCAGTTGGATCAAATTGGAATAAAAACATCAATTAAACTTGTTGACTGGGACACATGGCTTGAGGATGTATACACCAACATGAACTATGAAGCGACTATTATTTCTTTGGATAGTCCCATTGTATCAGCCAGAAGTTTCCTTACCCGATACCTTTCAGATAACAGAAATAATTTTATTAACTACAAAAACCCTGATTTTGACAGAGTATATAATCTCGCTCTTACAGAAACAGACAGGGAAAAAAGAATAAATCTTTACAAAGACGCTCAGATAATTATTACAGAAGACGCCGCAAGCGTTTTTATTCAGGATATTTTATATTTCATCGCGCTTAGCGGAGGAAAATACGCAGGAGCGCTTGATTATCCGTTATACGTCATTGATTTGTCTTCCATTTACAGGATTAGCAAATAATTGAGATTTATATTAAAGAGACTTATTGTAACTGTAATTACGCTGTTTCTTGTCTCTATAGTATGTTTTTTTGTATTCAGCATTATACGGGGTGATCCTGCGCTTAGTCTGGGCGGTATCTGGATTTCACCGGAGCAGCTTGAGGTTCTTCGGGAGGAAATGGGGCTTAACCGCAATATATTTGTCCGTTACTTTGACTGGCTTTTTAAATTTTTAAGCGGAAATCCCGGAAATTCATTTAGTTTTCGCACAGAGCCAATTGCCGGATTAATTTCATCGCGCCTGCCTGTAACCATAACTTTATCCCTCATGTCGCTTTTTTTTATTGTAATAATTTCACTGTCCGTTTCATTATTAACAGTAAAAAAAGAAGGCTCCATTACAGATAACATTGTAAATTTCCTTACGGCGGCAGGGTTAAGCGCTCCAGGTTTTTTCCTGGGACTTCTTTTTATTTTTATATTTGGTTTTGGCTTCAGTTTTTTTATTCCCGGACATTTTATTGATTATAGCGAAAATTTTTTTGGTTTCTTGGGCTGTCTTTTTTTTCCGGCTCTGGCAATCGCCATTCCCAACTCGGCTATTTTAATTAAGTTTCTAAGAGGATCGCTTTTTCAGGAGTTAAAAAGCGATTATGTAAGGACAGCGAAAAGCAAGGGAGCAGATCGTTTTTATATACTTCACCGTCATGTCTTAAAAAACGCCTGCATTCCGGCAGTTACGATGTTTGGAATGATCATAGCCGAAGTATTCTCTGGCAGTATAGTAATAGAACAGGTTTTTACAATTCCGGGAATAGGAAGGCTTTTAATATCCGCCATCGGTTCAAGAGATTATCCTCTTATTCAATCTTTGATGATGTACATTGCGTTTCTTGTAGTTTTCGCGAATACTTTGGCGGACATTGTAATTTATACAATTGATCCCAGAATTAAACAAACGGTGAAGGTTAGATGATAGTAAACATGGAATTAAAAATCGGCGCCTCTATCGTTTTTTTTATAACCGCAGTTTCACTGTTGAGTATAATCTGGGTTCCCCGTGATTATAACAATATGGACGCTTCAATTCGTCTTTCGCCTCCCGGGAAAGGCAGTCTTTTGGGAACAGACAACTTTGGAAGAGATGTGCTGTCAAGGATCATGGCTGGAGGCAGAGTCTCTCTTTTTCTTGCATTATGCACTGTAACGGGAGCAGCATTAATTGGATGCCTGCTTGGATTAATGGCAGGCTATCTCGGCGGAATCGTAAACGAAATTATTATGAGAATTATAGATACAATAAGCTCTTTTCCAGGGATCGCCGTCGCTCTCCTTATGGTCGCCGTAATGGATAACAGCCAGTTTAGCCTGCTTGCGGCTCTTTTAATACTTTTTATACCAAGTTACACGCGTATTATTAGAACGGGCGCCATGCGCTATAAAGACGCGACTTTTATACAGGCGGAAAAAATTCTGGGAGCCGGATTCTTTCGCATAACATTTATTCATATTTTGCCTAACCTTGCTCCGTCGCTTTTGTCCGCCTCTGTTATCGGGCTTTCCAACGCCATACTCGCCGAATCTACAATGAGCTATCTGGGTCTTGGAATACAGCCGCCCAATCCGTCGTGGGGGCGCATGCTCTTTGAATCTCAAAGCTGGTTTTTTAACGCTCCATGGTGCGCTCTTGCTCCGGGTTTTTCCATCATGCTGACAGTTGTTTCTTTTCACCTTCTGGGCGAAGGGCTGCGTGTCTATTACGGAGGACAGAATGACTCATCTTCTTGAGGTAAACGAATTAACTGTCTGCGCCGAGAAAAATAAAAAGCAATTTAAAATAATAGATGATGTCAGTTTTTATATTAACGAAGGCGAGATTACAGGGCTTGCCGGAGAATCAGGCAGCGGAAAAACCATTACGGCTCTTTCAATTTTAAATCTTCTTCCGGTTAATATCAAAATTACAAAAGGAAACATTATTTTTAATAACCAATCTCTTTTTAATTTAAAAGAGAATAGAATTCAAACCGGCATTGGAAGCGGGATATCCGCCATTTTTCAGGATGCCAGAAGCGCATTAAACCCCATAATGAAATCAGGCAGGCAAATAACAGAAGTCCTTGAACTTGAACGCAAACAGGCGGGGATTAAACTTCAATTTAGCGAAAAAAGAAAACAACGGGAAAAAGACAGGGAAACGGCTCTTGAAATATTATCTTCACTTGGATTCAGTAACCCGCAAAAAGTTTTTAACGCGTATCCTCATCAGTTATCGGGCGGCATGTGCCAGCGCGTAATGACAGCTGTAGCCGCAATCGGCAATCCCAAACTTTTAATCGGAGACGAGCCGTCAAGCTCCCTTGATGATGAAAGCCAAAACCGCTCTCTTTCGTATCTTATGGAAATGAACCGCGTACAAAAAACATCTTTACTTTTAATTTCTCATGATCTTTCTATTATTCAAAAATACTGCGAGCGGTATATTATAATGTACGGCGGAAAAATAATAGAAGAAGGTCCCTCAAGCGCGCTATTTTCTCCGCTTCATCCGTATACGCAGGCTCTAATTAACGCTATTCCAAACAAGGAAAAACGCGGCGAATATTTAAAAAGTATCAAAGGAAAGTCTTTGACAATTAACGAAAAGTTTTCAGGCTGCCCGTTCTTTTCCCGCTGCGACAAAGCGAAAGATGTCTGTAAAGACGCTTTCCCTCCAAAAAAAGAAATTAACAGCGCAAAAGTTTTTTGCCATTTCCCAAAAGCCGCAGGAGATACAGCTTGAGCCAAGACATGGAAAACAGCGCGCAATTTTTTAAGGAAGACTCTAATCCTTCATGTCCGCAGCATTCAGGCGTACAAACAGACTCTTTACTAACAATAAAAAATGTCTCAAGCGTCTATTCTGACCGCCGGTACGGCTTTTGGGGAAAAAAAGAAATAAAACAGGTGTTAAACAATGTTAATCTGGAAATAAAAAAGAATGAGATTTTTGGTCTTACCGGAAAATCAGGCTGCGGCAAAACAACTCTTGCGCGGTGTATTTTGGGACTTATTGATTATGAAGGCGAGATAAATATTTCAGAAGATATCACGCAAAAAACCATTAAACATTCCGCTAACGGCTCTGGAGAATTAAAACAGCAAATCCAGGTTGTATTTCAGGATCCGGGCGCTTCATTAAACCCGGTTAAAAAAATCGGCTGGCTTATTGAAGAACCTCTTATTATAAATAAAATCGGCACACAGGAAGAGCGCAGAAAGAAAGTGGATAAAATTCTTTTACGCGTTGGACTTGATCCTTTTTACAAGACACGGCGCGTTCATGAGCTCTCCGGCGGACAAAAGCAGCGTGTCTGCATCGCCCGCGCGTTGATTCTACAGCCGCGTCTTTTAATCGCTGACGAAGCAATCAGTTCTCTTGATGTCAGCGCAGGCGCGAAAATTTTAAATCTTTTTAAAAAATTAAACAAAAACGCAGGATTAACAATTCTTTTTATTTCACATAACAAAGACGCGGTTGAGTATTTATGTGATAGAATCGCTGTCATGGAAAAGGGAATGATTAAAGAGTGTTAATTAAGAAGATTTTTGACCACGAACGACACGAATAAAACCGAACTTTTTACCTGTAATCTTCTTCTTAAGCCTAAAGAAGCTCAGATAGTTGTCTGGGATTACTTGGGTTTAATAGAAAAGATATCAAATAACAGGTTCGAGTGGTTTGTGGTAAATTTTCTTTTTAAAAATCTACAACAACTTCAAAATATCAACCGCCTTGGGCGGACAGCCCTTCACGTAAGTTTTAAAACCTTGCGTACAATTTCCAACTCCAAAGTCGCCGCTTTTTCCTTTAAAGCCCTGCCCTATGCAGATTTTTTTGCCACGCGGAAAATTGCCTTTTCGATGCAGCGCGAAAATAAGCGCGGCGTAGCAAACTGAACAGGCGCTGTCCTCTTCAATAATGCTGCGGAATTTATCCGCTATTCCTTGTACTCTTTGCGTATTCTTAATTTTACATATAGGCTTTCTATCTGTATTCATTTCTGTAACTTTCGTTTTATCAGAATAATATTCGCCTATTCCAAGTTTTTTGCCGTACGATAAATAGTCAATATCATCAGGGTCATAACCTATTAATTGCGCGCAATAGGAATCAGTTAAAACCGGATTATGGCAGGCGATAATTCTGTTTGCTTCTACGGGAGTTCCGCCTTCTTCAAAACTTAAGTCGCCGCAGATACTATCCACAAGGCAAAATTGCCTTTCGCGGTAATGCGTATTAAAAAGCGCGTTCAAACCCGCGATTGGTTTATGAAGCCCTAGAGTGTGAAAACGTCTCATCTCATCCTGCGGTATGCAGCCTTTTAAGTTTTTCATGCAGCAAGTCATGCGTGTTTGGCAATGCGCTTTTAAGACAGGAACATTAATAAAAAAATCGCTTTTAAGAGCGGTTTCGCTTATCTTAAAATCAATGCCTTCATGTTTAAATGAAATAAAGTTATCGTCTTTTAAGTCAACAAGAGAAACATCGTATTTCTTTTTTAGCGTTTCATAGCCGCATGCTTTAAACGCTTGTTTTGTATTATGCCCGCAAGCTGAATTCTCAATTATTTTTATTTTGGTAATGCCAAAATCATTTAAGAACTTTATAATGCCTTCCACTACTTCAGGATGCGTTGTCGCTCCGTCAGAGGCGGGACGCTCGACAACAAGATTTGGCTTTATAGAAACAGAAATATTTTTTTGCAAGTGTTGATTTATATCAGAAGCGGCAAGGGTGTCGTAAGTTGTTTTTATATAATCATCACCGTAATTAATCGTAATCATTATTCAACTCTTCCTTCTTCCTGTTCGTCTTTGTTCGTGTGGTTCGTGGTAAAAATCCTTTCTCCTATATCTCCACACCCAAAACCTTTTGCAAAATATATCCCACGCCAAATGACAACGCTGCCACTCCAAGACTTATAAGCGCCATTTCTGCGAAACGCTTTTTAAAATTCAAATCCTTTGCAACGGCAAGATAATAATTAAAAATAAAAATAATAAAAACTGCCGCGGCTAATGTTATTGCAAGCGCGATAAATTTTTGCGAAATGAGCAGGAAAGGAAGAATAAGAACCGCGACTGTTATAATGTAGGCAAAGCCAGTGTAAAATGCGGACTTAAGCGCCTTTGGGTCGTTATCCGCCTTGCAGGAAAGGTACTCGGAAGCTGCCATGGAAAAAGAAGCCGAAATGCCTGTAATAAGTCCTGCAAGTGTTATTAGCTTTGTGTTTCCAAGAGCAAGAGTAAAACCTGCTAAAGCGCCTGTAAGTTCCACAAGCGCGTCATTTAGCCCCAATACTACAGAGCCAGCGTAACGAAGTCTTTCTTCATCAAGCATATTAAGAAGTTCTTTTTCGTGCTCCGCTTCGTCTTTGGAAAATTGCGCGATTTCAGGTATTTCTTTGGAAAGTTCCATATAATTACGAGAAGCGGTTCCTTCGTTTTTTTCCATTTGTTTTAAGGTAAAGGTAAGCCCCAATACGCGCGCAGTTAAAATATTTTTTAATATTGCAAAACGGGAAGGTTTTACTTCTTTTCCTGTTAATTTTTGCCAAAACAAAGCGTGATGTTTTTCCGCTTCTCCAACCTTTCTTAAAATTTCCGCATTGTGGGTATCCTTGCAAATTCTCGCGAGCTTACTGTATATATAATACTCATTTAATTCTTTTTTTTGCGCCTGTAAAGCGGCTGCCATTAGTTTTTTGTTCATATTATTAAAATTGTACATTAAATAATATAAAATAACAATAATTAATACTATATATTTTAATTGACGTCTTTATACAATCAACATATAATATTATAGTTTTAGCTAACAAAAGGAGATTTAATTATGAACGATTTATACACATCCATCGTAAGACTTGACTTCCAGTACGCGCACAGATTTATGAACTGGCCAAGAGAAGCAAAGCACCTTCACGGACATTCAGGGCTTTTGGAAATTGAACTTGAAGACAAGGTAGACCCTGTTACAGGCTACGCACACGCATGTAAGGAAGGGTTTAAAAAAGCGTGGGAAGTTGTCGACCATTTTCATCACGCGACATTGTTTCAGGAAGGCGACCCGCTTCTTGACGCAGTTCTTGCCGTATATAAAAAAGAAGGAATTAACAATGATCCCGAGAATTGCGTTCCCTTAAAAAAAATTGACAACCCGCTTGCATGGTCATACCCTGAATACAGAATAATTGTAACAAAAAAAGTTTCAACATGCGAGAATCTTTGCGAATTATTCCACGCGCTTCTTAAGGATAGAATGCCGATCAAAAAGATTACAATGCGTTCTTCAAGCATTAACGCGGCAAGTAAGTGTTTTAAGTAAGCGTTATTCGTCAATTTAATTTCTAAAGCTGTGTATTGGAGCCGGGATTCTTCCGCCTCGGTTAATAAAGGTATCGCTCTTTGCTGGATTTACTGCCATGATTGGCGAACCTCCGAGGAGACCTCCGAATTCCGCCCAATCGCCGGCTTTTTTACCGGGAACGGGGATTACCCGCACTGCTGTTGTTTTGTTATTCACCATGCCGATTGCCATTTCATCGGCGATAATGGCAGCGATTGTTGACGCGCTTGTGTCACCCGGAAGCGGTATCATATCAAGTCCCACGGAGCAGACGCATGTCATGGCTTCGAGTTTGTCAATTGTAATTAATCCGTTTTTTACGGAGGCGACCATGCCTTCGTCTTCGGAAACTGGAATAAAAGCCCCGGAAAAACCGCCGACATTTGTGGACGCCATAACTCCGCCTTTTTTTACCATGTCGGTTAACATCGCGAGCGCCGCTGTTGTTCCGTGAGTTCCGCACGCTTCAAGTCCCATTTCTTCCAAAATTCTCGCGACAGAATCTCCAACAGCCGGAGTAGGAGCCAAGGAGAGGTCTAAAATGCCGAAGGGAACTCCTATTCTTTTCGCCGCTTCCATTCCAACGAGCTGTCCCATCCGCGTTATCTTAAAAGCTGTCTTTTTAATAGTGTCAGCTAACATGTCAAAACTCATTCCCTTGCAGTTTTCAAGAGCGGCTTTTATAACGCCGGGACCTGAAACACCGACATTTAATACGCATTCCGCTTCTCCCACTCCATGAAAAGCGCCTGCCATAAAAGGGTTATCTTCTGGCGCGTTACAAAAAACAACAAGTTTTGCACAGCCTATGCCGTCTCTGTCAGAGGTTGCCTCTGCTATTTTTTTTATTGTCTCTCCCATAAGCCTTACAGCGTCCATGTTGATTCCGCTCTTGGTAGAAGCTGTATTTACAGAAGCGCAGACTTGCGTTGTCTCTGATAATGCGGCGGGAAGGGATTTAATAAGTTTCTCATCACCCGGTGTTATTCCCTTGTGAACAAGAGCGGAAAATCCTCCGATAAAATCGACGCCCAGCTCTTTTGCGCATGAATCAAGCGTTTTAGCGAAAAGCGTATAATCATTTTCACCGCTTGATGAAGCGACAAGAGATACAGGAGTAACAGAAATTCTTTTATTTATTATCGGAATGCCGTATTCGGTTTCTATATCGCAGCCTGTTTTTACCAAAGGACCTGCAACGCGCAAAAGTTTTTCGCGTATCGCGCTTCTTGTAGATTCTCCTGACGAGCGCACGCAATCCAAAAGCGATACGCCAAGCGTAATCGCCCGGATATCCAGCTTATAGCGCATAAACATATCAACAGTTTCTTTAATCTCAAACGGCGTGAATAACATATATCACCTTTATATAATTTCCGTGATGAAAAGCACAGCCTTTCATCCAAAGTTATTAAAAATTACGAAGTAATTTTTAAAAGGATATAGAAAAAATACTTAGTATTTTTTCTATATCCTATGCATTGCGGAGAATACTTTCTCGTGCATTAAACTTATGCTGACATTGAGCGTATCGCCGAGCGTGTTTAATTCTTTTTTTATTTCTTCAAGCCCTTTAGAGCCTGAACTTACGCTTACCATCATCATCATGACAAAATTACCGCTTAAAACCGTCTGCGATATATCTTCGATATTGATGCCTCTCTCCGCCAAAAAAGCGGAGACTTTCGCGATGATTCCGACTTTATCTGTTCCTACAACTGTTATTATTGCGTTCATAAACTTCTTAAAATTCTTTCCGCTTCGGCTCTGCCGGAATAGTTGGGGTTTCTGTTAATTAAATCCTGCAGATAACGTTTTGCGTCAGCGTTTTGCTGTAATGTTACGCAGGTCATTCCCAGTTCATACATAGCATCCCAATTATCGGGAGTCAGGCGCAGAACATGCTGATAGGCGGCAAGAGCTTTTTGATGATCGCCTGAGGCGGCGTACGCGCGCGCAAGATTAAACCTGACGGTAGCATCGTTTGGTCTTGATGTGAGGGCGCGTTCATAATGAACGATGCTGTACGACCAGTTTTCCTGCTGAGCGTAAACCGCGCCCAAATTGTTATTTACCTCAAAATTACCGGGCTCTATAGCATACGCTTCATTTAAGTAATGAATTGCTTCTGATAAATTTCTGCCGGTAAGAAGAATGCTTCCAAGATTAATTCTGGGACGAAGATATTTTGGATCAAGAGCAGCCGCTGATTTATACGCACTAATCGCAAGTTCCGAAGCGTTAATCGCTTCCAGCGCCAATCCAAGCGTATAAACATAAATCGCGTTATTGGGAGCGGCGTCTACCGCTGTCCTCGCAAAACCCAGCGCCTCGCTGTTTTTCTTTAGTTCCAGTTTGACAACAGCCATATTATAGTTAGTCTGGGGATCGTTTGGATTTATACCCAGAGCTCTTGTAAAAAGACTTTCCGCTTCTACAGCGTTTCCTGCCTGACTGTGCGATGCCGCAAGCTCAACTAGCGTACTGTAATCGTTCGGATTATATTGAAGAGCGTTTGTAAATGACTGAACCGCGCCGCGCGCGTCCCCTTTTGCCAGAAGAAGCCTTCCAATTTCCCTGTGCGCCGCAAAATAATCAGCTCTGACAGCGACTGCCTGTCTGTACGCGGCAAGTGCGTCATCCTGCCTGTTTAATGCGCGTAACGTTCCGCCGAGATTGTACCATGATGGTTCGTAATTGGGATTTAATTTAACAGCGTTCTGAAACGCTTCCCTTGCTTCCGAGTGCCGTCTTCCCATAAAGAGCACTCTTCCCAGCTCGTGATGATACATAAAATTATTCTGATCCAGGCGGGCAGCTTCCCTGAATGAGCTTATCGCCCTGTCAACCTGATTTGCATCACGCGCGATTCTTCCAAGAACAAAGTGAGGCAGAGCCTGCGTGGGATCTTTTGCGATTGCGTCATTTGCGTGCTGCGTAGCGTTTGTAAGAGCTTCTCGTCCGCCCGGCGTGTTGGGATGAGCTAAGCTGTATTCATAGTAAGAATCCGCGATATCCGCAAGTTTTTGCGATTCATAACGCGCTTCTCCAGGCGGAATAAGTCTTTTGGCTTCGTTAAATAATCCGGAGCCGCCCGAAAGATCTCCTGCCGTAAGCCTTGCTTTGCCATCCGCTATTAAGTTATTAACGCGGCGCATAATCTCCTGCATTTCGCGGCTTGCTCTTGCAAGTTCTTCTTCCTGCTCTTTTCTGCGGGCTTCTTCTGCCTGAGCCGCGGCTCTTCTCGCGGCGGCAGCTTCATCTTCTGCGGACGAAGTAGAAGGCGCGCTTGTTTGAACTACAACAGGTCTGTTTAAACTGTTCGCAAGCGCCTGATTCTGCCTTCTTAATTCCTCGATAAGTGCTTCATTCATCGAAGACGCCGCGCTTGAGCCGCTTCGATCCATGCTGAGTATTGTGTCTCTTAAAGAACGGGCTTCGTTGTCATGGTAATTTTCTATTAGAAGACTGTCCAGAATATCCAATGCCCTGTCAAATTCACCGGCAGTAGCATAATCCGCGGCTAAGCGCAGATAATTCGCTCTTTTTGCGTCAATACCCGTTACAGAGATATCATCGCCTTTCTTGCATGTTTGAAATAAAAGAATAACAACAATGCCAAGAGCAGCCAGCGCCGCGCCTGAAATTATCAGTATTTTTTTTAAGTCATCATTCATTTTTTAATTCCCCTTAATGTATATTTATTCCAGTACGAATTCACCGTCATAATGTTCCACGCTCTCGGCTCCTGCCGACAATCCGCGGCTTGAGTCGGCAAGCGATTGAAGAGACGCGGCGACAGATTCCAGAATTTTTGCCCTTTCTTCCTCAAGCCTTCGCGCTTCTTCTTCCGCAATCTGCCTTCTAACTTCCGCTGCCGCAATATCAGCCCGAATTAAACCGATAAGGCGTTCAATATTTTCCCGCTGTGTTGAACGGGGAGTAAGCAATAAATACTGTTCATAATCTGTTACGGCGTTTAAAAGCTGTCCGGCTCTAATCCGCGTGTTTGCTCTGCCAAGGTAGGCGTTCGGAAAAACAGAATTATTACTGATTGCCTGTGAATAATACTGCTCCGCAAGCTCATTGTTTCCCCTGGAAAAATAAACATTCCCCAGATTATTGGCAACAGCAGCCGAATGACTGCCTGCAATAGGCAGCGCCCGCCTGTAAACGGCAATGGCTTCGTCACTCCTGTTAAGCTGCTCATATACAATACCTAAATACAGGTAAGCGGTTATATTGGCAGGTTCCTCACCCAGCGCGCTTTCAAGAAAAGTCACTGCCTGGATGGGGTTATTCTGCATCATTAATTCCTCGCCTTTCGCAAAATTCGACTGTCCGTAACAAAAAGCAGTCAATAGCAAAAAAACGCATATTATTATGATTTTTTTTGGCATAAAACCTTCCTTCTATCCCCTCAATAGAATATAATATATATAATAATCGGCAATTTTGCCTTTGTACACTAGGTTTAAGGCAGCCTGCAAAAGACATGTATGCAAAAAAATGCGCTTTAACAAATTTAGCAGGAAATTTAAGGATAAATCCTTGAAAATACTATGTATTTCTGACCAAATTGATCCGCAAGTTTATTCGCCCTATATAAAGGAGCGGTTTTCCGATATCGATTTAATACTTGCTGCCGGGGATCTTCCGCTTGATTATTTTGACTATATTATTTCTACCCTGAATAAACCTCTATTTTTTATTTTTGGAAACCACTATGTAGAAGATTTAAAACACTATAAAAAATTATGGAATACGCCCCTTATAACGGATTACAACGATTACATGGGATGCGGAGCGGTTCATCTGGGCACAAAAATTAAAAAAGAGGGTTCCTTTCTTTTTGCAGGACTTGGAGGCTGCATGCGCTACAATAACGGCGTCAATCAATTTACTGATTTTGAAATGTTCATGGAAATAATCAAACTTATTCCGGGACTTTTCTGGAATAAATTAAAACACGGAAGATATGTCGATGTTCTTTTAACTCACGCCCCCCCCAGGGGAATCCATGACAGAAAAGATAAATGCCACCTGGGTTTTAAAACATTTCTGTGGTTCATGAATGTGTTTAAGCCAAAATATCTGGTTCATGGTCATATTCATTTATATGATATGGCTGATGTACGCTGCACACAATGGAAAAAAACAACCGTGGTTAACGCATACAGTCATTATATTTTAAATACGGGAGAAGAAAATGGAAATTGACGCTGTAACACAACAGGCATCAGAAGATTTTTCCCGGGCAAGAGGCAGGGCGATTCTCTCACAGATTCAAAATTTTCTGAATACAGATCGGGACAGGCTTCTTTCCTTTAATGATGTTAAGGATATTTTAAAGCCGAAAAACGAAGTTTACATGGGTAATCAGACAGTACCTATAAAAATGGTAGTAGGAAGCGAAGGACGCTACCATGATTTTAACAAGTATTTTCTGCCCAAAAGAGAGCACATGCGCCATCGCTGGCAGAGAGTTGATGAAGCGCATATAAAAGATATTATTCTGCCGCCCATTTTATTATATGAAATCGGAGGCGTTTATTTTGTGCGCGACGGTAATCACAGGGTTTCTGTCGCAAAGATGCAGAATGTCGAATTTATCGACGCTGAAGTAATAAGCCTCTCCACAGAAATAAATATTAAGCCTTCCATGAATACAGACGAGCTTAGGAACGCTCTTATAGAATACGAAAAAAATATTTTCTATAACGAAACATTATTCGGAGACCTGACAGAATATTGGGGTTTAAATTTCAGCTCGCCGGGACGTTACGATGTTATTTACAACCATATACTGGTACATAAATATTATCTAAACGAAAATATTGAAGAAGAAATACATTTTAATGACGCTCTTGTTTCATGGTATAATAATGTATATAATCCAGTTATAACCATAATTAAAGAACAATGGCTTTTGGTAAATTTCCCCGGAAGAACAGAAGCCGATCTTTATGTCTGGATTATAAAACACTGGGATTTTTTAAAGAAAAAATACGGTAAATACTCGCTGTCCAAAGCCGCCGGTGATTTTTCCAGAAAATACGGACAGGATAAAGGAAAGTTCTTGCGGTTTCTGGCGCATTTGGCGGGAAGAATTTTCAGGATTAAATAGGAAAATCAATGGCTGTTTTATCGATTCAATCACATGTTGTTTATGGCTGCGCCGGTAATACAGCCGCTGTTTTCCCTATGCAGCGGCTTGG
>JGI24695J34938_10001294_pt1 | contig 21934 bp, 19 predicted proteins | sample TergutCo191P3_FD_34938 | JGI IMG/M metagenome (IMG submission 34938)
TATACATGGGACGGCACAAATTACAGAGGCGCGGCGGTTCCCGCCGGAAATTATGTTTTAATTCTCGAAGGCACTCTGCGCTGGGAGAATCAGGTTTATTACCGCGCTCCAATCGCTCTCGGCCGCGGCGCCGCCGAAGCGCAGGTCAGCGTTGAGTATGTGTCGGGAGACAGAGACACAACCGCCGAGCGCACGATGTTAAGCGATGTCAGGGTACGGGTACTGCGGTAAAAACCGCGTATTTTAACGAAAGTTTATAATTCAATAAATAAAATCCTAACACAGCAGTAATAGTTTTTCCTCAACAATTTATTTTTGGAGGAAACTATGAAAAAAATTACAGGCTTTGCATTGGTTATGTTTATAATAACAAGTGCAATTTTCGGGCAGAATTTCACTTTCGGCGGTTATATCAACAGCGGCGTGGGATTATACGCGGGTACCGATGAGGATTTGTCAGTCAGCGCTTTCGGCGTTGATTCAGAACAACCGGGCTACAGATTAAGATTGAACGGCTCTTATCAAAATGAAGCAAGAACAGCAGGCATCAGGTTAAGGCTGCAGTCACAGGCAAACGCGGAAAGAAGAGATAACGGTTATTTATCCATTCCTTTCGTTTACGGCTTCTTCAATTTGTTCGAAAATAAAATAAATCTTCTTGGCGGACTTATTATGGACAGTTCATGGGAAACTTTGGATTGGTGGATTAATGATGATGTCGGCGAAGGTTTAGGCGCTTTAATAAAAATAAATCCTATTGATGGTTTATCTTTCGGTGCGGGCGCGTATCTTATTTCGCAGGAAGGAGGCGGCAGAAACAATCAGCTGAGCAGAGGAATTTCGGGACATGCGTTAAAAGCGGAAGATTTAAAATATGTTTTCGGCGCGTCATATTCGTTAAAAGATAATTTTTATTTGGGCGCTTCTTTCCGAACGCAGAATCAAGCGGGAGATGAGGATCTCGAAACGCGTACCGGAAGACAGGAAAGCAGCCAATTAATCGGAGATTTGCGTATTTACGCGATTCCCAAACTAACCGCGATTATTGCGTTTAGCTTTAACAATCTTCAGGATTTTAATGATTCGGGATTAATGGTTTTTTCTGAAAGTTTAAGTTTTAATGCGACAGATGAATTAAATATCGGAATAAACGCGGTTCAATTTATTTCCAACAATGAAAGTCATGAAGACGCAAGCATGCTTTTTAATCTTTGGGGAAGTTATGCGATAGATAAAGTTGTTCCCCGTTTGGATTTGACTTATTATATGGGCGGCAACAGTCACGCGGCAAATTATCACAGAAGAGGTTATCAAGACCCTGTTTATAATTATGATGTTTCTGCGTTCAGCATAAGATCGTCTGTAAGAATAAATATTGATAACAGGAGCCACCTCGAAATAGGCAATGTTACACATTTAAATAATCCGCAGGATGATTTGAAAACTGCTAATGTGTTTTATATTGATTACAGATGGAGCTTTTAAAACAGGTATTTCTTAAGGAGTAAAAATGAAAAATATATTAATAATAATTACTGCATTATTTTTAATATCATGCCAATCGATGCAGTCCGCCAATCAGTCTTTGCGGCACAGTGTTAACGGAAGATTAACTTATATAGGAAGTTATTCTGCCGGAAGTGTCAGCGAAAGCGGCGGAGTTGCGGAAATCATTGTTTATAACAGTGATAACAAGATGCTGTATCTTGTAAACGGCGCTCTTGGCAGTCTGGATATTGTTGATGCAAGCGGTCTGCGATCCGGCGTATTCAGCGAAATGCCTTTGCATAAGCGTATTAATGTAAGCGCAATGGGAGCGGTAAATGGTTTTAATTACGGCGATTTAACAAGCGTTGCTGTAAGCGTAAAAAATAAAATTATCGCTCTTTCTGTTCATCATAGTAATTACAGTGAACGCGGATATATCGTCATATTGAATTATGAAGGTGAATATATTCGTCATTATCGGGCGGGAGTTCAGCCTGATATGATCTGTTTTACTCCTGACGGACAATATATTTTGACAGCAGATGAAGGAGAGCCCAGAGAAGGATACGGAACGGGAAGAATTGATCCGCCGGGAACTGTCACAATAGTTAATACAGGCACTCATGAAGTGCGTATAACAGGCTTTGAAGCTTTTGACAATGCGCAGGCAAGAGCCGAGTTTTTACGCAGCGGAGGAATTCTTAACAGGGGAATGCGCCCTTCTCTTGATTTTGAACCTGAATATATCGCGGTAAGCGGAGACAGCCGTACAGCTTATGTTGCATTGCAGGAAGCGAATGCAATAGCGGTATTGGATATTGCAAGCGGAACTTTTACATCAGTCACGGGTCTTGGTTTTAAAGATCACAGCTTGCAGCGAAACAGTCTGGATGTTTTAAGAGACGGAAAGATTGAACTTCGCACGCAGAATCTTTACGGCGTTTATCAGCCTGACGGAATCGCGGCTGTAACAATCAGAGGAACTTCTTATATACTGACTGCGAATGAAGGCGACGCGAGAGAATGGGGTTCAGGAAGCGGCGCATACAATGATATTCTTCAATACACTATTGGCAGCAGCAGGATAGACACAATCAATAATTCCTTAAAAGAAGGACTTGTTGACGGCGAAAGATATTTATTCGGAGCTCGTTCGTTTTCGATTTGGGATTTCAGCGGCGAAACACCAAAATTGGTTTACGACAGCGGTAATGAATTTGAAGCGCGTACGGCTCAATATTTTCCGAATAATTTTAACGCCTCGCATACAAATAACGAACTGGACAACCGAAGCGGAAGGAAAGGACCCGAACCGGAATATGTAACAACATTGCAGATCGGAAGAAGAATATACGCTGTCATCGGTCTTGAGCGTATCGGCGGAATAATGTTATACGACATTTCAAATCCGGCGTCGCCGCAATTTACCGATTACATCAACACACGAAATTTTTCCGGCTCGGAGCTAAGAAGTATGGGCGATCTTGGCCCTGAGGGTCTTTACGCGGCAGAAGGATCATCAAGTCCGACCGGGCGTCCGGTAATTTTTGTTGCAAACGAAATTTCCGGAACTATATCTGTTTATGAATTCAGATAAAAAATTTTATTCAAAATTATATTAAGGAGAATTTTTATGAAAAAGAGAATCGTAATTATGTTTGTTTTATTGTCATTTGCTTTGCTGATGGTTACTTCGTGTAACAAACAGGAAGCAGCCGGGCCTTCATCGCTTGCAGTAAACGGAAAAGCGAAGTATGTGTTTCTGTTCATAGGCGACGGCATGTCAATGGCTCAAATCAACGCTGCCGAGGTATATTCTACAGCGCGTCAGTCAAGCGATATTGAAGTAACACGCCTTAGGTTCACACAGCTTCCGGTGGCAGGGCTTACAACTACGCATGATGCAGGAACATTTATTACCGATTCGGCATCCGCGGGAACCGCGATTGCTTCGGGCAAAAAAACGCTCAGCGGAGTTATCAATATGGATCCGGGCAGAACAGAGAATTATAAAAATCTTGCTCAATATGTTTCTGAATCGGGAAGAAAAGTCGGATTGGTAACAACGGTTACATTAAATCACGCTACCCCCGCGTCATTTTACGGTTCGGTTCCTTCACGCGGCGATTTGTATGATTTGGGAGTTCAGCTTGCCAACAGCAATATTGATTATATCGCAGGCGGCGCTTTAGCTCAGCGCAGGGGAAGAAACGGCGATCAAAGAGACGCAATAGAAATCGCGGTTTCTAACGGTTTTTCTTATGTTGATACCAAGGCAGGTTTTAATTCGCTGAGACCCGGTGCCGGAAAAGTTATAAAAGTAAACGAAGTACTGCAGGATTCTCAGGCGATGCCTTACGAAATCGATCGCAGAAGCACAGACCTTTCTCTTGCTGACTTAACAAGAAAAGGAATCGAACTGCTGGATAATCCCAACGGTTTTTTCATGATGGTAGAAGCCGGAAAAATTGACTGGGCAGGTCATGCTAACGATGCCGGCGCGAACATTAATGATGTGCTTGCGTTAGACGCGGCAATCGCTGTAGCTCTTGATTTTGCGAATCGTCATCCGAACGAAACACTCATTGTTGTAACAGGCGATCACGAAACAGGCGGCATGACAATCGGTTTTGCCGGAACTCAGTATGACACATTCTTTGATAAAATCGCGTTACAAAAAAGATCGTATGTCGCTTTTGACGAAGAAATATTGAAGCCGTACAAAGCCCGAATAGATACCGCAAATGCAAAACTCGATGATCTTCTTCCGGCTATAAAAGAATCTTTCGGAATTGATTTTAATTCATTAAGCGCCGTTCAAAGACAAGAAGTTGAATTCGCTTTTCAGCGTTCAATGGGAAATCAGCAGGTTCGATCTTTTGCCGAAGATCAATATTTACTGTACGGAGGTTATGAGCCGCTTACAATAAAATTAACACAGATAATGAATCAGACAGCAGGCATCGGCTGGACAAGTTTCGCGCACACCGGAGTTCCTGTTCCGACTTTTGCAAGCGGAATTCATCAGGAAATTTTCGGCGGTTATTATGATAACACCGATATTTTCTTTAAACTCGCAAGCGCAATGAACATCAAGGTAAATTGATTTATGTTAAGGCGTAATGCTGTATCTTTCCTGGGTTTTTATAAAGAATCCGGGAAGGATATTATTTTTATAATTGTCGCAGGAATTTTTACGATTCTTATAATGTTTATTCCGAACGGATTTGAAGGAAGCGCCGCTTATTCAAACTCGATAAGAGCAAGAGTGCGCGTAACAAATGTAAATAACGAAATGTTAAAAATAATCGGTCCTGTAAGGCAGGGTGATCAGCAGCTTGATGTCGAAGTTTTATCAAGGCGTTTTAAAGGAGAGATTCATCCTTCGTCAAATAATTTAATCGGTAAAATGGAATTAGACAAAATTTACATGGAAGGCGATATTGCTTTTGCAGTGTTAAGACTTACAAATGATAATAAGATCGCCCACATTCAGATGATTGATCATTACCGCACGCATAAAACAATTTTTCTTGCGGTTTGTTTTATTGCCGCTATGATACTTATAATGGGCTGGATGGGAATAAAAACACTCGTCTCTTTTACATTTACTATAACGGCGCTTGTCCGCATACTTTATCCAATGATACTGCACGGATGGAATCCAATCTTCGCTTCGATACTTATCGCTTTGCTGATTACATCCATAACATTATTTCTTGTAGGCGGACTGTCACGCCGCGCTCTCACCGCTTTTCTCGGCGCTGCCGGCGGAATTTTAATAACATCAATACTAGCGTTTGCGTTTACTTCATGGTTTAAAATTCATGGAGCAGTGCGGCCTTTCACGGAGAATCTGCTTTTTACAGGTTATGGTCATTTAAATCTTGCGCATCTTTTTATCGCGGGCGTTTTCATCGCGGCTTCCGGGGCAATGACAGATCTTTCTATGGATGTAGCCGCCGCGATGGACGAAATAAAAAAGCAGCAGCCGTCAATTTCCAAATTTGCTTTGATGCGTTCCGGTTATACAGTAGCGCGTCAGGCTTCCGGTACAATGACAACAACACTGCTTCTTGCATACTCCGCGGAGTATACGGCGATGATAATGGTTTTTATCGCGCAGGGAGTTCCGCTGGAAAATATTATTAACATGATCTGGGTTTCTTCCGAAATTGTGCATACTTTAGTCGGCAGTTTCGGTTTAATACTGGTAGCTCCGCTTACAGTATTCGCCGGAGGAATGTTATTAAAATAGACATTTTTGTGGTATAATATAAAGAACGATAAATGAACCGTTTGAATATAAAAATCGCGGAGATGTTATGAACATAAATTTAAAAGGAAAAACCGCACTGATAACAGGCGCCACAGGACAATTGGGAAGAGTGATGGCGAGGACACTTGCATTAAGCGGCGCGGATATTGTTATCTGTTATAAAAGCAATAAAGAAATGGCGGACACTCTCGAAAAAGAAATTATGTCACTTAACTGCCGCGTTTTACAGGTGCAAGCTGATATTACAAACGAAAAATCGGTGAACAATATGCGTGACATAATCAAAAACAAGCTCGGCGATGTTGATATTGTCGTTAATAACGCTGTTATTCAATATAATTGGAAATCGATTCTTGAACAAAACCCTGAAGATTTCAGAAGCCAGTTTGATTCGTGCGTTATGCAAAATGTTTTTACCGCGAAAGCTTTTATTCCGGCAATGATCGAAAAAAAATACGGACGTTTTATCGGAATCAACACCGAATGTTCCGCGTTATGCAATGCAAATTCCGGCGCGTACGCTTCCGCAAAACGCGGAATGGACGGACTTTACCGCGTTCTCGCCAAAGAAGTAAGCGCTGAAGGCGTTACAGTAAACCAGGTCGCACCCGGCTGGACAATCAGCGATAAAGACAGAACAGATAATTTTTCCGATAATTCATCATACTCCGCAGCAGTACCGCTTAAACGGCGCGGCACCGATCAGGAAATTGCAAATGTTGTTTTATTTTTGGCATCGGACTTATCATCGTTTGTTAACGGAGTATGCATTCCCGTAAGCGGCGGAAATGTGATGGTGTAAAGGGAGTTAAAGCCAAGACGGGGAATCGAACCCCGGACCTGCACATTACGAGTGTGCCGCGCTGCCAACTGAGCCATCTTGGCTGAAAAAATGCAGAACTTGTGAGACAACTGACTCGAACCGAAGGTTCGCAGTTGTCTCACTAGTCCATTATAACAATTTTCCGCGCGGTTATTCAACAGATGATATTTTGTTAAAGCTTTTTAAAATTTTAATTCAATTGCGCCTTTTGATCTTATCATAAGAGGCGTTACAGAACCTGCGCCGAAAAATGTTTCGATATAATCCGTGTATTCTTTCATGGCGCTGACCGGGATGTATGCCTGAATTGTGCCGGCGAATCCGCCGCCGTGAACCCTGCACGCGCCTGCGTTTGAACATTTATTAGCAAGAAAATCTTTTGTAAGCGCCAGCGCCAGCGTGATCCCCTGCTCGGAAGTATTGTTAGGTGAATATACATTTTGTAAAAGCCGCCACGACGAATCGCCTGATTGGTTGACAAGTTTAAGATAAACATAAAACGCGTCTAATTTGTTCGCGTCGGATGCTTCTTTTTCCATTATCTGCAATGTGATTGCCATGTCGTATACTCTTTCGTTTTCGTCAAAAAAATGAATAGAGCGAAGCAGCGCTCTGTCTCCTAATTTTTTTCTCATTTCTATCGCGCGGTAGAGTATGGCGTCTTTATCCAATTCTCTGAGATTTTGTTTGTTGTAAAACGCGGCGACTGATTTCATCTCTTGCGGAATTGACGCGTAATCCGCTGTTAAGTCGGCGTGGCTGCCGCCGGTGTTCACTACGCATAACACAAAACCGGCGGATGATAAATCGAATTTAATTTGTTTTACTACAGGATTTTCTTTTTCTTCAAAGTCGATGGAAACAGCGCCGCCTGCCGCGCATGCTGTTTGATCCATCAGCCCGCACGGTTTTCCAAAGTAAACATTTTCCGCAATTTGCCCGATTTGCGCTATTTCCAGCGGGGTGCGTTTTCCTTCGCCGTACAGCGAATCGAAGATACGCCCGATAAGCACTTCAATCGCCGCCGAGGAAGAGAGCCCTGAACCGGGAAGCACAACAGATTCCGCGTTAGCTGAAAATCCTCCGGCTGCGCAGCCTCGTTTGTGAAATTCAGCGGCGATTCCCCTTACGAGCGCGTCTGTAGTTCCTTTTTCTTCCGGCTTTGGTTCTAAATCAGGCTCTCCGTTTGAATTTGTCAAATTTACTTTTACATCAGGAAATCCAGCGGAGCGGAAAAATACGATATTATCGTTTCGTTTTTTTACAACCGCGACATTATCCATCTGAATCGCCGCTGCCATGACTTTTCCGCAGTTATGATCGGTATGATTGCCTGCAAGCTCGGTTCTTCCGGGCGCGCTGAAAATCCGCAGATCAACCCATTCATTGCCGTCTTTGATCATATCAAGAATTAATTTCGCATAACGTTTTTGCGCGGCTTCAACTCCGTCTTTACCGTAAAGTTCCGTAAAAATTTCCGCTGCGCCCGCTGAATTTAATTTTTCCGCCAGTTCTTTTTCGTTCATAATTCTTCCCGCTTATTGGTTTTAAGATATATAACAAGATAGTCAACAAATGACACGACAGCCAAACATACAGAAATAATAAAAATAACAAGTGAACCGGTTTTTAAAAAAGGCAGAAGATTTCCGCGCACAGCCATTAACTGCGTATCTGCGGCTGACGGAATAAAAATCAATCTTTCAAAACTTGCTGTAAGCAGAGCTGTTCCCGCCGCAATAATATACGCGATAGTTTTAATTTTTCCGCACATCCTCGCGCCGAGAGTAACTCCTTTTTTCAGCATTAAATTGCGTAAAAATAAAATCGCAAGTTCGCGGTATATTACAAGAACGAAGAGAATCACGGGGATGATGCCCTCGCCCCAAACGCGGTCAATTATAAAACAAAGAAAGCAGGTTATCTGTACTATCGTATCCGCGAACGGATCAAAAAGTTTTCCAAAATCGCTTGTCAAATTCAATTTACGCGCCGCGAGTCCGTCAAAATAATCGGTTATTTCGGAAATAATAAAAATTACCCAAAGCGCGGGAACTGCCCAAGAAGCGTGAGGCTTAGGCAATAAATATATAGTTAAAAAAACGGGAGCGAGGATAATACGAAAAAGCGTGAGGAGATTTGCAAGATTCATTATATTGCATTTTGACATTTAATAATTTATATGTCAATTACATTTTTAGCGCGAATTTTTTATTTCCAATATTACAGGTATCATCGAAAACCCCAAATCTCTTCGAATCCTGTTACGCAGATACGAAACATAAGAATCGCTGACAGCCTGAACGCGGGATGCGAAAAAAATAAAGTGAACGGGATTAACGGATTTTTGAATAGCGTATTTTATTTTAAATCTAGTGCGCGGTCCTGTCGGCGGCTGGCTTTCGTGCAGCCATTTTTCCAGAGCCTGATTAAGCTGTGATGTGCTAATCTGCGTATTAAGCTGACTGTGCATCTTTACCGCCGCGCTTAAAATTTTATCAACGCCTGTTCCGTCTTTTGCGCTGACGGGAATTATCGGCGCGTATTCCATCTGCCCGAACTGAAAATGAATTTTTCCTTCGGCGTCTTTAAAAGTGTTTTTCTGCTGCGGCATCATGTCCCATTTATTTAAAGCCATGATGACGCCTCTTCCTTTGTCATGAGCGAGCGCGGCGATTTTTTTGTCCTGATCCGATAATCCTTCCTGCGCGTCGATCATTAATACGATAATATCGGCGTTATCTATTGTTTTTATCGCGCGGTTAACCGAATAGTATTCGATGTTCTCGGTTACTTTTGTTTTTCTGCGGATGCCGGCAGTGTCCATCAAAATAAATTCGCGTGATTTCCATTTAAAGCTGCCTTCGACAGTGTCCCTTGTCGTGCCGGGAATTTCGCTTACGATCGAAGCGTTAGTCGAAGTAAGCCTGTTCGACAATGTTGATTTTCCTGTATTTGGTTTTCCCAAAAGCGCGATTCTTATTGTTTGTTTTTCCGGAACGTTATGCGAAACTTTTTCGATTTTTGAAAAATCAAGACGTTTTAAAATTTCCTGCTGAAGCTCGCCGATATTGTCTCCGTGCTCGGCGGAGATCATCAAGACTTTTTCAAACCCGAAGGTGAGAATATTCCATGAGTCCGCCTGCATTCTTCCGCCTTCGGTTTTATTTACGGCGGCTATTAATTTTTTTTTGTACGGGCGCAGAATATTTATTAATTCTTCATCTTCGCTTGTAATTTCTCCGGCTTCAAGAAGAAGGATGATAAGGTCGGCTCTCTTTAATGTTTCGAGGGTTTTCTCGACAACCAGTTTGTCAAGTTCGCTGCAGTCGGCAAGTTTAAATCCGCCTGTGTCGATTAATCGAATCGGTTTTTCATCAATTAAACAATCCGCTTCGACAGGATCGCGCGTAACGCCCGGCGTAGGGTCTGTGATTGCCCTTCGTTTGCGCAGAAGCCTGTTAAAAAGCGTGGACTTTCCGACATTGGGACGTCCCGCGAGTACAACAACCGGCAGGTTCCTGTATGACATATTAACTCCCTCTTTTTTTAATTATATTTACAATGCCGGATAAATTTTTATCTCTTGCCGCTGCAAGCATGGCGATTCCAAGCGCGGCGTAAATTATTCCGTTAAGCGCAAGAGGCGCTCCGTAAGAAATAATACGGTTATACCCCGAAAAAATGGCGCATAACACAGGCGATAAAAAATAAACCGGAACAACAGCCGCCGCCGAAAGTATCAGCATTTTTAAAATATAAAACAGCGCAGGCGCGATAACGGAACCGATTTTTATATTCGGATTCTTTTTTAAAAAAATAAAAAGCAAAAGGGTATTTACCGCGCTGGAGAATGAAAGAGCGAAAGCGATTCCCGCGCCCCGGAAACGGCCGGATAAAATTGCAGCTAACGTAATATTGACGGCGAACGAAATAACCCCTGCGATTGTCGGCGATTTAGTGTCGCTCTGCGCGTAAAACGCCGGAGCTATAATTCTGTTAAGCGCAATAAACAAAAGACCCGGCATATGAAACGTAAACGCCGCCAGAGTAAGAGCAACCGAAGATTCGTCAAAACTGTGGGTCTGAAACAAAAGCCGGATTAGATTCTGACCCTGCGCGAGCGAAAAAAAAGTGACAGGAATCGTTATAAGCGCGATAATGTTTATGGAAGATACAAGGCGGCTGTTAAAAATTTCCCACCGGGATGTTTTAGCGTATTCTGTCAGATTGGGAAGAAGAACAGTCCCGATAGAAACTGCGAACACTCCCAAAAATAATTCCTGCAGCCGCAGAGAATATTGAAGGCTCGAAACAATTCCTTCGCCGGCTCTTCCTGCAAGCGCCGTAGAAACAAGGTCATTTAATTGATACGCCGCCATGCCGATAATTGTCGGAGCAATCAGGCGCAGAACTTTTTTTACGCCGGGGTTGTTAAACGCCCTTTTAATTCCGGTAATAAAAAATGAATATCCTTTTTTTAAAATGAACGGAAGCTGTATCGCGGCTTCCAAAAATCCGCCGATCAAAATTCCGATCGCCATTGCGCGCGCGGGATTCGCGGTGTAAGGGCTGAGAGCGTAAGCGCACACAATGGTAACAATGTTCAATAAAATCGGCGCGAGCCCTGACGGAGTAAAAATATGCAGACTGTTTAAAATTCCCTGAAACAGCGCAGCCAAAGAAATAAATCCAAGAAACGGAAACATGATCCTTGTTAACAAAACAGTTTCGTCGAATTCTTCAAGACCGAAAATTTTTACAAGCAGGGGAGATGCGAGTATGCCGGCGCAGACCATCAATGTTACAAAAAAAGTAAGGAAGGTAAACATGCACGACAAAAACTCTTTAGTTTCATTTTGTTTATCTTCAAGAAGGTGCTCTTTAAAAGTCGGAATAAAAGCGACAGATACCGAACCTTCGGCGACAAGGCGGCGGAATAAATTAGGCAGTAAAAAAGCGACAGAAAAAGCGTCGGACAAAGCGGTAGTGCCGAGGAACCGCGCTTTGACCATTTCCCTGACAAGCCCTAAAACGCGCGAAATCAATGTAAGAAGCGATAAAGCCGAGCCATGCCTGACAAGAGAAGCTGCGGTTTGAGGGGTATTTTCGTTTTTAATCTGCTTCTCCATGATTTTTAAGAGTAAACTTTCCTTGTGTTAATTTCAATTAATTCTTGTGATTAAACACCTTTTTTAAATAAATAATTGATTTATATCAGATATTGATGTATATTGGTATTTAAGAATATCATGTATTTATTTTAAATATTTGTGTGATATTTAGTAAAAATATATTATTTTTTGGAGGATATTATGAAGAAATTTTGGATTATTGCTGTCATTTTAGCAGTAGTTGCAGTTGCCGGTCTTGCGGCGCAGGAACAAATGTGGTTTGTAACAAACCGCGAAGGCGGAACCAGAGCCGCCAATAACCAAATTACACTCAGAGCAAATCAAACGAATTATATTTATGTTTACTTCAGAGGCGATTGGAATCCGTTAGGCGGAGATTTCGATAAAATGAAAATCGATTTCGAAATCAGCACGCCTTTAGAAGTTAAATGGCAGTGCGTATATTATCAGGATATGTCAGGCGGAGTATTAGGCAGCGAAGAATTAATGGGTGCCGCCATTACAAGAGGACCGTTCGAAACCGATTTTGCGACTTTCGTAAAACGCTGGTCAGGCTCCAAAACCACTCTTGACAAGAAAACGATGAATGGCTTCTGTCTTGCAATCGAAGTTCCAAGAGGAACAACCGGAACCTTTACAATGAAATCCGTAGAATTCATCGGATTAAGAAAATAACCGTTATTTGTTATCACTTGTTAAAAAGCGGAGGTATAAACTTCCGCTTTTTTATTGATTTTTCATAAAAATTTTAATAAAATAAAAATTCTTTGTTGCACTTTCGCCATACTCTGTTAAAATATACTATATATATAAGGAATAGGTGATGATATCTGATAGTTCAGGTTATTCTCAAGCTAAAAACGCAGCTTTTGCCCTGGCGGCAGGCTGGGAATCTTATATGAACGAAACAAGCGAAAAAGTGAACAGTTGTTTAAGCGAAATGAGAAAAACAGCGATAGATACGATATGCCAATGCAAATATGCCGATGATTCTGTTTACGACAGTCTGGAAAAATCATACATAAATAATTTTTTAAGCGTCGAGCCTGATTATGATGAAATCAATAAAGCCCTTAAAGCTCTTGCCGCGATTAACACCGAAAAATCCGTAGGTCTTTTATTTATTTTTTTACAGGGGCTTCATCAAAAAAAGAACCTTGGAAGATGGAGCGTCAAAGAAGCGCAGATTTTTCCGTGGGTTGTCAACAATATCGCCGTATCGAATATTAAATCCAAAAATATATGGAATCTTCTTGTCGCGATTTACCACGCCGAAAAATATTCAAGAGAAGAACGCCTGTGCGCCAAGGAAGCCCTCGTAAAAATCCGCGAAACCTCCGCACATACCGCTTAAAAAAAAAGCCGCCTTGCGGCAGCCTTTTAAAAAATCTACGTATGAATCCATTGAGTTTGTCATACCGCTTCGCGGCATGACAAACTTACAGGATTATTAAAATTGCTATGCAATTTTTAATAATCCATACCGCCCATACCTCCCATTCCGCCGCCGGGCATTGCCGGAGCTTCTTTCTTTTCGGGGATATCGGTGATGGCGCATTCTGTTGTTAAGAGCAGGCTCGCAATTGACGCGGCGTTTTGCAGCGCGGAGCGGGCGACTTTTGCCGGGTCGATGATACCGGCTTTCATCATGTCCACCCATTCCATCTTGGCAGCGTCGAAACCAACGCCTTTTTTTTCGTTCTTGGCTCTTTCGGCGATAACCGCTCCGTCAAGACCTGCGTTTTCGGCGATCTGGCGGATTGGCTCTTCAAGAGCGCGTTTAACAATTTTAAAGCCGACTTTTTCGTCATCGGTTAAGCCTGATGTATCAGCTTTGTCCAGCGCGAGAGCGGCTTGAATCAGCGAAATAGCTCCGCCGGGGACGATGCCTTCGTCGATTGCGGCGCGTGTCGCGGATAAAGCGTCTTCTACGCGGTGTTTCTTTTCTTTGAGTTCGACTTCGGTTGCCGCGCCGACATTGATTACAGCTACGCCGCCTGCGAGTTTCGCAAGTCTTTCCTGCAGTTTTTCTTTGTCGTAATCGCTTGTTGTATCTTCGATCTGCGCTTTAATCTGAGCGATTCTGGCGTTGATTTTATCTTTCTTGCCTGCGCCGTCGATGATTGTGGTGTTGTCTTTGTCGACTTTAATGGTCTTTGCTTTTCCGAGGTGCTTGCTAATATCGGTGTTTTCGAGTTTGTAGCCAAGCTCTTCAGAAATGACTTCGCCGCCTGTGAGAATGGCGATATCTTCCAGCATTGCTTTGCGGCGATCGCCGAAACCGGGCGCTTTTACCGCGCAGGTCTTGAGCGAGCCGCGAATCTTGTTTACTACCAAGGTTGAGAGCGCTTCGCCGTCGCAGTCTTCCGCGATGATGAGTAAAGGCTTGCCTGTCTGAACTACTTTTTCGAGCAGCGGAAGCATATCTTTCATGTTGGAAATTTTCTTGTCATGGATAAGAATCAGCGCGTCTTCGTAAATACAAGTCATTGTGTCGGGGTCGGTAACAAAATACGCAGAAATATAACCGCGGTCAAACTGCATTCCGTCGACATCTTCGATTGTTGTGTCCATTGTTTTGGATTCTTCAACAGTGATAACGCCGTCTTTTCCGACTCTTTCCATCGCGTCAGCGATAATTTTTCCGATTTCGCTGTCATTATTTGCCGAAACTGACGCGACATGGGAAATATCCTCTTTTTTATTTTTTATATCCTGCTTAATTCTTTTAATTTCTTCGACAGCAATTTCGACCGCTTTATCGATACCTCTTTTGAGTTCCAGAGGGGTCATGCCGGCGGCAACGGCTTTAAGCCCTTCTTTGACAAGCGAATAAGCCAAAACTGTGGCGGTTGTTGTACCGTCGCCGGCAACATCATTTGTCTTGGTCGCGACTTCTTTTAAAAGCTGAGCGCCCATGTTTTCGTACGGATCGGAAAGTTCCACTTCTTTTGCTACGGAAACACCGTCTTTTGTCACTGTCGGCGCGCCGAATTTCTTGTCCAGAAGGACATTCCGTCCCTTAGGACCGAGAGTTACCTTAACAGCCTTTGAAATCTGCTCAACCCCCGAGAGCAATTTCCGCCGAGCATCTTCGTTGAACATCAACTGCTTTGCCATATTATTCTCCTATTAATTAATTTATTATTAGTTCTTAACCGAACTAGTCTAAAGTTATCAAATTTATATTTTTATTTCAATAGGGGGGAAGGGGAATAGGGGGAGTGGGGAGTAGGGAATGGGGAAATTTTTTGTCTACCCCACAGCTATTTCGCCAATGCGGCTACAAGCAGTTCAGCAAGGGCTGCGGCTTCGCCTTCGCTTAGAGTGACGCCTTTACCCATTTTTTCGTGGTTCGGCGCCCAGTCTCTTATATCGAGTTTGGGGGCTCTGCCGCTCCATGAGACCAGATTAAGTTCTTTCTGCCAGCCGCTTTTTTCGGAAGATATAACGCCGAAATGTTTTGTGATTTCAAAACTGAAATTATCCATAATAATATTCTCCCCTATGTAATTATATTTTTTAATAGTAATAAATATTGATAAAAAAATCATCTTGCTGTTATAGATAATTCGTTATATAATCTACCCTGAGAATTTAATTTTGATTCTCAAAAGGAGAAGCTAATGAAGAAAAGTATCTTTTCAGTTTTGCTGATATTGATATTCGTTTTGTCAATATTTATTTCGTGTAAAACTACGCCGAAACTTGAGGAAGGACAACCCGGTACGCTGGGATGGGTTACAGCAGCCCGTCAAAAAGCGATTGATTTTGAAAGCCCCGCCTATTTTCCGAGCGAATGGGAAGAACTTGAATCTCGATATGAAACAATAAATAAAGAACCTCAGAAGGAAGAAGTTTATAACGCGCTGGCGGATTCTTATAACGATCTTTTCAAAAAAACAGTTCCTCTTTACGCGCAAGCCAGAGAAGATGAAATAATGGAAGCGAGAGAACCTTTAATTACTTCCGGGTTCAGCCGTCAGTTTCCGGAGTTTGTAAAAGCTGCGGATGACAAGACCCTTGCGGCTTTGGATTTATACGAAGCCGAAGAATACTACCCGGCTAAAGCCGCCGCCGCCGAATCGCTTGCGAATTATCAGGAGCTTCAATTAGGCATGAAAGCGTACCTTGCAAGGCAGGAAGCGATAGATCGCGGTTTTGTTCAATATGATCAGCAAAATTTCGCCAAAGCGGACGAAATAGCGCAGAAAGCAATCAGTGAATATGACGCCGGAAATAGAGAATCGGCAGTCGAAAGTACGGAAGAAGCTCTTCTTCGGTACAATATCGTATTATCGAACGGCTGGGTGGCTTACGCGGCGGAAAGAAGAAAAATGGCTTCTGAACAAAGACAGCTTGCTCTTAACGAAAGAGCGAATATCGCTTCGCGTGAATCTTTCCGCAGCGCCGAAAATGTTTTTGTTCAGGCAGAAGAATTTTTAACCGGCGAAAATTTTGACGAAGCCGCGGTAGCTTACACCGACGCTGACGCTTTATTTGCCGTTTCGAGAATTGAAACCGAAGAAAAACGCGTAAGAGCGCAGGAAGCGATAAGAACTGCTAACGAAAGAGTCGGAACAAGCAGCGAAACAGCCATAGAAGCTGAAAGGATAATCGAAGGAGGTTCGAGATGATCCGCAGTATATCATTTTTAATTTTAATTTCTATATTTTCGGCGCCGGTTGTGTTTGCTTTGACAGACGAAGAAGCCGCCGCGATTCCGCAGAGCATCGGCAACAATTCCTATTACCGCGAAAGCGTACGTTATACGAAATTAGCCGAAGAAACCTACGCATCCGGCGACTATGAAGTCTCCGCGGGTTTTGCGCAGGAAGCGATTCGTTTTTCGCTTCTTTCCGACGAATTTGTTTCGTCAAGATTAATAGAAGAAGCTGAACGCATGAAAAATCTTGCGGAAAAAAACGCTCTTATCGAACAATTTCCGAATAACTACAATCTGGGCGTAAATCAATACGAAGCGGCGGTCGACGCTCATTCAAAAGAGGAATGGAACAGTTCAATTACATCCGCGATAAACGCCATCGAGATTTTCGGCGTATTCGAAGGCCGCCCGGCGGTAACAGCGGCAAGAACAACAACAGGCGCATCCGGACTGCCGAGACAATACACGGTCAGATCGTGGGTAGTAGAAAAAGATTGTTTATGGAACATCGCCGGTTATTCATGGGTTTACGGAGATCCTTGGAAGTGGAGAATTTTATACGAAGCCAACAAATCAAGAATGCCGGATCCTAACAATCCCGATTTGATCGAACCCGGTATGATTTTGGAAATCCCGAACATAACTGACGAAAGCCGACAGGGTATGTGGCGCCCTTAATAGCACGCCCGGAGCCTTTAATAGCATAAACGGTGAGGCTGCCCGCGGCTGCGCAGGCGGGCAAAACCTTTGCTGGGAATTCGCTACAGAACCTCAGAGGTTTAGTTTATTATTTATATAATTAACAAGCTTGATATTTTTTTGTTGTGCTGAGTTTCTTTTGCGAGGAGCGGCAAAAATGGTTTTGCCTGCCTGCGCTGCCGCGGGCAGCCTCACTGCTCACGTTTTATTTATGACTGACATTTTTATCTTCGTAAAATGGTGACTGGCATTTTGATAAATATTTCATTAAAACTATTGAAAAATTTTTTAAAGTTGTTATTATTTTAGTAATGATAGGAAAAAACGCTTATTTAGGCGAAAATAATTCTAAACCGTTGTTGCATGTGACACAAATTCTCTCTCTCTCTCTCTCTCTCTCTCTCTCTCTCTCTCTCTTATAGAAGAAACTTGTCAATATTTCTCATTACACCTGTGTCGGTGTGTCCATCTGCTCACATGGAAAGATTATATTCTCACATTATCTTGGCTTTAGGTCCAAAATGGGCTTTGGCATATACTAAAAAGGAAGGATTACAACAATGAAAAGCAAATCAAAATGGTTATGGCTTATCGCTATAATTGCAGCAGTCGGAATTATCGTAATAGCTTGCGATAACAACACAAGCGCAGATGCCTGCGCAAACGGACACGATTTCCCTGAATGGACAGCTCCGACTTGCGAAGTCGCGGGAAACAGCGAAAGAACTTGCACTCGTTCAGGCTGTATGTGACAGACACAAGAGCAACAGGTTTTGCCGCGCTCAATCATGATTGGGAATACGACCCGGATGCAATAGCGCCTACCTGCACAGAAACAGGGCTTGGACACAGACATTGCCAAAGATGCGATGCTGACGAAGCAGGTACTACTCCGTATCCGGCACTCGGACACACCGTTACCAGTTGGTCAATGAAAACTGCCGCCGACTGTATAACATCGGAGATTGAAGAGGGAACCTGCACCGTCTGCGAAGAGGAACAGGAACGATATTCCCCAATCAATCACGCACTTGGTCATACCCTTGACCTTGCTCTCAAAGTCAGCGTAAGTTTCGGCGTGTTTGAAGCTCCTTGTACCGTATGCGGAGACCTTGATGCTCATGAATTCACCTACGCAATAGGCGGCGAAGGACCCGCAGGGGGAATAATCTTCTATGTAGCAGACAATACAGACGGCAGACCTGACGGCATTACAATACAAGGCTACGGCAATTCCGACGATAACGGTTACTTCGCTACATATACCGCCTACTACCTTGAAGTCACTTCTACAAATATAGCTCAGGCTCGATGGCAAGCTACTTCTGGTAATACGTTAATAGATGGAATAACAACGTGGGCAAATAACGCAGAAAAAGACGCAGGATTGGCAGCATCAATTGGCGTAGGCAGAAAAGATACGCAAACAATAGTAAACAGTGCAGCATTTGCGGCATTGACAAATACAGCGGCGCAAATATGCGCAAGCAGAAACGCTGGCGGAAAAACAGATTGGTTTCTGCCAAGTTTGGGAGAGTTAAACGAAGTGTATAAAGCCAGAGTTGCCGGAGTAACAGGACTACCAACAACAAACGGTTACTGGTCTTCGTCGCAGACAAATAATGATAACGCGTGGTTTCTGAATTTCGGCACTGGCGCTCATATGTGGAACGGCAAGGAATTCCAGACTACTAATTGCATTATTCGAGCCATACGCGCATTCTAACGCGTGAGATGAGCTGAAAGCAGAGGGTGCGGCGTGATGAGTAATTGCGCCGTGCTTTTGCTTTTCCGGTGGTTTACTTGCTTTGATTTAATGGCAGTTCTCTAACATTAAAATATCAAAGGTTTTTGCGAACCTAACCAAGTTTAATAATAGGGTTGTTCGATAACTTCAGTTATTGAACAACTTCTTAATAAAAATGCAGGACTAGTGAAACAACTGACTCGAACCGAAGGTTCGCAGTTGTCGAACAAGTCCAAAAGTCTTAAGCATATCCGAATTGCGCTGTCTAAAAATTTACGTTAAACTTAAAGTATGGCGGACAGAACCTTCACCGTGCTTGATCTAATCGATCTCGATCTTAAGGAACATAACTCCTTGAACCTGCGGTGTATAGGCGGAAGAAAGGGGCTTGGCAAACCGATTGATATTCCCGATTTAAACAGACCGATGGGCGCGATAATGGGCTTTTTTGAGGATTTTGCCCACCAGAGGATTCAGCTTTTCGGGCGGGGCGAAGTGGCTTTTTTGCGACGGCTGGAAAATGAAGGGCGGACCGATACTATCAGGGATATGTTTAATTACTTGATGCCCTGCTGCATTTTTACTCATAATTTAAATCCGCATAAGGATTTTTCCGATATAGCCGAAAATGCCGGGTGCGCGATTTTGCAAACCGATTTAGGGTCTGCGGATTTTACGGCAAGAATTATGCGGATTCTTTCCAGGGTTTTTTCGCCAAGGCAGATTGTCCACGGCGTTCTTGTCGAAGTTTACGGTCTTGGAATTTTAATTCAAGGCGATTCAGGCGTCGGAAAGAGCGAGACTGCCCTTGAACTTATTCACCGCGGACACCGTCTTGTCGCGGATGATGTCGTGGAAATAAATTGTATTTACGGAAACACGCTGATGGGAGCGGGCGCAAATAAAATTATCGGGCATCATATGGAAATTCGCGGACCCGGCATTATCAATATAACGCATCTTTTCGGCGTAAGAGCGATAAGGGATCGCAAGGAGATTCAGCTTGTCGTAGAACTTGAAGAATGGGATTCGGATAAAAATTACGACAGGCTCGGCGCGGAGGATTATACAATAGATCTGTTAGGTGTAAATATTCCAAGACTGACAGTGCCTGTAAAACCGGGACGAAATATTCCGATACTTATCGAAACTGCGGCAATGAACGAAAGGCTCAAGTCGATGGGTTACCATGCGGCGAGAGAGTTCAATAAAAATATTTTAAAATGGATCGAAAGTGACGCGACTCGTTCGGTTTTCTTCGGACATGACGACGTAATTTAAGGAAAAGAAAATGACTGAAAGAATTGTAAAAGTATTAAACAGAGCCGGCATACATGCCCGCCCTTCGGCGCTTTTGGTGCAGACAACAAAAAATTTCAAATCAAACATTTATATAGAAAAAGGATCGGATCGCATTAACGCGAAATCCATTATGGGTATTATCACGTTAGGCGCGTCATACAGAACCGAATTAAAAATTATCGCGGAGGGAGAAGATGAAGAAGCCGCCGTTGAAGCTCTGGTAAAATTATTCGAATCAAAATTTGAAGAGGAATGATAAAAACGAAAACCGCTAATATTCGCTATGAACATTCAATTTTCAGGGTACGTGTATTAATACTGATATATACGCTTCTATGCGTTCTTACATTCTTTTTTTCAAGAAATTTTTTTATTGATACCCTGAATGACGGCGAAGTGCCGGGACAGCTTCATTTAATAGTTTTTTTTACAATACCTGTTTTATTGATGATAGTGCTTGGTATTTCTTTTTTTAATCTTATTACGGATTATATTCACAGCAGACCGGGAAGCAGATTTAATGTCAGGCTTCTCGGTTACTTCGCGGTCATAGTAATTTTTTCGGTCGCGCCTATATCATTAATGACAAACACGGCGTTAAACGAAATCGTTCGTTTCTGGCACAGCATAGATACGCCTTCCGCGACAAGGTCAGCGAACAGTTTTATCGCGGATAATTATTCTCTGCACATGGAACGCTTCGAGAATATTATAAGAACAAATGATTTTTCCGGCGTATCAACGCAGCCCTCGACACAGCTTCCTAAAGATATCGCGTCTGTTCAGGTGTTCGGACTTGTCGACGACGATTGGCTCGAAATTTCTTTTGTCGGAGAAGAAGAATTCAGGCTGCCTTTTCCTCCTTCCGGCGAACCGGGCATTACCGCGAGGGAACTCCCCAGAGACGCGGGAACAATTCGTTATATGCAAAGAGTGCCCTTGAATATAGTCCGCGTAATCAGTTATAAACTCGGACATGATTTTGACCGCGGGAAAGCTTTTTTGGATAATCAGGCGGATCGTTTTGAAACAGTAAACCAGCTTCGCAGAAATATGCAGCCGCTTTTCATTTATTACTACGTCGTTTTTTTTCTTCCAACACTGCTGATGACGGCAATTATAGCAATTTCTTTTACGCGCCGTATCACACGCCCGATTGTCGAACTGACCGAAGCCATTCAGCGTGTTGCCGAAGGAGATTTTTCCATTCAAATACTGACGCGGCGAAACGACGAGCTTGGTATTTTAATCCGATCATTTAATTCGATGGTACAGGATTTGGAAAAATCACGCGCCGCGCTTGTAAAGAACGAAAAAATTTCCATCTGGCAGAATATGGCGCAGCAGCTTGCCCACGAAATAAAAAATCCGCTGACGCCGATAAAACTTTCCGCGGAACGCGTGCTGAGAAGATGGCAAAACGAACCTGAAAGAATAAATGAAATAATAGAAAAATCAATGATGGCGATAATTCAGGAAACAGAAGGTCTTTCCGCTCTGCTTAACGAATTCAAAACTTTATCTAAACCAATGGAGCCGTCAAAATCATTAACTGATTTAAAAGTTTCTGTAGAAGAAATAATCAATACATACTCCGGTTTATATCCCGCGGTTAAATTCGATATTGAACATATAGAATCGGATCATAAAATAAAAATCGATAAGAACCGCATTGTTCAGGTTTTAACAAATATTATTATAAACGCCATCGACGCGGTTGACGGTAACGGTAAAATCGAAATTCGCACAGACCTTGTAAAAAAACGCGAAGTTTGTTATTGTAGAATAAGCGTTA
>JGI24695J34938_10001295_pt1 | contig 21924 bp, 17 predicted proteins | sample TergutCo191P3_FD_34938 | JGI IMG/M metagenome (IMG submission 34938)
AGACAAAACCCTTGTTCCCACGGATCAGATTGAAAAAAGAGGCGATGCTTACTTTGAAACAGCGTCCGGCGAAGAAGTAGAGCAGGTAATAGCCAAGATGAGCAAGAGCCTAAAGAACGTGATCAATCCTGATGAGATAATCAATGATTACGGCGCGGACTCTCTTCGCGTTTATGAAATGTTCATGGGACCGCTGGAAGTCAGCAAACCCTGGAATACTTCAGGTCTTATCGGCGTATCGCGTTTTCTTGAGAGGCTTTGGGCTATCGGCGAGAAGACGGTATGCAATGCGGTTCCCGGTACTGAAGCCGCAGGCGGCGGTGCTTTGCAAAAGCTCCTTCATAAGACAATCAAAAAAGTGACAGACGATACCGCAAGCCTCAACTTTAATACCGCAATCAGTCAAATGATGATCTACTCAAACGAACTTGTAAAGCTTAAAGAAATACCGCGCGCTTTATGGGAACCTCTTGTGATTATGGCGGGCGTTTACGCGCCTCACCTCGGCGAAGAACTTTGGGAAAAACTTGGCTATACAAAAACTGTTTCTTTCTGTAAGTGGCCGTCTTATGATGAGGCGTTAACGCATGATGATCAGGTTAATATTGTGGTTCAGGTAAACGGGAAAATCCGCGAGAAGTTTATCGCCGATGCCGGAACTGCGAAAGAGGAGCTTGAAAAGACCGCGCTTGCCATGACCGGCGTTCAAAAATGGCTGACAGGGCAGACAATTAAAAAAATAATTATTATTCCTGACAAGCTTGTAAATATTGTAGTATAATTGTAGAAAATGATGCCTAATAAAAATTACTCGCCGTTGACGGGAAACGATCCATATTTCCGCGAAGATCCCGGAACTGCCATTCAAATGGTTCCGGTTTATACTTTTGACATTGAAAATGAATTTTCTATCTGGAAAGCATGGCGTACCAATGACGGGCGGGTTCTTCCCAATAATAAATGCAGTTTTGATCTTGCCGATAATCCGTTCGGATACGGCAGTTTAATTAAACTTACTACATTCTATGATCCTGCTATTGCCGGGAAAGCGTTCGGCGGGTTTGGCATAAGAGCGCCAGTCAATCCTCCAGTAACTTTGAATAATCAAACTTATGTACAGTTCGATTTGTATTTCCCTGCGAGCGCTGTCAGTAAATATATGAGGTTTGAGGTTTGGTCAACATCTTCCGGCGGTGAAGGTTTTCAGGGTCATGCGGGTTATGCCGGAAGAGACAAAACTCAAGTGTATATCCGGTTTACAGATAAAATCACTATTAGAGAAATCGATTCTGAAAGAATTGGTTTTTTAAACGGAGAGACATGGTATAAGAGAACGCTGCTTGCGGTTACTCCGATTTCAACAGGAATATGGGAATACTTAAATATCGATCTGCATACGGAAAACGGAACAAAAGTTAACAACGAAATTCTTATGATTGGCGGCATTAAAATATTACAGGCTGATGAGAACAGGTCATCAATCCCAAAAGTTGTAAACGAATATAAGTTTTCTGAAGTTGCTCCGATTAAAAGCAAGTATAATGAAAAAGCTGGCAATTTTTTGATAGGCACAACAGGAAAAGGATTTATAGAACATAATTCAATCGGCGGCTATCATTTTGAGATTTTCACTGACGAAGATAACTTAAAACCGGAAACGCATGAAAGACCTCCTCAGTGGCTAAGAGATAAGTATCCGAATTTCGTTTTTAAGCCTTCAGGTGAAGGACCTGAATGGAATATCCAGACAAATCAATTCCTAAGCGCAAGAGACTCAGGAAAGAACGGTGAATATAAATTGTACGGACAGTGTCTGGCATGGGTTAACCAATCTCCTTTCTGGATGAGGCAGATTATCCCCAAGAATATTTCTTCTATGGAGTGGAATCCCAGCGGTCTCTTTTATTTAGGCGGCACTAATTCAATCGGACCGTATCAAAAGGTTGATAAAAATACCGCCCGCCGGATTTATTTTGATCATATTGTATATTTAATGCGTCATTTTATGACAACCGATACACGATACAAATCCGGTAAAGAGCGCGGCATTATTCCCTTTTATTCGTTTGAAGTAGTAAACGTCGAACTTCATGACAGCCGGCACGGTGTTGTTTATAATGATAATCCAGACAAATGGGATACCGCGCTCAGGCATCTTTCATGGCTCATGGCAATGACCGATGATGATTTCGGCAATATCAGGCAGCATTATATTTATCTGCTTTTTAAATTTGCGCACATCGCAGTCCCCAACGCGCAGATGGCGGAAAAATATAAAGCCGGTTATAATGATTCCGGTATTGTTCCCGAATACATGAAAATGGACAACCATGATAATAGCGGCAGTATCGATTCTTATATAACAGAAAGACCTCCTTTTCTGGTTTTTAATGATTATGAATTTACCAACTTTTCCAAAGCTAAAATCGCGTACAACATGATTAAAGAACTTAATACCGCTTGGAAAACAGACCCGCTGTATGACGGCAGGAACCTGATTGAGTTTATGGGTATTCAAGGACATGAGATAGTAAATCCGTCAACAACCGCGAAAAGCCGGGCAGCAATAGCTATGTTCGCTTCTTTAATCGACGATGGTCTTCTTGACGCTATATGTTACACCGAATTAGACATTCGGCAGTCAAATTATTCTCCCGGCGGACAGGCGCTGGCTCCGGCTGTCTTGAATCTCAAACAAGCTGATAGTATCGGTTATCAATATGCTCTTATGTTCAAGTTATTTGAAAAATATAAAAAATATATCGATCATGTTACAATATGGGGTTCCTTTGGCTCCGGTCTTGATAACGCTTATGTCCTGTTTGATCTTGAACAAATGGCGAGTCAGGCATATTACGCAATAATGGAACCTGACAGGTTTATAAAGGGACATTCCTATCTTGATGAATTTTTCGCCGGAGAATATGATAAGTTAAAAGATGATGACAAGCCTGATTAATAAATATATTTGCTTTTTACTTACAAACGGCGTAATTATCAATGATAAATTAATAATAAAAATGTTAAAAAAAATGCTTGCATTCCTGAAATTCCTAAGGTAGAATTCTAAAAAGGTTCGTGGAACCTAATGGCTCGTTGAGCTGACGGGATGATAAAGATGATATATCTTTATCATTATATTATTTTATTAAAGAGGTAATGTTATGTTAAAAGATGGAATAGGAATTTTCTTGTGGAAGCTCGCTGTTGCATTGTATCTTATTGCAAACGGTGTTCTTGGTTTATCCGGCAGCGGTGATTATCAAACAATCCTTACAGGGACGATGAGACTTCCAAGCGTTATTGCGACTATAGTGGCTGTTCTTTCAATAATTGCCGGTGTTTTTGTTTTGTTGGAAATGCTTGGAATATCAATGCCTGACATTGTGAACAAAGCAGTATTATGTATTGCGATTATCTGGGCAATTTATATTATTATAGGTCTCATTTCCTGGTTTACAGGTAAGGGCGGCAATCTCTGGGAAATGTTACAGAGACTCGGCGTTCATACCATGGTTCTCGGCTCCTTGCTGATTGCAGGCAGATTTCAAAAATAATAACTATATAAGATAAAAATGGGCGGCAGCAGTGACTTCGGTCATATGTGACTGCCGCCTTTTTTTTTGCTATCATAATCTCTATGAGTAAAGAATTAACCACATCAGAACTTGACGCCTTTTTCCGGGGCTTTCTGGATTTTGCCGGTTTTTCAGGCGATGCTTCGCTGAACGGAATTCAAGTTGATAATGACGGCTCTGCGGTAAAAAAAATCGCGTTTGCCGTTGACGCGGCAATGGAAACTTTTGAAAGAGCAGCCGCAATTAACGCAGGGATGATCTTTGTTCATCACGGGCTTTTTTGGGGCGCGCCTTCAAGGGTAGCCGGAAATCTAAGGGGGAGGATTAAGTTTCTGCTGGATCACAATATCTGCCTTTACGCGGTGCATCTTCCGCTCGATCAGCATCCTAAATACGGGAACAACGCTGTTTTGGCTGATCTTTTAGGGTTAGAAAATATCGAGCCATTCGGCGTCTATCACGGGAAGAAGATCGGTTATAAGGGTACCCTGCCCAAACCTATAACGATTGACGAAGCAGTAAAAAAAATTAGTTTTATGGGAAGACCGCCCGCCGGCGTTTTTCCATTCGGTAAAAAAGACTGCATGACCGCCGCGGTTGTTTCGGGCGGAGCCCCGGAAAATTACAGAGACGCGATAGAAGAAAGCATAGACCTTTTTATTACAGGCGAAAGCGGTCACTTTGTTTACCATGAATGTCTTGAAGCGAAACTCAACATGATTGCGGGCGGTCACTACAGTACCGAAGTCTGGGGGGCGCAGGCTGTTATGCGGCATTGTACCGCCGAGCTTGGCATAGACGCAGAGTTTATTGATGTTCCTACAGGACTTTAATTACTGTCTTAAAAACGCAGTTAAAAAAACGCAGTTTAAAAAACGCAGTTTTAGGAATCAGATTTTCTTAAATTATGTTTTACAAAAATAGGATCAAAATATTTTTCCACTTCGATTTTTGTCAGCAGGTATTTTAATACCGCTCTGTAAACCAAAAACGAAACGGCGAGAGATGCTATCAGGATGAGAGTAAAACCCCACGCTCTGCCGGTTTCCGGTATCTTCATTATTAAAAAATTAGCGTAAAAAACCGTAAGTATCAAAAAAGTAATTACCGCGATAATAACATTAAACAATGTCGCGCCAAGAATAAAAAGAAGGGTATTGGCTTTTTTATTCATTCGTATCCTCTTTTGGTTTCTTCATTGAAATAATCAGCGAAACAAATAACAAAAGGCAGCACACAACGACAGAAGCATCGGCAAAATTAAAAGTAGGCCAGCGTTCCCATCCGAAAATCCCGTAAAATTTTACATCTATAAAATCTACAACTCCTTCCGATCTGAAGATACGATCGATGATGTTTCCGATGCCGCCGCCGATTATTCCCGCGGCTGCCCATCGCTGGAGAAGCGTAAATTCATCGGATTTGAAAAAATACCATACCAGGAAACCTAACACTAAAATTGGAAGAATAATAAAAGTTATCGGTTTAAGAATATCGGGAATATTGTTTCCCATGCTGAACGCTATTGCCGGATTCCGCACATGAATGATCTGTAAAAAACCATTGTTAAAAAAATCGGCAATCACATTATAGCGGTTAATAGGCCAGTTATTGGCTATAATTGCCTTTGTTACCTGATCCAATGTTATTACAAACGCTGTTAACGATAACGGCAAGATTTTATTTTTAATAAATTGATTCATATCTGCTCCAGAAATTCAGTTTAAACATTATACAGGACTTGGTCAATATTTCTGAACAACCGCACAAATTGCTCCGGGCTTATGTCTACTGCTCCAAGATCATTTTTGTATTCCATAGGCATTCCCAAATCAAAAAAAGAGAAACCGTGTTCTTGCAAATAGCGCGTTGTAAGGATGAGCTGCACAGTTCCCGCGTTATCTTCGTCATAATAGCCGGAATAACTTGTGTAGACATTGCCGTAAACAATACCGAATTCTCCCGCAACAAGTTTATTATCGCGGTAAAGACCGAATGACGCGGGATAGACATACGGCATCGGGAGCAGCAGGTTTTTAGAAGAATGAGAATCAAAATTGTGAATTTCAGGAAGGATTCTTCCTTCGCCGTTCCGTATCCTTCTAATGCAGTCTACCAGCGGAGGGGTAAGCCAGTCCTCGCCGTGTTTTTCCAGACAGCGGTCAATAATCCGCTCAAAATCAGAATCCGCTCTTAATTCATAACGGCTTAAAAACCTGCGGATCGATTTTTTTACATGCAGATTCTTGAAAAATAGAGCCGAACGGACAAGGTGCAGTTTTGGCAGCACAAGGTAGAATGCTTCATCATTCTCGTTTTCGATGACTGCGGACATCACCAAAAAACCGGCTTCCATAAGCCTTGTGATAAAACCCGGGTCAAAACTTATCGCCATGCAGAACTCTTCGCTGTAATTTTCCGTAAGCATAGCGTCAACAACCGCGCTGCAGTCATCCTTGGGAGTAATAAAAAGATAGCCAGATTCTGTGTATTCCAGACTCATTCAATTAAGATACAAATATTTTTTGGTTTGTTAAAGCTGTTTTCTTACTCATTTCCTCTTGATCATTTTCCTCCATTATCCTATGCTTTAACTCTAAGTGATTTTTTTGAAATTATCGTATCCTGCGCATTGTTTAAGCGCGAGGGTGCGTACATATAGGAGAAGACCATGAAACGTACTTATCAACCCAGTAAGGTAAAAAGAAACCGTAAATTTGGGTTCCGCGCCCGCATGAAAACGAGGGGCGGGCGGCTGGTTTTGAAACGCCGAAGGGCAAAAGGCCGTATAAAGCTTTCTATTTCTGACGAGAAAAAGCCTTATTAGAGATAATATTGTTTCCGCGCGATTATGGCGGAAAGAACGCTTAAAGGGAAGGAATGAGATTCGGGAGGTTTTTGGCAAGGGCAGGCGGTATAGCTGCCCGGGAGCGAAGCTCTTTATCTTAAAAAATGATTTGCCGTATAACCGCATTTGTTTTACATTGTCAAAAGGACAAAGGTTTAAAAGCGCTGTAGCCAGAAACCGCGCCAAGCGCCTTGGTCGTGAAGCATTTAGACTGATGAAATACCGTCTAAAAACCGGCTATGATTTTATTCTGCTGGTTTACTCCGAATCGGAAACTGCGTCTGCGGACAAACCGCGTTTGCAAAGCAGACCTTGTCTGCAAAGCAGACAAAGGCAGCTTGAGTCCCTTTTTACAAATGCCGGTTTATTAAAATGAAATATATATTGCTTTTATTAATCAAATTTTATCAATACGCGATTTCTCCTCATTTTCCTCCTTCATGCAGATATTATCCAAGCTGTTCGGCTTATGCTTACGAAGCTGTAAATAAACACGGTTTTTTCCTTGGCAGTTTCATTGCTGCGGAAAGGCTTATGCGCTGCCATCCTTTTCATCCCGGCGGATATGATCCTGTTCCCGATACTGCGCCGTCATTTAATGAAATAATAAAAAATTATTTTTTAATAAGTAAAAGAAAATTTATTAAGGAGACCTAAAACCTTTAAGGAATAATATGGAAAAGAATACAATTTTAGCTATAGTGCTTTCTTCTGCTGTGTTGATTATTTCTTTTATGATTCAAGCAATGTTCTATACGCCGCAGCCTGCCGCCCAACAGCAAACCTCTCCTGTAACTGCGGTTGATACTGTGAATGAATTTATACAGGAGACTTCCCCGCCGCAGATTGAAATGCCGGTAACTACGGAAACGCCGCAGTCATCGCAGACACATGGCGGCGTTCTTTCGGCTGACAGTCAGAGCGTGTTAATTCCTTTGGAAAAAGTTATTATTGATACAGAGTTAATTACCGTAGAGTTGACCAATACCGGCGGCGATATGGTTTCATGGAAATTAAAAGACCATCTTGATAAAAACGAAAATGTCGATATGATTTTTTCAGGCGCTCAATCATCGTCAATACAGTCTTCGTCGATGATTCCATCGAGGGCTTTCTCAATCGCTTTCGGCGGACTTGATGCCGCTCCTGTTTCCGAGAATTTTCATGTTAACCGCGTTTCGCAGCATGTTGTGGAATTCTCACGGGATTTTACAATCAACACATTCGGCATGGAAGAAAGATTCAAATTAATCAAACGGTACGAGTTTAAGCCGAATGATTATATGTTTGAATTAACAGTTATCCTTGACGGCGGATATTCAAAAAGCAGCTTTAATTTTTATGATCAGGCTTATACTTTATCTTTTGGTCCGCAAATCGGTCCCAGGTTTGTAAAACTCGACAACCATTATGATTATCGCCAGTACTTTACTTTTATAAACGGCAAACGGAAAAACGCAAAGGCAAATGAAAGAATAGACACCCGTCCTGTGTGGGCTGCGATTACCGGAAAATATTTTACATTGATAGCGATTCCCTATCTCGCGCAGTACAGCATGGCTTTTTCGGATAAGCCGGAGCCGGGGATTCCATCGGCTTCCAGATTTAACATTCTTCGTCCTGCCGCGAATATTTCCAAAATAGAAGATACATATCGTTTTTATATTGGTCCGCGATCTCAGGATGTACTTAAACATTATAACACCGGAAATAACGGTTTTAACATGAAAGACGCTAATCTTGTTGAGGCGGCTAACTCGCGCGGAATTTTAGCGCCGCTTGAGATCGCTCTTAAATGGCTGCTGATTTTCTTTTACGGGATTGTAAAGAATTACGGCGTTGCGATTATTCTGCTTACGTTATTTATTAAAGTGCTTTTCTTCCCGCTGACAAAAAAAGGATCGGAAGCTACGCTGCGGATGCAGGCGCTTTCGCCGAAGATAAAAGAACTGCAGGAAAAATATAAAAGCGATCCAAAAAAAATGCAGCTTGAAATGGGGAAATTTTATCAGCAGGAAGGCTATAATCCGATTTCGGGGTGCCTTCCCATGCTGCTGCAGCTTCCGATATTTATCGCTATGTACAGTTTGTTTAACAATCATTTTGATCTTCGCGGCGCGATGTTTATTCCCGGCTGGATACCTGATCTTTCCGTTCCCGAAGCGATTGTAAATTTTCCTGACGGTTTCAGGATGCCGATTTTAGGATGGACTGCGTTAAGGGCGCTGCCTTTTATTTATGTCGCGTCACAGCTGCTATACGGAAAAGTAACGCAGATGCCGGGGCAGCAGTCAAATACGCAGATGAAGATGATGCTATACATCATGCCTCTTGTGTTTTTCTTTATACTTTATGATGTGCCGTCCGGGCTTTTGATTTACTGGATTTTCTCGAACCTTCTTACGCTTGTTCAACAGCTGATTATCAACAGATATGTTATCGCGAAACGCAGCGCGGAGAAAGCCGCAGAACCGGAACCTGTTATTGCGCCGAAGCAAAAACAATCAGCGGCGAAGTTTTCCCCGCATCCGCATAAAAAGAAAAAAAAGAAATAAATAACTTTTTAGGAGATATATATGGAATTTGAATTTGAAGGCCGTACTGAAAAAGAAGCAATTGATAAGGCGGCTGAAGAACTGGGTCTTGCGAAAGATGATTTTGATGTTGAGATTTTAGAAACTCAAAAAAACGGTTTGTTTAAAAAAGGATATGTGCGGATTAAAGTTCACACAGGTAATTCTGGTTTTGCATCAAGCAGAATAGCTTATGACAGCGGCGACAAGCCGTCACCGCCTCCGAAAAGGGAAGCCGTTTTCGGCGAGCCTGTTCCGCAGAATGAATTTGAGCAAAAAATGGTTGATTTTACAGTCGGCGTAATTGAAAGGATGGGTTATCCCGGTAAAGCGGTGATATTGTTTCGGGAAAAACACAAACTCGGGATTAAAATCGAATCCTCTCACTCATCAATTTTAATCGGCAAAAAAGGCAAAAACCTTGACGCATTGCAGTTGTTATTGAATATTTACGCCGGAAGACTTGGAAAAGAAAATGTCAGGGTAATTCTTGATTCTGAGAATTACCGTATCCGCCGCGAAGAATCTCTGGTGCGCCTTGCTTACAATGTAGCGGAAAAAGTCCGGGAAACCCGCGGCTCAATTTTACTTGAACCGATGCATCCTTTCGACAGATGGCTGATCCATACCACCTTAAATGATATAGGAGATGTTGAAACCAAAAGCGAGGGAGATGGTTTATATAAACAGGTGAGAGTATATTATCGTGGTTTTAAGTAAACAGTCCGTACTTTTATTATTTTTCTCTTTAGCAGCCGTTCAGGTTTTTGCTGTCCCTCTGGTAAATCTGATTTCCGACGCTCATGCGCGGCGGTTAAGAGCAGGCGAGCTGATCATACAGACACGTTTTAAGAATCCCCTGCCGGAACTGATGCCTCAGAATACAGATTTACAGAGAATTGTAAACGAAGCAAGAAGTACGCTAAACCCTAATATAATTGTCGAGTCGCTTTTCCTGTACAAAAAACCTGATCATTATCATACTTCCGCTGACAAATGGGATGATGAACAAAAGATCGGGATACTAAATCAAACTCTTGCTATCAGCACATTGACGGGAATACAGTATTATTCAGCAAGCCGCGGAGAGATGCGTACTTTTTACGAATACTCAAGCGTTATTGACGGACCGCAGACAAAAAAGCCTGCCGCCGATCCTGTTTTAAGTTCTCCCGCTTCTGTAACGCTTTACGCCAGGCAGACAGATCTTACTTTTGGCAATAATATTTACAAGTATGATTATACGGCGGCAAGAGACGCTGTCATTTTTACCCAGGAAAACGTTACATCGTTAAGCGTTGGGATAATTCCTGTGATAGGGAAGGGCAATCTGCACTCGGTGCTTGCCGCTGTTGACTGCGGAGATTCAATTTTAATATACGCTGTCTCTATGGTAAATTCGGTTTCTATTCCGGGTTTGCGCGATCGTATTACCAATTCTTTCAGTACACGGGCGGAAGCGGTTTTAAAATGGTTCACAGGCAGACTGGATAACGAGTTATTTAAGTAATAAGAACTTAAAACTTATAGCTTTACTTTCTGAATTATCTCTTTGATTACTTTTTCCGCGTCTTCGTAGGGAACCTGGCATGTGCCGACCTGCTTGTGTCCGCCGCCGCCGTAATTTAACATGATAGAGCCGACATTTGCATTACTGGTGCGGTTTAAGATGCTGTGTCCTACAGTAATGGCGACATTGGTTTTATTTCGTCCGTCTACAACCCAGATTGATATATTCTGCTCGGGATAGAGCGTGTAAATAATAAATCTGTTTCCGATATAAATGGTTTCCACATCGCGAAGATCAACATAAATTACATTACCATGAATTTTTGTATGTTTACTTACCATGTCTTTGAATAGTTCTGTCTGCTGATAGTAAAAATCAATCCGTTCTTTAACATCCGGTGTTTCTAAAATTTCGTAAATAGTTTTTTCGGCGCATGCCTTTGCCAGAACCATCATTAAATCATAATTACTGATAGAAAAATTGCGGAATCGTCCAAGACCTGTGCGGGGATCCATGATAAATCCCAGAAGGATCCAGCCTTTTGGATTGAGGATTTCATCCGCAGAAAGGTTGCCGGAATCGACCTTATCAACATAGTGGATCATCTCCGCAAATTTTTCCAGCTTGGCTTCTCCGCCGTAATATTCATAAATTACATGGGCGCAGCTTGGGGCATATTTGGATACACCTTCAAAATACGCTTCGCTGCCCAGTCTTTCGGATTCGCTTGAGTGATGGTCAAACCATAATTTACAGCCGTTAATATAGGGAATGTTAGCCAGAATATCATTATCAGTGGCTTCTACTAAGCCGTCCTGAATATCTTTCGGGTGGACAAATTTCCATTCATCAATTAAACCCAGATATTGCAGTAACGCGCCGCAGGCCAGACCGTCAAAGTCAGATCTTGTAAGTAACCTCATAATTAACCTTCCTTAATTTTGAATCCCTGTTTCAAGTATAACATATTTTTCTTATTTATGCCATAAAAACATTATAATCTAAAATGCTTCTAAATATGAATAAAAAGTGATAAAATACTACAGATAAAACAAATACTGTTATATATGTTATATTGACAGTGATTAAAAAATCTTGTAAAATATTATGGCATGCAGATAAAAGAATCTCTTGTCCCGTTATCCAAAGTATTAACGCTTCCGGGCGATAGCGGTGTAAATAAGATTTTTATTGAGATAATAATTAACGAAGAGATTCCTATTATATGCATAAATAAAAAAGCAAAGAACAAAAGGCTTATGCCTTTTAAGGTTCTATATGATAATAAAGCGAATTTTTGGCAGCTAACCGGCACATGGGAATATTTTCTTACAAAAGATAGTTTTAAAAAAGTTGAAGAAAAAGCAAATTCCAATGAAAGCTTATGGGATACCGAAAAACTTAAAGTCATAAAAACACGGTCAATGTCTTTAGAGGAAGAACTCGAAGAATTAGAGGATGCCGGTTATGATACTTTAGGAAACGAATATCAGCATTACGCTGATATGACGAATGAAGAAAGAATTGAATGTCTTAATAATGATAAAAAACGTTTAAATGCTCTTCTCTCTCAAAAATACAGAGACGAGACCGCTCTTACAGAAGCTCTTGTAGATACAACCAAAGACGCCGCGATGATAAACCATGCGACTCTGGAAGAAGCTATGCACATGGCGGACGATGAAGCGAAAAGACTTACCCAGGATATGGTTGATTCCACAAGCGAGATGGTTAAAACATCAGCTCAGCTTTTATCGGAGGATGTCCTTAATAATGAGCTGATGCATGTTTTGGTGGAAAAATCCAACGGCACGATTGTTCAGCATATGACGCGCGTTTATCTCAGCGGAATTTCTTTTCTCACGTATTATAACAATCTTGTATCAACATCCAGCGCTATTCAAAAGCTGCGTATTTCTTTTCCAAGCAAATACCGGAAAATGTATCATACATTGCTGCCGCATCTTCATCTTGATGATATTAACCTTGAACGTGTTTTTTACGGCGGCATGAGGGCTGTCACCCCGGATCTTTATTTTAAGTGGGCTGTCGGNTTTCTGATTCACGATATAGGGAAGGCGAACGCTGTTGAATATCACGAAGGCGGCGGCTCTTATAACCGTCAAATTGTCATAGATCATGTTAAACAGGGATACAAGTCAATAATGACTAAAACAAATTATCCTATGGAAGCCAGTCTTATAACGGGTTATCATCACGAGTATTACGGGGATTCCGCCGGTTACGGGTATTTCCGCGCGTATCTTCAGCAGTACAGAAGAGTAAATCCTGCCGCGAAACAGGATTATTGCATCACTTATGAACTTGAGCCTATTCTTGACTATCAGGCTCTTGCGTATTTTCCCGCGAAAGTTCTGGAGATAATAGACGTGTATGACAGCCTTACCGATCCTCACCGCGTGTACCGCGAACCGATGACTCCCGAACAGGCATTGGATATGATGCGTGAAGAATTTGTCGAAAAGCATGTAAAAATCGACCCGATTTTATTTAATATGTTTGAGGCGTTTACAAAAGAAAATATAAAACACAATTAAGTTTATTTTATGATAGTCAGATGAAATATTTCTTTAGCAGCTCAAGATCCAGCTCAGGATAGACGGGAAACTTATCCATAAGTTTTTTTACCCGGGCGCGGACTTCACTTTTTATTGATTCATCGGCAATATATTTTGCTTTGCTGTTTTTTGACGGGTCTTTTGCGTCTTTCGCCTGAGTTGTTCCTTTGATTACCATTGCGATTAACGTACCGAGTTCTTCCATTTCAGCTCCGTTCATGCCGAGCGTAGTGGCGGCGGCGGTTCCTACTCTGATGCCTGAAGTGTACCACGGACCGTTTGGATCATTGGGAAGGCTGTTGCGGTTAAGCGTTATGTGACATTCATGGAGGGCGCTTTCCGCCTGCCTGCCCGTTATGCCGGCTTTGTGAACGTTAATCAAAATTAAATGATTGTCAGTGCCGCCTGTTAGCACGTCAAGACCGCCTTTCATGCACGAAGCGGCGAGAGCCTGGCAGTTGTTTACGATGTTCTGCGCGTATTGCCTGAAACCGGGAGTGGCGGCTTCGCGGAAAGCGACTGCTTTTGCCGCAATTACATGAGGAAGAGGACCGCCCATTGTTAACGGGCATCCCTTATCCAGCGCTTCCGCAAACTCGCTTGCGGAGAGTACAAACCCGGCGCGGGGACCGCGCAGGGTTTTGTGCGTTGTGCTTGTGACAATGTGCGCCCAGGGTATCGGATCGTACTCGCCGGTAAAAACTTTTCCCGCGACAAGACCCGCAAAGTGAGCCATGTCAACCATGAAGACAGCTCCCGCTTTATCAGCGATTTCTCTCATTCGCTTGAAGTTGATCTTCCGAGGGTAGGCGGAATAACCTGTAAGTAAAATTAATGGACGCACCTCCATTGCCTGTTTTTCAATTTCGTCATAATCAAGCAGCCCGTTCTCCTTTGAAACCGAGTAACTGTAAACATCGAACATCCTTCCTGTAAGGTTGTGCCTGTAACCGTGAGTTAAATGCCCGCCCGAATAGTAATCCAAACCCAGAAGACGCTGGTTTCCAAGATCAGCCCTAAGCTCATCCCATTGGGATTTATTTAATTTATATAGATTAGTTTCGCTCCATTTTTCCAGCGCAATATTTTCTACCTTTGTGCTGAGAATTGCCCAGTACGCGAGCAGGTTCGCGTCCGCGCCGCAGTGCGCCTGAACATTGGCGTATTGCGCGCCGAAAAGTTTGCACGCTTCTTCGGCTGCCAGCGTTTCAATGGCGTCAACATTTTCATTGCCCGCGTAAAAACGATGATAGGGTACGCCTTCGGCATATTTATCGGTCAGCAGGTTTCCCATTGCTAACTGCACCGCCATGGAACAGTAATTTTCGCTTGCGATCAGCTTTACCCGCTTGCGCTGATTTTCCAGCTCCTTCACGATTGATGACGCGATTTCCGGGGCAATTTTTGAGATTTCCGAAAGTCCGCAAAGATATGCAAGCATATTAGTATCAAGTTTTTCCGGCGAAAAACCGGCTTGTCCTGCTTTACAGGACAACGATACAGCGGCTGAAAGATACGCCGCGACAGGGTTTGTAGTCATAAGAGAGTATAGCATTTTTTAAAGTCTGCTAACAACCCCGCGCGGCTTCTTTACGATGTAACAAACCCAATTTGTTTCGCGCCGTCTCTGTGAATGATCTCCTCTTCGCAAAAACGGATCATCTCTTCAAGCGAAGGAGCTTTACCGGACAAAACATGATGGACTGATACTTTTCTTGCGATGTTTTCAATCTGACCGCCGGAAAAATCGAAGCGTACCGCGAGGGAATGGGCGTCTTCTTCCGCGATGTCAGGCATCATTGACTGCCAGATTGCTTTGCGCGTAACAATTTCCGGTTTTTCAAATTCGATCTTGTATAAAAAGCGGCGTTCAAAAGCGGAATCCATGTTAGCGGAAAGATTTGTTGTGGCGATCAAAATGCCGTGAAGATTTTCGATCTCCTGCAAAATTATATTTTGAATGGCGTTTTCCGTCTGAGCGGGACCGCTGTAATCATTATCAAGCACGCGCCGTTTGCTGAACACCGCGTCCGCTTCATTGAAAAGCAAAATCGGCGTAACAGACTGCCTTCTCGCGGCGGCGCGGTATTTATCAAAAAGCGATTTTATCAGTTTCTCGCTGTCGCCGAACCATTTGCTCTTTGTGTTTGCAATATCAATCTGCATGATGTCGCGTCCGCACCTTCGCGCTATCTGAAGAGCGGTTTCCGTTTTTCCTGTTCCGGGACCGCCTGAAAAAAGGCAGGCGAAACCGGTTCTCATTCCTTTTTCGGAAAGGCGTTTTTGAACAGCGGGAAAGTTATCTGTCATTAGCAGGGACGCAAGCTCATCAATGGCTTTTTGGGTTTTTGACGGATAAAAAAGATTTTTCTCCGTTATGGAACCGGAAAGCTTCAAGCCTTTTACCGGAATTTCCGTCATTAAATGTTCCATGTCTCCCAGAAAATTTTCTTTTACCTCTTTGGACAGCCTGTATGATTCAGTATCGCAGAAACCATCGCCGCAGGAATTCTCAATTAATCCTTTTTTTAACAGGACATAATTTCCGCTTCTTAACTGCCGTTTAATCCCTGTCGCGTGCGAACTGTGATCGTATAACGCTTCAAGATGACGCAGCGACATATCAGGTTCGTCAACATTGATCGTGTAATGAAAAAACCGGAGAAGAACCAGCAAATCATCATCATGAAGCTGCAAATCAAGTAATTTTTCCACAAATTCAAGATGAGTGTTATCTGACAATAGATTTACCATTTTGATTTTTGTGTTTTTATATGACGTATGTTTTTGCACTCTTTCTTCGCAGAGGTTTTCTATTTCCAAAAAGAAGCCTTCGATAGTAAGATTTTTTTTATTAAATAGCTCGTAACACGATCCTTTTCTGAGCGCGTCAATTGTCCTGATAGGAAGCTTAAAAGAAATAACATCATGAGTGTAAGAAAACGGATCGGGATCATCATGGCTTATCTGAATTAATTCTTTTTGTTCGAGTTCTTCCAATTCGTCCATTAACATAATTATTTCTATACATTCCAATTTTAAGTAGCCTGCGAGATGATTGATTGATACCGCCTGTCCTGTAAACATATTTACCATCGCGGAAAAAACTGCGGCGGTCGGTTTATTGATGCTCATTTGTCCGCATAAAAATTCAAGATGCGGATCCGCGAATTCATAAAACAGATCGTTTAATCCTCCTGACTGTTTTGTTATTTCGCCGATCCTGCGTATGTGGGTTAAAAAATCCACCTTGACATTATGCCCCTCGTTGAATAATTCATAGTTCATATTCATATTTCCCTCCTAAAATAATTTTGTTTTGAGACGATGATCATGCGCTGCTAACGCAGCAGTGTGACATAAAAAAGAAATGCCGTTGTTCCCGAAAAGTTTATAATTTAAAAATTAATCATATTTACTTTAACACAGTCCTTTTGACTGTTATTATCATAATTAAAAATGAGTCCCCCGCCTCCGTGCAATAAAATATATCGCATGGAATTTTAGATGTCAAGTTTTTATAAAATTTTTTATTAGTACCATGTACCATTACTACCTATGGTGTAGTATGAAATAATATACGCTATATCTAGCGTAGGTGACTGACACCAAGTATAATGAGGCATGGATTACGATTGTATTGTCATCGGCGGAGGCCACGCGGGAATTGAAGCGTCGCTTGCGGCAGCTCGTCTTGGTTTTTCTACCTTGCTTATCACTCAGAATCCCGATAAAATTGGAGCGCTTTCCTGCAATCCCGCGATTGGCGGTCTTTCCAAAGGTAATCTTGTGAGGGAAGTTGACGCTCTCGGCGGGGAGATGGCAAAACTGACAGACGCGGCAATGATCCAGTACAGAGTGCTTAACCGATCACGCGGACCGGCAGTGCAGGCTCCCCGCGCACAGGCTGACAAACATATTTATCAGGCGGCGGCGCGTTCTGTTCTTGAAAATCAAAAAAATTTGAAAATCATGATGGATACCGTAATTGATTTTATGATTGAGGGAGATGTCTCTTCTTCGGCTGCAAAAATTACAGGAGTGATCACTCAATGCGGACATCGTGTATCTTCGAAAACGGTAATCCTTGCCGCTGGCACGTTTATGGAAGGAAAAATTTTTATCGGCGAGTATGACGCTGTGCAGGGGCGGCTTGGCGAAGAAGCGGCAATAGGGCTTGGAGCGTCATTGCGCAGAATGGGTTTTCCTGTTGGGCGGCTGAAAACCGGCACTCCGGCGCGTCTTGCAAGTTACTCAATTGATTTTTCTAAAATGGAAAAGCAGGACGGTGAGGAAATGCGCCCTTTCTCTTTTTTAGCTGATAACATTATTGAAAAATCTTCTTCGTTTCCTAGAAGTACGCTTCCTGGAAGCACGCTTCGCAGAAGCGAGCCATGCTGGGTAACTTTCACTAATGAAAAAACGCACGAGATCATCAGGGCTAATATTCACCGCTCTCCTCTGTACGGCGGAAAAATAACGGGAGCGGGAGCGCGTTATTGCCCGTCAATCGAAGATAAGGTTGTGCGCTTTCCTCAGCGCGAACGTCATCATATTTTTATTGAGCCTGAAGGAATGTCAACTAACGAGATGTACATGAACGGCGCGTCAAGTTCACTGCCTGAGGATGTGCAGCACGCTTTCATTCACAGCATCTCAGGTCTTGAAGAGGCGCACATCGTCCGCCCTGCCTATGCGGTGGAGTACGATTATCTTGATCCCCTTGATCTCTATCCGTCTCTTGAATCAAAACGCCTCTCCGGTTTTTTCGCGGCAGGGCAGACTAACGGCAGTTCAGGTTACGAAGAAGCCGCCGCTCAGGGGCTGATGGCTGGTATTAACGCCGCGATGAAAATGCTTGGGAAGCCTCCGCTGGTACTTGGACGCGCCGAAGCGTACATAGGCGTGCTTGTCGATGATCTTACAACTTTGGGAACGAAAGAGCCGTACCGCATGTTCACAAGCCGCGCCGAACACAGGCTGATGCTGCGCCATGACACCGCGGACACAAGACTCTCTCCGAAAGGACGCGCTGCCGGTCTTGTTGACGACAGCCGCTGGGAACGCTTTTTAGAAAAGACAAGAATGTTAGATGAAATTACCGAACTGCTCGCGAAACGGAAATTTGCGGCTAACGCGGCGGCTACGGCTTTTTCCGCAGCTATAGCCGAGGACGAAGAATTGTCACGTTATCCGGCGGAATTAATTGAGAGGGTTCTTCTTGATATAAAATACGCGGGCTACATAGAAAAAGAGATTCGCTTTGCCGCGAAAGCCGCGAAAATGGACGCGATCAAACTCGATCCGAATTTGGATTACGCTTCAATCACAGGATTATCAACCGAGGCAAAAGAAAAACTGATTGCCGTAAAACCGCTCAATGTCGGACAGGCAGCGCGGATACCCGGCGTCAGGCAGGGAGATGTCGCGTTACTGATAATTTTAGCGAATAACAGGAAAAAATAATGATCAAACTAGCAGCTTTTTTTGGAAATCCCGGACCGGGATACGCGCGAAACCGCCACAATGCAGGACGTATGCTCGCTCAGGCGCTTCCTTTTTATCAGTCTCTTTCATGGCAAAAAAAATATAAAGGTTTGTATTCTTCCCATGACAGCAGCCACTTTCTCATGCCGGAAACTTACATGAACTGTTCAGGCGAGTCTGTTCAGGCTGCGTCATCTTTTTTTAAGATTTTAATAGAAGAAATAATTGTGATTCATGATGAGCTGGAACTGCCGCTTGGAACAATTTCTTTAAAATTCTCAGGAGGTCTTGGCGGACACAACGGGCTTCGCTCCATGAAGGACAATTTTGGAAGCGCTGATTTTTGGCGGCTTCGTATCGGCATCGGTCGTCCTGACTCACGCAAGCCGGGAGAGGGCGGTCATGCGGGCAGCGGCGCGGCAGGCGAAGCTTGCCCAAGTATCATTGACTGGGTGCTGAATGATTTTTCAAAGGCAGAGCATGAATTGCTTATCCCAACGCTTGATGCCGGAGCAAATCTTCTGACGCAGGCTTTTACCTGCGATCCAAATACGCTGCTCAAAGAATGGGCGAAGAAAAAAATTATTATTCCTGTGACAGAAAAGGAGCCAGAAAATGACAGCGAGTGAACAGGCATTCAAAACGTTATACGACACTATTGTAAAATTGCGCAGCCCCGAAGGCTGCAAATGGGACAGGGAGCAGACTCCTTCTACGCTGAGAGGCGCGTTAGTTGAAGAAACCTACGAATGTTTGGAAGCAATCGACGAAAACGATCCTGCTCACATTGCGGAAGAACTCGGCGATTTGTTTCTTCTTGCGGTTATGATTGGATACATGCACGAACAGGAAGGAAAGTTTTCTGTCGCCGATGCGCTGACAGGAGTCAACGAAAAGCTGATCCGCCGTCATCCTCATGTATTCGGCGATGTAAAAGTAAAAGACTCCGAAGAAATTTTAAAAAATTGGGCAGTCATCAAAATTCAGGAAGGACGCAAACCAAAAGATTCGTTTCTTGACGAAGTAAGCTCCGGTATTCCGCCGATGGATCGCTCATACGCGCTTCAGAAAAAAGCCGCAAAAGCCGGATTCGACTGGCCTGATACAGAGGGAGTATTTTCAAAAATACGCGAAGAGCTTGATGAAGTACGGGAAGTAATTAACAATGAACAGATAACCAAAAACATTGAGCAGCCGGCAGAAAATAAATTACCATGTAATCAGGAGCTTGAAGAAGAGTTAGGTGATCTGCTTTTTTCCGTGATCAATCTTTGCCGTTTTCTGAAAGTGGAGCCGTCTGTTGCCCTTCGCCGCACCAACAGCAAATTCGTTGAACGTTTCAAATATGTGGAAAAGAAAATGAAAGAGACAAGACAGGAAATGAAAAAAGAAAACCTTGATATTATGGACGCTTTCTGGAATGAAGCAAAGAAATAATTAATACTCTTATAACTTGAATTTTTATTTATTTCTTTGTATAACTAGCTATGGGTAAACGTAGTGTTACAAAGCGGTTCGGTATCCTCACTGCCGGCGGCGACTGCCCCGGTCTGAACGCCGCAATCCGCGGAGTGTGCCGCGCCGCGCATGATCTTTACGACATGGAAATTATCGGCATCGCTAATGGTTTCCGCGGGCTTATTCATGAAGATGCCCGGGTGCTTCAGCCCGAAGATTATTCCGGCATCTTAACGCTTGGCGGAACTATTTTCGGTTCAAGCAGAGAGAAACCGTTTTCGCCTGCCGATAAAGACGATCCTGCCAGCGAGAAAGTTTCCGCGATTGTCGATACATATTCAAAACTTAAACTTGATTGTCTTGTCATTCTTGGAGGAAACGGAACTAATACCACAGGTTATAAACTTTCACGCGAAGGTTTAAACATCATCGGGCTTCCAAAAACAATTGATAACGATATTGTCGGTACAGACAGAACTTTCGGATTTCATTCAGCTCTTTCTATCGGCACAGAAGCGATTGATCGTCTTCATTCAACTGCGCGGAGTCACAGCCGAGTAATTGTGATCGAGCTGATGGGACACAAAGCAGGCTGGCTTGCGCTTTACGCAGGAGTAGCCGGCGGCGGCGATGTCATTCTTCTTCCCGAGATTCCTTACAGCATGAAGGCAATTGCACATCACATAGAAAAGCGCGTAAAATCGGGGAAAACTTTTTCAATTGTAGTTGTCGCAGAAGGAACTTTATCAGCTGAAGAAGCCGCGATGGATAAAAAAGACAGAAAAAAATACCGTCTTGAAAACGGACCTTCTGCCGGTTACCGCATCGCCCGTGAAATTGAGGAAAAGACCGGAATGGAAACCCGCGCAACAGTTTTAGGTTATGTGCAGCGCGGCGGAATCCCCAGCGCTTCGGATCGCGTTCTTGCGACAAGCCTCGGCACCGCTGCGGCTGATCTTCTCGCCGCAGGTCAATATGGACGCATGGTTGCCCTTATCGGAAACGATATCGGTTCCGTCGATTTAAGCGTCCCCGAAGGGAAAGTAAAAACAGTGCCCATTGATCATTATATGATTGATACAGCTAAAGCGGTCGGCACTTGCATGGGTGAGTAGGAAAGGCTGTTCTTGCGGTAAAATATTACTTTTTATATAGTTGTATAGAATGAGTGATATGGATTATCATGACGAATTAAAAAGCCCTTCAAGGCTGCCGAATTGCCTTAAATGCGTTTATTTTAAGGTAACATGGGATCCTGTTTTTCCGCGTTCCTGCGAACTTTTTTCTATTAAGTGTGTCAATTTACCTTCCGCCGAAGTTTTTAGCGCGCAAGGCGCTCATTGCCCTTCTTTTCGTTTGAAAGAAGGATTGAAATAGCTTTTAAATTCCCGGCGGCGGAAGCTCAATACCGTCATAAGGCGCCATCGCAGCTGATAAATTATTTACAATGTTTTTGTCTATTCCGCCGTCATCTGCCATTTTGTTTAATATTTGCATTGTATCGTTGTGAGTTCGCAGCGGATGATAAGGGCGCTTTTCGCTGACAGCCTGATAAATATCAATACAAGCCATAAGCCTTGAATTAAAATCCAACTCATTTGCGTTTTTACCGAAAGGATAACCTGTTCCGTTTAATTTTTCATGATGATTGGAAGCCCACTCGCAGATTTCCTGAAATCCGTCAATGCCTTTTAAGAGTTCCCGCGTATTATACACGTGTTTCTTAATAATTAAAAATTCTTCATCTGTTAACTTGCCCGGTTTTTCCAGAATCGAAGTCGGGGTTTCCAGCTTTCCTATATCATGCAGAGCCGCCGCAAGATATAATTTTATTTTTTCCACCTGATTATAATTATAAAATTCCCCCATTAACCATGCCATGTTTGCAATT
>JGI24695J34938_10001299_pt1 | contig 21839 bp, 12 predicted proteins | sample TergutCo191P3_FD_34938 | JGI IMG/M metagenome (IMG submission 34938)
GCTGTTAAAATCATGATTTGAACCATGATACAAGATCATATATTCTTCCTTTTAAGGATATCTTCGGCAAAGTCTGCACATTCATATATATCCTGAGTATGGAGCGTTTCATAGCATTGCCGTATTGCGTTAGTAATATCAAATTTAAGAAAAAGCTCTAATGTTTCATACGCAGGCTTTCTGTGCCGTCTTGAGTATTCCTCTACGGCTGCGACAACTAACAGGTTTTTAGCGCGTTCTGTACTTCCAACGAAGTTTCCAGCGGTACTGTTTTTTTCCAGGTTTCCTTCCATGCTATTTTAAGTATAAAACCAATCGAATTGCTTGTCGAGGGTTGGTAATTCTAATAGGACAGCAGGAATTCAAGAATTCAACCACAAACCACACGAACTCATCCCTTCTAGCAAGTTGGCGGCCTACCCGTAAATAAAAGCCCGGCCTGGTCCCGTCACCTTTACGCCTTCAAACGCGGGGTTTTTAACATTGATAAGGCGCACGCTCTTTTCATCGACTTCGTCCAGCCCTAAGTACATTTCCGATTCGGCAGGGCTGACCCTGCTGTTTTCGTCTGTTGAAAATTCGCAGTTTGCGATGCGTAAGTTTTCGACCGGCGCTTCGGGGAGGCCGGCGATAAAGCCCGCTGAGGCGCGGCAGCCTGAGGCTTTTATGTTTGTAATTGTAAGGTTTTTGATTGAGGGGGTCGCGTCGTTCACAGGAAGAGTTTCCTGTGTAAAAAGGCCGTCTTCCAATTTCGCGCCGCAGCGGTAGAACATATTAACAGCCAGCGGGCAAAGATTGTTTTCCATGACAAGGTTTTTAAATTCTAAATCGCGGATTTTTCCGCCCCTGCCGCGGCGCGTTTTTATCCGTATGCCGCGGTCAGTGCCTTTAAAGACGCAGTTTTCGGCAAGCACGTTATGAATGCCGGCTGCCGTTTCGCTGCCGATAACGATGCCGCCGTGTCCGTCTCCGACCGTGCAGCCGCGTATTATTACCCTGCATGTAGGTTTTGCGGCTTTTATGCCGTCTTCACCGGAGCCGGATTTTAGCGCGATGCCGTCGTCCCCGACAGACACGTTACAATTTTCGATTAAAACATCTTCGCATGAATCGATGTCAATCCCGTCCGTGTTAGGCGCGTCGTGCGGGTTAAAAACTTTAAGGCCCGATAAAACCAGATTTGTACAGAAAACAGGGTGCAAAGTCCAAAAAGGAGAATTTCGCAAAGTAAAATCTTTAAGGGTAATTTTTTTACAATTAAATAATTGAAGCAGGGGAGGGCGCAAAAACTGACAAGCCCTTCCGCCGCCGCCGCCCGGCTGCTTTTCAAAACCGGGGTTAAGGCGGGCAAGCTCAAATTCAATCGGCGTTTCGGGGGTTGTTTGCGGCCTTCCTTTTTTTTCGCTCGCTATTTTCCACCACGCCTCGCCGCTTCCGTCAATCGCGCCCTTTCCCGTTATTTGAATGTTTTCCTGCCCTGACGCGAATACGCAGGGACGCATCCCGTAACACTCGACGCCTTCCCAGCGCGTCCAAACCGGCGTATAACGCTCCGGTTCGGGGATAAACGAAATAACGGCTCCCTCGTCCAAATCAAGAGTTGTGCCGGAAAAAAGCTCGATAGGCCCTGTGCGCCACACGCCTTTTCCAATTTTCAAAACGCCGCCGCCTGAGTCTTTGATTGCATGCAAAGCGGACGCGAAAGCGTTTGAATTATCGTAATTACCGCCTGCCCCGCCGAATGATTCAAGATTATAGGTCATATTTTGTCCTAATCTTTAGCCAAAAAAATAGGCTCCTGTAAGCCTGTTGGCTTGTCAGGAGCCGTATAATGGCGAAATTATCCGATATTAGAACCGGAATGCGAATTTAAAGTATATGCCGCCGGCTTCAGCTAATTCGTCTGTTGACCAGGTGGTGCCTTCCTGTTTGTATTTCATCTGACCGTCATGTCTGGCTTCCAGCATGTGGTTTAACGCGATGCCCCTGTTCTGGTTAAAGCCGATTACAAATTTGCTGCTATTTCCCAAGTTCAAACCGGCGTAAACTTCAAAGCCAAAGTTATTTTTAAAGCCGTAAGTTCTGTTCCAGTCGTCATCGCCTTCTACGTCTTTTCTGGTTTTCCATACAGCGTCTGTCAGGCTTCCCATGACAAACCCGCCGCCGACAAAGTAATTGCCAACGAATGTAACCATAGTGTCAATTGACATTTTGAAAATCTTAAGGTCATCGCGATAGTAATGACCGATGTTATAGAAAGTACCGGCAAGGTTTGCTTCCAGTCCTACAATACCGGTTTTTAAACGCAAGCCTACGCCAAGACCGGTTCCAATTGACTTACGGAAGCTGACTGTGTGATAACTATAAGCCCACGGAAGAGGGGTGGCGATTGCCGCCTGGCCCATCATGTCAATATTCTTTTGGTGGAAAGCAAAGGAGAAGCCGATAGGAAGCGAAATAGAGTCTGAAATTCCGACTGTATAGCGGGCGGAAAGTCCTGCCGAATGACCTGAATGGATGCCCGAAAGATTCTGACCGTAAAGCAGTTCAGCGTCTAAATTGTATAAATCCTGAATTTTTACAGATACCATAAATTGAGGTACATATTCATTAAGTACAAGGTTAAAGTGTTTTAAAGCGCCGTCTTCATCGAAATAACGCTGAACAGACTGGTTTAAAAGGTAGTTTGTACCGGCTGATATGGTTAAGAATTTCCAAGTAATGCCAAGTTCGTATGTAAAGTCTGTTTTAGTATTCATCATGTACAGAACCTGCTCGGTTTTGTACTTTGAAAGAAGGCCAAACTGGCTGGGCTGATATTTATATTTTCCCGCTTTAAGATATAAGCCTACCGGAACGTCAAATCCTAAAGCTTCGATAAGGCTTACTTTGCCGTATACAGCGTCTACTGTAAATGCAAAATCCTGTGTGGACATATTTTCCATTGACAGAGGCATATAGAACGAACCAGGCCTGTGGACGGCATAAAGCTTGAAATAACCTTCAAGCCACGGTAACGGGTTGAAATTGGCGTAAATATTGGCGGCTGTAAAATAACCGCTTTTTCTTGTTCCTGTAACCTGACTGAAGAAATACGCGCCCGATGTCGTGGGTTCTGCGTCTATCCTTGATTCAGTTGACGACATGTTTCCAAGCGTGTATATGGTAGTAAGATCTGCTGAAAGCGAGAATTTCGGGGGATCGTCACTCTGAGCCGCCGCCAGGAATACAAAAGCAGTTAATAATACTCCAACACAAATAACTTTTTTAAGCATAATGCCTCCTAATTAAAATTATTACGAGATTAATATAGCCAGAAATAGTAATTAATTTCCAGTTTACTTTTAGGATAATTCTGTTATTATTATCAAATGTCGGAAAAATCAAAATAATGAACGGCTTTTTTTTACCTATCATGCTATATTAGTCTAGTAAAATAAAAAGAAATTTATCCTTGGGGGTGGAATCTTTATGATGACAAGAACAGCGAAATTATTTTCGGTTGCATTAACGGTTATTATTGCAGCGTTTGTTTTAAGTACCTGTAATATTTTCATGGACGGCGAGCCGTTTGATGAAAAGGCGAGAAATGTTAACGGTTTCAAACCGGTGGCATTGGTAAACCCGCAGGTTGCCCTCAGAAAAGCGCTGGACGAAAATCCCGGCAAGGATTGGGCTTTAACCTTGGTAAACGACGCGCATCCCAACCCTACGCAGGTAGCGGACAGGGAATGGCTGTTTGACAATACAGAACTTGGGAACAGCCTTAACCGTCTGGCCTTCGGCGTCAGCTCCCGTACAATCATGTTAAGCGAGCTTCCTGTCGCGGTATACAGATCGGATCCGACCGTTAAGCTTAAAGATGGAGAACTTCCGTCAATAGAAAATAAAGCGATTGTAATAGACAGAAGATTTGCGCCGTGGGGTAATATCTTACAGGACACCGACGACATAATCGATCCTGTTCAAGCGGATCCGAACAAGGGGCCGACAGACAGGCAGATTGTTCTTACCGCTATTAACCAGACGAACAACGCCGGAAAAATCGCCGGCAGCGAAGACGGAATTACCTACTATTTTAAGAGGGTTCCCAGAGATATCAATTTTAGAATCAGCGCCGATTTTTACGTAGACAGTTTCGGCTTTACCGGAGGCAGGGCGGAATTGAACGGTCAGGAAGCTTTCGGCTTTATGGCGCGCGACTGGATACCTCAGCATCATAATATATCCGGCAACTGGCCCGGAACCCAAAACCCGTACATACCTTCACGGCCTGGCTTTGACGGAGAAGAAGTTTCTTTCAATGGTGTAACTACCACTAATCCTTCCGGAATTCCAAAGAGCGGCGGCGCGAAGTTTGATTTAACGGAAGTAGGCTTAAAGAACGTGGCATGGAACGGCGTCTATTGGAACGGAGAAGGCACAAGTTTGAATGACGGTGTTGCCAGTTCCAGTAATATGATAATGGTAGGCGGCGTAAAGAGAGGAATGCGCGTTTATTGGCGTACCGGTGTCAGAGACCCGGACGGCGAGAAAATGCCCGTTTATGACTTTAGCTCAATTGCCAACGCGGACTTTGCCAAGTTTGACTATAAGCCCAGAGAATTAAGCGATTATTCCACATGGGGTTCCGGTATCGAAGGCACTATAAAAAGACCGGACTTCCCGACAGCCGGGTTAAAATATAAACTTACTTTAGAAAGAACCAATTCCGGCTTTATCGCCATAATCGAACCGCCCAAAGGCGTAGGAAAAGGCGTAACCAAGACAAGGACGCCAAGCGACGGGTTTATTTTACATTACACAGACCTGGAACTTCCTTATCCCGATCTTCTTTGCGGACCGACATCAGTTGAAAGAGAGTTCTATTACATAGGGCTTTTTGCCGCCCGCGATGCGAAGGTAACAGTAACCAATCTGCGTTATGAAGAATCTCCCGCCTCAATGTGCCCAACCAGAATCGACCCGGAGCCGGAAGTAGTCGCTCCTACGTTTAATATTCAATCCCCGATAGCGACCTCTTCAGAAGATTACACTCTGTACGCCACTTCCAATGTGGAAGGCGTCCTTATGGTAACATTTAACGGCAAACCCGCTATGGCTTTTGAAACGAATGACAAAAACTGGATAGTCGAGCCCAGCAACGCCAGCGCGAGGCCGTTTACCCTTTTCACAGTTTCGGATATCAAGTTAAGACCCGGTGACAATATTTTCGATTTGGTGTTTTATCCTGACAATAAACAGTTAAGATCAGAATTCCTCGCTAAAAAGCTGGATAAAGACGGAAACGTAATTAATATACCAAAGAACGAGGTAGAATATTTATTAAAAGATCTAAGGCCGATTACCCGCAGCTTTATGGTAAACCGCCGCAGCCTTGAAGGCTCGGACGTATTTCCGCTTAAAGACAACGATCAGGACTGGCTAGGCGCCGCAAGCGCATACGGTCCGCGTTTTAAACGCGAGGTAATCTGGGTTGCGCCGAACGGCAAAGCTACCGGAACCGGCAGTTTTAACAATCCACTGGATTTAAAAACCGCTATAACGGTTTCTTCCGTAACCAACTACGGCGACGCGGCTATTGATTCCGGTAAAATCAGTTCCGGCCAGATAATTATGTTAAAAGACGGCGTGTATACGCCTATGGACCCGCCGGCAATGATCGATGGCAGTTTAAGGATTCCTATACGTCTGGTTGTTCCCCGTTACAATTCCGGCAGGGCGAATTTAACAGCACATGGTACGGCCGCTCCTCAGGTAAGGCCGAGTTCGGATAACGGCGAAACGCGCTATCCCGATCCTTATGCTGACGAGTACTACCGTTATTTCAAGGTTATAAAAGCGCAAAACCGCGATAAGGCGATTATCGACTTACGCAAAGATTTAAGAAATTCAGGCTACGCCCCGCGTAATATGGAAATGAACGGCGATTATTGGATAATCGATGGTATTCATGTGCGCAACGCGGAAGACACCTACGGCGGGTTAAGAACGCACGGTTCTAACAACCTGTTCCGCTGGGTAAAAACCTACTTTAACGGAGACTCAGGCTTGTGGGTTTCCGGTTACAGCACCGAACCAAAGTCCATGTGGGCGACAAACGTGCGCGTTGAATACTGCGAATCGTTCGGTAATATTGACCAGGCGCGTACCAACGCCGATGGTTTCGCCGCGAAGCTGACAACATGGGAAAATATCGTATTCTACCGATGCATAAGCCACCACAACACGGACGACGGATGGGACCTGTTCGCCAAGAAGGAGACTGGTCCGATAGGCGCGGTGCGCATCGAACAGAGTTTCGCGTATTCCAACGGACGTTATTTAAATGACGAGATCGGACGCAACTACAGCGATTCTAACTTCCTTGCAAAGGCGAACTATTCGGCGACTGTAGGCGGCAACGGCTTTAAGATGGGCGGCGAGGGTATACCGATACCCCACCATGTAATACACAGTCTTACGTGGGGCAATGACGGCGATGGCGTTACAAGTAACTCCGACCCGGCGATTGTTATAACGCATGTTTCGGCGTTTGATAACTACAACCGCGTTGACACCAACCCGGGTTCAAACTTTGCCGTATACAGCTCGAGTTCGCCGAGTTACGAAGGGCTGGACGCGGTAATCACGCAGGTTCTGTCGTGGAGATCGAACCCGCTCGGATCAAGGAATGACAGGTTAGAGCCTAAGGCCCCGTCCTCCGGGTTTGTCTGGCGCAACTACGTGACAGATCATATCCACGCTATTTATGACGCAAACAACGGAAAAGATTCCGCCGTAATGGTTTTATTTGAAGGCGCCCACCCCGATTATCCCGGCGGTTTGAAGAACAGGCAGTTGACCGGCAGAAGTTCAAGCACGTTGTACATTAGCGGTAAGTATAATAACCAGCAAAGTTTGACTTTTGGAGCGACGTTTAATGCCGAGCCTGTATTGCTTAATCCCGAGACTCTGGAATTGGGTTCTGAAAACTTTAGCGCTGCGCTTATCAATGCAAATAACACTGGCATAAACCAGTATTTTGATACCGGCCGCGTAATAACGGAATCTGATTTTATAACTGATCCAAAAACGATGTTTGCTTATGGTCTGGTAAATCCAACCACTCTTTCGTATGACACAAACCCGGCCTACGGTTACAAGCGTGGAATTTATAACGGCGGACAGGGCGCCGCTGAATGGGTTTCTCCGTTTGGAGTACCGGGTGATATGCCGTACCGCAGGTTGGACGGAACCACCGCAAAGGTAGAAACAAGAAAAGTTGACGGAAAAAATGTCCAGGTAGGGCTTGCTAATCGGGCGGATGGTAAAATTCACGGTGACTTCCTCGTAGTATGGGATGAAACTAGTGCCGGTATTAGTCAATACTTTATCGGTTTACCCGACATTGGGGATTTCATGAAAGTTCATAACACTGGTTTCGCCGGCGGGGTAGTGCCGGGAGCGCATGAGCTTTGGCGCTAAGGATGGGAGAAATAAAAGTATGAAAAAATTATTAATAGTTTTAACAGTATTGACAGCCTTGTTATTCGCAGGATGCGGAGAGATAGAACCTCCGTTGAAGTTTGTAAATGCGTCCGTTGGCGGTCCCTCAGTGGGAGATTCTATTGCCGTTCCGGGAGGCAGCGGTATGCCGTCCTCGCTTCTTAACACAAAATACAATGCCGGATCTTCTGATAGTGTCTTTAGCGGCAAGGGAATGAGGATTGTAAACATAAGCAGCGGCGTAAACGCCGACGTTGGGGAAATCACCACCCAGAGGACGCTCGGTTTGTGGCCTGACAACAAGTTCCATATAGAAGGGTTTAACACCACTTTTAACGGAGGCTTTCAGAACGCAGGTTTTAACGAAGTGTCCATTATGTATTACGACCAGCCGTTTGCGGATGAGTTTAAGATTAGCGCTCGCGTAAGGGTAATAAGGGCAGGCGGCGTAAGTACCGGAAAGGGAGTGCATTTTGGTGCATATTCTAATATGGGAAAGCCTAACCATGAATGGGGCGCAGCGCAGCAGTCCAAGGGTATCGGAATGTTCCTCCGCGCGGAAGCGTCGCCTCAGTTCAGGCTTTACTATTCCGACGCTGTTGCCTCTACTACGGCGGGAACCGATCCTATGACGGGGGCTCCGGGTTATACCACGCGCTTGAATGCTTTAACACTGCAAAAGGAATACATATACGAGTTTGCCCGTATCAGGATTACTCCGGTTCCCGGCGCGCCAAGCTCTTCAAACCAGAGCGGCAACTGGGACAGCGAATTTGTATATACATATAAAATATATGACAGTAAGTCGGGCGAGCCCGTATATGAATCTACTGCGGACACACAATCCAGCCCCGCGCCGGGCATGTGGTTCCCTCCGTACCGCAGATCGGTGGTTACCAATTCACAACAGCACCCGCACGGAACCGCCGTCGGGATGCATGCGGCATTAAAAGGATCGGTATACGCCGGTGTTTGTATAAGCGGCTCTGCTCTGGAAGTGTCACAGATTAAAATATGGGACAGCGGGACAGCCGAGTGGGATTACCAACTAGTAAGCGGAGACGTACTTAATGACGATGGTACGATTACCAAGAGGGACGAAGACGGGAATGTCACAAGTGAAGCAAGCACAGCTGCAATGCCTATATTCTGGACGCCTGAAACAATACCTGCGTATGTGCCGGCTCAGTATTTAATTGTTACTACCGCCCCGTTCAATCTTTCAGGTGCCGCCGGCACAAATGCTCAGCACGGTCCTCGTCCCGGCGGTCTTGTAGCCATTGATGCGATAGATGTCGGGTCTGCCGAATTAAGCGGTATTAATGTATTTCCTACGTTCAGGCCTACATTTGCGGAAGCGGATATAAAATACGAATTCCACTATCTGGGATTGTATACAGGCACAACAGCCGGATTTACAAATGAATCGGTATTTACGATAACCGGGCAAGGCGTTGAATCAACCTATCCGGGCGTTGAGGGAAGTACATGGGATAGCGGTAAGATAACTATAAACTCGTCTTCCATGATAACTGATCAGGTTGCCGTCGGGCTTTTTAAAGTAGTTGGCCGTGACCTTAAACTGGACGTGGATAAAACCGCCTCTGATTACGCGGTACTGCAAACCCTTCCGGAATATTATTTCCGTGTGAGGGTTACAAAATAAGATTTGTATGTTATAATGGTTTTAATGTTTTCCGTTGGAAAACTTAAATCCGGCCGAAGAGGCCGGGTAAATAAAAATGTTGTGTCTATTAAAAATTAGATGCAGCACAAGGGAGAAAAGAAGATGAAGAAACTATGGAAATTGGGAGCAGTGTTAGCAGTATTTTCAGCGCTTGCGCTGCTGTTTACAGCTTGTCCTGAAGAGAAAGCTACAACACCTCCGGCTGCTACAGGTATTGTCTTACAGGTCAGTAATCCGGCAGACTTTGACGGTGAGCCTTACACATTAACGGTAGCACCGGATGGCTTTAACGCTGGCGAAGTCAGGACATTTACAGCTGTAGTAAATGGCGCGGCTAAAGTAAGCAAGAAATACAAAATTGATGTTACTACAACCCCCGCGTCAGGCGTTGTGACCGTTTCAAACAACGGTAAAGAAACTGTAACAGTTACAGTTCCGACCCCGTCAGTTGCTGGAACCATTACCGTTACAGCTACCGCGAACGCTAAGGATAAAAACGGTAAAACTGTAAAAACAGCATGGACTATTGCGACAGACCCGACTCAAGCCTACAAAGATCCTAACTTTATCGAAACTATTGCTTTAAAAGCGGTTAATAGTGTCAATCCTACAGTCACACTGACTGAAAAGCCTCACGGTATGTTCCAGAAGAGCACATGGTACTTTGGCCTTGAAATAACCGGACAAGGTCCTTTTGACAAAACTTTCACTATTGATACTTCAACCTCTACAGCAACAGCCTCTGATATTACTGTTAGTGTAGAACCGAGTGGCGATTTCGCCGGTTGGACAAAAGTTGTTGTAGCTGACGCAGCTGATGAAGCCAAATTAGTTACTTTAGTAGCTACGGCAAATGGTTTAGACGTTGACGGGCAGGCTTTATCTCCGGCAACATGGGCAGATATTAAAATTAACCCCACTTGGACGAATGTTGGTCTTGAATGGGTTTTTGTAAACCTTAATGCGACTCCGGACGGTGCTACAACAGCAAGTCTTGCCGCTGCCCTTAATAGCACCACCAAAAGATATGAAATTTTCAACAACGAAAAAGATTCCTTTATTGATGCAAACGATACCGACGTTGTAGGCGGAAATAGCGCTGCAGCACGCAAGAAAATGAGAGATTCTACCCTTGTTTATCTTAACAAACCCATCGTGGCGGATATGAGTGCTTTTAGAGCTTACGGCATTGAAGCCAGAGTCAGGATTACTGGCGACATCACAAATGCCGCTTCATTAACTCAAACCTTTGGTAGAAATGTTATGTTAGGCTTTATGACAAAACCCCCTGCATCAGGTGAACTTACATTCGCGCCAGGCGCATCCGCAACTAATCCTTATGGCGGTCTTGCTGAAAACCCGGAAAAAGCTCCGGATATTGTTGGTTCAAGAATCCAGCAGAATGGTCAGTGGAGATCGTACATTACACGTATGACTGCAAATGACGCGACGGGTCTTTTCCACTACGCCGCTGTTGACATCAATTCAGCCACCAGTCCTTCTGTAACCCCCGACTTTGAAGGCGGGTATAATACTGATGGCGAATGGGTATCCAAAATGGCGAAAGTTCCTCTTAAAGAAGGTCAGTTAACCGGCTTTCATACAAACATTCACCAGAATGACTCAAATGTAAACAAAGTTATGGGTCACAGGGGTTATGAATTAATCCTTAGGGTTATGCGCAGCAAGCCTTCCGAGTGGCTGTTAATGATCTTCGATAACGAAGGCAATTACCTCTATTCAAGAGAGCTTATCGGCGGAACCAATACAGTCCCGACCCTTCTCGGTGATGATCCTCACTATCCATGTGTCATTATAACGGGCGTTAAAGCCGAAGTTTCAGACCTTAAAATTTTCCACGACATAGCTCCGAATGCAGTAGTTATCTCCGATGGTGCTGCGCTTAAAGGTATGACTCCGGCATGGGTTGATCCTGATGTAGTAACTGAAACCCCCATAAATGACGCAAAAGAAATTAAATTGTATTCAGATCTTACCGGGTCTGTAACAACTTACGAGGTAGAAGTTTCTTCAATCCCCCCCACAGGTATTACAGTAGATTATCAGGTAATCCCTGTAACAATGGATCAAACAGTCACATGGGAAATGTCAGATACTTCTAATGCGACTCTTACTATGGCTCCTGTTTCCACTAACCCGTTCGCGAGAAACTTCAGAGGTATTACCTCTGGTACTCCTGCGCTCGCTGATGTAACTGTAACTGTAACTTCAACCGGCGGAACAAACGCGAATACAGTCAGCAATACTTTTATAATCAAAGTAATACAGGATTACGACCCAGCCACTAGCGTTACAATCAACACTCCTGCTGCTGATGCTGTAGTGCCGTTAGGCGGCTCTTTAGAGCTTTCTGCTACTGTAGAACCCAGCACATCAAACCCGAACGTGACATGGATACTAAGCACAAGCGCTACCAGCCATACCGCAGCGCTCCCCGCAGGTGTCGCTGCAGTACAGGGTGGTAGAATTGTTAACCTTGGTCCGTCAACATCAACAGATGTTTATATCTATGCACAATCTGTAAAAACAAACACAGTACGCTCTACTCCGGTCAAGGTTACTGTTCAGCCTGTGATTACTTTCCAACCAGGTACTACTTATAGCTGGGACTTCGGTGATGAGGAAGGTATATCCGCGTTAGGTTATATGGCGGCTACTGGTAATCAACAACAGTCTGAAAACGGTTTTGATAGCTTCTATAAGAACAACATGATAATACTTGGCACTTTGCCTGGAGGTACCGCAAGTTTACGGTGGGTTCCAACAGCTTCAGCCGGCAATAAGCAATCTGATTGGGGATTAGACTCACATGGCATAACAAACGGTTGGATTGCTAAAGAAGGCAATGCTTACCCGTTCCTTTTGATTAAGAATGTACCTGCCGGAGCCAAGGTTAAGGTTCTTCACGGCGCGAACGGCAATGATGCTCGCTTTAGAGGTGCTTTATTTAAAATAGCTGCAGCTGCCAGTGACTTTGTATCAACCGGAGACTCCAATGGGACCGGAAACACCAATAACGCTAATTTTGAATCACCCAGGATGACAGGCGGTGCTTCAGCCGCTCCAGCCGGAATGTCATCTTTGGCTACTAATCCAAACAATCCCACACCAGGTGAGGCTTTTGTTTTCACTCCTGTAGCTGATGGCGTAGAAAACGGTCTTGGTATTGGGACATGGACAACCACGTCCGCAGGCGATCTGTATATCGGCGGTACCGGTGTACTCAGAATCTTCAACGTGTTCCTCACCGTACCTGCAGCGCCAGCGCCCTAAGACAATTTAATTTCCAACTAACTTGCCCGGCCGCCTCGCGGTCAGGCAGTTAAAAAGAAGGCCCAGCCGCTAAGCGGCTGGGTTTTTTTTTAAATATTTTATCAATTTTATTGACTAAGATTTATTTTTAAGATAGATTATTAAGTAAAGAGAGCTTTCCATAAGGGAGGGGAGTTATGGGGAAATTTCAACTATTACGCAGGGGGGAATCTATGCCTTGGCGGCATAGGTCGCTCTTTTTTCTTCGCGAAAAAAGGCTAAAACAGCAATTTTTAGGTAAAGATTTAGCTTAAAAGGCAGACGTGTTAAAATGAAAAAGAGCGAGTTTATATACCAGTTTTCAAAAATTTACTTCAAAGAGGCTGTTAACGAGACAATACTTATTGAAAATTGGGAAGAAGGCGATTTTGACTCCCGGTATGTCGAATACGCTAAAGTTTTTTTAGATTTAAGCAAGTGTTTTGAAGAAAATGTTAATTATACTGAGATATTTAACCAATTATCTAAAAATAAGATTAATCTAGTAAACGCTTTTAATGAAAAAATTTACGGTTATTTTGTAGAAGAACTTAAAAAACACACCAAGAAAGCGGGAAGCCCGCAGGAAATAATAAAAAAGAACATCCCAATGGGGGATTCAATCAATCCGGATATTCTTAAAATTTTCAGGGATCTAGAAGAAAGATTATATTATAATTAATTTAAGAGGAGATTAAAATGGGCCAAAAAGAAAATTTGGAAATACTTCTGCAAATCCATAGTATTACCACTGGTACTAAAAAAACTGTAGAAGAAATTGTTAATCAGCGGAAAGTGGAACCGGATATATCTCTTATTGCCAATTCCGAGGTTGGCGGAAAAATTAATTTTTTTGGTAAAAAAGTTTCTATAGATAAGTATTATACCCTAGGAGAGCACCTTGAACGAAGCACAAGAGCATCAGGATAAATCCGGAATAATTACGGATGAGTACCAGGAAAAACTTGATGAAGCGGCGGAAGAAGTATTTCTTTACGCAAGTGAATTATGGGTTATTAAAGATCTTTTAAAAGACAAGTATAATCAAAGGTTTAATAAAGCTGTTATCGTATCGTCAACTCAGATGAATTTCCGTGACGCCATAGTTCATTATGAAAAGATGTATGACGCGGCGGTTAAAAAAGATAAAGAAAAATTTTTAAGGCAATACACATGTGTTATTGAACATTTAAACAGAGGCCTTAAAGATTTTGCGGTTTACCTATGTTTTAATTATTATGTACAGATTTTACATGGTATGTTAGATCATAATTCACAGGCAGTTAAAAAATTCACGCCTGAGTTAAGGCATATCTATCATAATTTTAAAAATCTTGTTGTTGATGTACGAACCGGCGGACATAGTATGCAGCATCTGGAAAATCGTAATACATATTGGCTTAAAGATGTGCTTACTCCTATAAAAGATTTATATAAATTATTAGACGAAAATGCCTCTTTAAATAGAATATACAGCAGTTATGCTTTTAGGATATCAGAAAAAATTATAAAAAAGACGATATAAACGCAGAAGTAACACGATAGTTACCGCGTAAAAATACAAGCATAGAGCGGAATAATACAAGCATAGAACGGTAAAAGAATATAATTCTTTGTATATTATAATATATGGGAAATAAAATTCGAAAAATACCGTTTATTTTGGGTATTGCTATGCTATTAACGGCCTTATTTCTGTTTTTTGCCTGCGAAGATCCTGATAAAAAACAAATAAAAAAACGAGATGACTCAAACGCTTATAATATTACAATTATCGGGGGCGACTTTTCTTTGGCGATTGGCGCTGTAAAACAGCTTTCTGCGGAAGCGCTTCCGGCAAAGGCAGGCAAAAAACAGGTAACATGGAGCAGCAGCGACGAGCAAGTTGCCTCAGTCAGCGTTGCCGGAACGGTAACCGCCCTTAGCGCAGGGCAGGCTAAGATTACCGCTGTAGAATTTGATAATCCCGGTAAGACCTGCTTTGTTACGTTAACTGTTAACGATCCTACGGGCGAAATGACGCCATTGGAAATTTTTAATTTCCTTAAAGGCGAAAAAATAATTACCTACGGCTGGGCGGATATGGCGAATAATGGGCAGGGTTTATCGTACGCCGATCCCGCAAGCCTTACATTGATTGATGACGCAATTTACCCAACAGCGGAGGCCAAGTACCTTGCTTTTATCGACGCGAATTTCACAAGCCGCCCTGCGATAAACGAAAATACAGGGGTTTTTAGCGGCGGAACTCTCAACAATAATCATAAGTTTATTATCATTTCCGGGGATATCGATCTTTCCAACGGCAGAATAAATGACAACGATAAATCTTTCTATAACCAATTTGGCCCCGCGCCTGATCGCGACCGCATAAACGGAGACATTATTCTTAATCTTGGCTCTAATACTACTATTATTGGCATTAACAATGCGCGGATCATGTTCGGCGGGCTAAGAATTAATAACATGTCAAATATTATAATCAGGAATATTACTTTTTGGGATGCGCACGGTTCGACAGCGAAAAATAGCAATTATTTTTCCGATTCTAAGGCAGGTATAGACGCTCTGGTTATTCGGGGTACTTCAAGCGGGGTCTGGGTAGATCATTGTTCATTTTCCAACGGAACATGCGATGACATGGTGCGTAATATTAACCACGACGGCGCGCTCGATGTCCCTCAGGGAAAAAACATCACTGTTTCATGGACTGAGTTTACTAACTACGATAAAGTAATGCTTGTCGCCGGAAGTGACAGCGCTGCCAATGCCGTCGCCGAAGACAGGCAGATTACGCTGCATCATAATTATTTCCACAAAACTACGCAAAGAATGCCAAGAACGCGTGGAACTCAGATGCATGTGTATAACAATTTCTACGATAATATTGGTGTTCCTGATAACGGAGGTTCTTTCATGGGACCTGGCTGGGGCGCGCAATTTATCGTAGAAAACAATTATTTCGGCAAAAAAACCGGCAGTAAAATTATTGAATGGATGGACAACGCCCAATATCCCGCAAAAGTTTATTATGCCGGGAATAATTCGATCTATTGGGGCAGGGCGTCGGAAGCGGAAAAACCCTGGATACCCGAATACATTTATACATTAGAGCCTCATGAAGGTTTGCCGGCGTCAATTCCGGAACGGGCAGGGCCTACATTGGTTTTTGTTAAATAATTACCATAAAAAATAAATTTATAGGAGTGGAGAAGTATGAAGAAGGTTGTTTTAGGATTTTTGATGATCGCGGTTCTCGTCATGGGCGCGTACGGGCAAATGGTTTTTTCCGGTCCGACAAATGATTTTAAGGTCACCATCAGCGGTGAGATGAGCGGCATGATGACTTTGGGGTTACAGGATGACAAGCAGGCAAGCAATAACACGCAAGCGGGCAGCGGAAACGCGCCGGGCATTTTCTTTCCCAACTCGCAAACAGGCGATAACGCGGCTGTCGGCACTGGCAAAAACGGTTACTATAACAATTTTGATTTAGTTCTGCTGGTTAGCCCTATATCCTACGTGGAACTGTACGCGAAATTTAAAACGCGTTACCAGAGCGGCTCCCCGTATCTTCCGTTTCAGCTTGACTCAGCGTCAAATGAAAAGTACGAGATTAAAACAGACGCGGCCTGGGCGCGCGCGGATGTGTTAGGCATGTTTAATCTTAATATTCCCCTGACATTGTGGCTTAAGGTTGGCAAGTTCAACTCGTCTGCTTCACATTTTAACAGAGTTACCAATTTTGGAGTTGACTCCGTTTTAACCCCGATGCAGACAGGAACTAACCAGTCATTTCAGATTGAACTTGCGTATGACGTGCCTGTAGTCGGCCCTATGGCATTATCTTTTACCATGCCGCTTAGATTAAACGAACAATTAAAAGAATTTTATGATCAGGATTCAAAAGACACTCCGTTAAACCATTTTAATGAAACCGGACGTTTTGCCGAAATGCCCATACATTTAAGTTTAAAAATGCGTAATATGGATTTTTCTTTTATGACGATGCAGATTGAACTTCTCTATGCCTTAAACGGCTTGAATATCAGATCCGGTCATAGCATGGGATTGGGTTTGGGAGCGAAAGTAAAAGCTTTGGATAATCTGACAATTCCTATCGGCTTAGGCGTGGCTTTTACAGAAAAAAATATTGATCCCTTTACCGGTTCATCCATTGAAAACAGCGGGTATGAATCTTTCTATTTAAGTAATGGTTATTCAAAAGCGGACAGTTATACGCTAGGTTTACGTCAGACTGTAAGAACCGGCATTGGCGTCGGGGTTGAATATACATTAGAAGATATTTTAAAACTTAATTTTAATTTTGGTTTTACGTATTCGCAAATTGCTCACATTTACCGCGATACGTTATCATTATTCTCCGCTTCAATTGATTTTCAAACTGTCTTTATTGGTCAGGTTATACTTGGCGGCGGAGTTGTATTTGGCAGTTTAGGCAATGCTGAATGGAAGGTAAAGGATGATCTTATACAACGCAGACCCGGTGTTGATCTTGAAGACAGGGAAATGTTCCTTGGGCATAAATTCGGTTTGCTTGATAATATCGGATTTGAAATTTATACCGGCCTTCAAATGCAGAACGCAAGATTTATACTGGGGTATAACATGAACCGCGGTATTTCAATGGGCAATTACATTGAAGCGCTGCCTGACGCTCAGAATAAGTACAGACAGGCTGACACATCCTATGATGACGGTATGTTTCAACGCGGCGGTGTCTTTGTCAAACTGGTAATTAATCTATAATATTAGGAGGATAATCGAATGAAAAAGAAACTATTATCTGTATTTTGTTTGACGTTTCTTTTTGCGCTGGTTTCCTGTGACATAGCGGATATCAATCTTTCTGCTGATAATTCCAAGAGGCAGGGCGAGTTCTATAGAACGGCAAAAGCCTGGCAGGAAGTTAATTTTCTGGAGCATGCGCAGCCCCTTGTTTTTGGAGTAAGCTCCGGCAATAATTCAGGCGTTGGCGCGAATTCTGTAATCATAGGCGGGAATCCGTCGGCGTTTTCCCCAAGGGCTAGCGATGGAGTGCCGAATCCTGGGGATGTTCCCAGTGATTCAATAGAAATCCGCTCAGAGCTAGGCGCTGGAAAGGTTGCGGGCAGCGAAGAAGGAATGGTCTACTTTTATAAAGAAGTCAGCATCAATAAAAATTTCAAGATGCAGGCGGATTTTAAAGTAATTTCTTTTCTTCCTTTGGGCGGTACGGCTCCAAACGGACAGGAAGCATGGGGTATAATGGCGCGGGATTTTGTTCCGCAGTACGCCGGCAGAACTATGGATGATATAAAAAATAATCCATCGATTCAAATGTCTCTGTCAAATCAGGCTAACCAATATTTTGCCGGTAATAGAGGCGGCGACAGTAATATGATTATGGTAGGCGGCGTTAAACGCGCGATACGCGCCTATTGGCGCAGAGGCGTCGCGTATAATGGTATTTCCGAACTGTCAAGCGGCCAGCAATTAGGTAACGGTAATCCTATTACGACAGACATTATGGAGCACGCAAATACCAATTTTTATTTTTGGCCGAGAGAATGGGGCAATTACTCTGATATAGGGGATGCCGACTATCAGGAACGTCCTGATTTTCCAAGGTATTATAACAAAAACGATCCTGACAGGAATGTTACATATCGGCTTACTCTGGAAAAAAACAACAATGGTTTTTTCTGGACAATTGAACATCCGGATGAAGGCCTTTATCCCGAAAGTCATATCATGGCAGGTATTCCCAGGAAAGGCAGGGTTCGCGACAGGACGGTAGCGGATCGTTACAATGCGAACATAAAGTTCGATCCGAATGCCTGGGATCCGCGTCCTATTATCGATCCGATCGACAGCGGTTCCATTCCTCCTTATGAGGATATTTTAAAATCTGTTAATAAGGAAAACTACTACGTCGGTTTTTTCGCGGCGCGGGACGGCGTAGTATGGGTAAATAATATCAGGTATTGGGAAGCGGATATAGATGACTGCGATCCGCAGACCCCCGTAGTTCCTTCTCAAATTAACGCTGAGTTTGAGGTGCTTACGCCGGAAATATATACCGGTATTAATTATTTACATGTAAAAACAAATGTGCCGGGTCATATTATCGCTTTTCAGGATAAACAAAGAATACCAAACTCGGTAATTCAAAATAATTGGGTAAGGGGCGATACCGGTTCCGCTGTAGCGCATAACATGTTTATAATTCCCATTAAGGAACCTAAAAACGGCGATAATACTTTTACGCTTTCATTTTATCCTAACAGCAATCTGCCTCCTGAAATATCCAAAGCAACATACGAGGGAGTGGTTCTGGCATCCACCGCTTCAATCAACAGAACATTTGTGATAACTAAAAAATTGTATCATGGCGGCACAGGTGATATTTATGTCAGTAATGACGGAACCCCGCGGAATTCCGGAACAAGAAGCAGCCCTCTGGATTTACAGACGGCCATAATCCATGTGCAGCCGGGTCAGGATATTGTAATGCTGAACGGCGTTTACATGTTAAAGGATGGTATTGTTATACCAAGGTATAACAACGGCCGTTTCGGCGCTTATAAAACCTTGCGCGCGGAAGATAGAAACAAGGTCGCCCTTGACTGGAGCTGGAAAAAAGATCCGGCAAACAACAGGCCTCCGTATGAACCAATGAAAAGCAGGGCGTTCTTCCTGCAGGGTAATTACTGGAAATTGGAAGGTTTTCATGTCCGCAACGCGCCGGATGATGTTAAAGGTATGGAAATTGGCGGAAGCAACAATATAATGAGCTGGCTTACCATATACAGTAACGGCGAAAGCGGCTTTCAGATCGCGGGCGGCAGCAGCGAACCGACTAGCTACTGGCCGTCGAATAATCTTGTTCAATACTGCGAATCGTTTAATAACCGCGATCCCGCTAATACAAACGCTGACGGTTTTACAGCCAAGCTTACTGTCGGCAAGGATAACCGATATTACCGCTGTATAAGCCATAGCAATGTGGATGACGGCTGGGACTTCTTCGCGAAAAGGGAAACCGGCCCGATAGGGGTTGTCACAATAGAAGAATGTGTCGCCTACGGCGCGGGGGTATTAAGTGTTAAACAGCCTGACGGCACCTATCAATGGCAGTATTTTGGAAGCACTGCAGGTTTGGCTGTAAGAAGCGGTTTTAAAATGGGCGGTGAAGGTATATCTGTTAAGCATATTGCTATAGAATCTGTCGCTTTTGGAAACGATGGACACGCTTTTACCAGTAATTCAAATCCTTCCATCATCGTAAGGAATTCAACGGCAATAGATATGTCAGGCAGCGCTTTAGGCAGGATATACATCTATGCCAATTCCGGAACTGTAATAGACGGATATCAGCAAAATAGTATCGCTACTTCCCCTGGTTCGTCAGATGTTAATTTAACAGGCGGTTCGATAATAAGTATGTATAACACCATACTGTTTCCCGTGAGCGATCCGCAGATAAATGAACGCAGTCTGGACGGATTTGACGGATATCAGGGAAGGTTCATAAAGCGAAGAGATGACGGAAGGCCCGACCTTGGCAATGTGTACAGACCCGGTACTCCGGGTCAAGGCGCATGGGCTTTCTATAATTAAGGAGAAAAACATGAAAAGAATTATTACGGTATTAAGCTGCATATTTTTGGTTTCGATATTCTTAGCGTGTGACATCGGCTCGCTTTCCTTGTATAAAAATATTTCGCCGGATAAAGAACAGGGCAAATCGTATCCTGCCGGAGATTTTACAGTAGGAATAGAACGCTTAGTATTGTCTTCAAATGAGCTTGCTACTGTTCCAAGCCGTAACCCGGATTTAAAGGCTTTAATTACGCCTGCTTTCGCGACAGAAAAACAATTACGCTGGACATCGGACAATCCGAGTGCAGCGGAAATTAATGAAACTACAGGCGTGATAACAGTACGAACTGCCGCTGTAGATGAGCCTTTATCAACAATTATAAGGGTAGAAGCTATTGCCGATCCGTCAAAGTACGATGTGTGTGTTTTAACCGTATATCCTAATTACCCCCGTAACCGGACATGGACTTTTGGAACAGCTCCGGCTCTTGTAGGTAATGTGGCTCTGCCTGACGGCGCGACGCTTTTATTTGATACCGGCTTTGCTTCTACATATACAGACGGAAACATTGGCCCCGGTTTATATATAATAGATCCCGAAGATCCTTACGCGTATGGCATACTTCCAACCGGAGCTGTTCGTTCCGGAACTACTTATGACGCCGGAGCATTGACAGGGTTTTTATATCCGAATAAAACTACTTCAATTGTGGGTCATTTGCGGACATCGGGAAACGCAAGCCGGGTAATGAGTATAGCCGCTTTATTTTCACCTTTTACTTTTGCTGTGAATTACCGCTCAAACGGTTCCGGTGACAGATGGGCGGATATCCGTATTGGCGACAGGGAAGGATTGCGGATACAGGGAGAGTTCTCTTCAAATGACAATGCCGGCGCAAGAACTGTTTGGTATTCCTACGATCCATCGGATCCTGATAAACCGGAATATGGCAAAGATGAATTTGTTCCGCTTGTTTTTGTCGAAGCCAAAGCAGGTATTCGGCTCCATAGTGTTTATATTCTTGAGGGCGTATACGAGGAAACCTCAACCGGATTAGCGCGAGTAAAATAATTTTGTCATTCTAAAAAGCTGCCCGGAACGCTCCGGGCAGTTTTTATTTAAAATTCAACTCTTCCTGCAAACCTTGCAAATTCTGTCATAACCTTGTATAATTCCGTCATGGCTTCGGAAAAAAAGAAGATAGGGCTTGTTCTCGCTTCGATACATACGGGGGTTTCCCGGAATATGTGGGCGGGGTTTGTTAGGGCGGCTGCCGCTGAAAATACAAGTCTTTATATTTTTCCGGGTGGGAAGTTAAACGCCCGCCATGATTTTGAAAATTTACGTAATTCGGTTTATTATCTTGCTAACGAAGAAAATCTTGACGGATGTATTAGCTGGAGTTCTACGCTTCGGTATACTCAGCCGCAGGAAGAGTTCGAGTTTTTTCATTCCGGGTTTGATCCGCTTCCCTATGTCACTTTAAGTTTTAAGTCGCCGGGTCATCCCTGCATCGAATTCGACGCCTATAACGGAATGAAAGATTTGGTCAATCATTTTATCAGCGTTCACGGCTCTCAAAAAATCGCCTTTTTGCGCGGGCCGGATTTTCACCAGTCGGCGGTGATTCGTTTTGAAGGTTATTGCGACGCGCTAAGGGACGCGGGGCTGATTACGGCGCCGAAAGGGACCGTTGTTAACAACCCGCTTATTACAGCCCCTTTCAATTGGGACGCGGGCGAGGCG
>JGI24695J34938_10001302_pt1 | contig 21801 bp, 15 predicted proteins | sample TergutCo191P3_FD_34938 | JGI IMG/M metagenome (IMG submission 34938)
TTATATTGATAATCGCCGCCGTTATCTGCGCGTACGTTATGCGCTACGGACGCGAATTAATTTTATATCTTGGTTCAAAAAAAGGCGGCAGAGCCGGAGCGCGTTCGCTTTATCTGCTCCTTCTTGCGCGCCTGGCTGCTGACGGACAGCCGGTAAAACCAGCTTCTAAAACAGCTCATGAGTATTCGGAATTATTCAAGAATTTTACCGCGGTTCAGCGCAAACCCGAATCGGAAATTCGAACACAAACAAATAATATTGAAGATTGTTTTAAATCATTTGCGGATATTTATTCTGAAATCCGCTGGAAAAATTTTACAAATCAATCAGAATTAAACGAAAAATTTAAATTGCTGCAGAAGGAGTATTTTAACATTTTAAAAACAACAAAAAGAAAAGGACTCCGCCGATGGTTTATTCGTATCTTAAGCTTAAGAGGACTGGCGTATTTATGATTGAGAAAACCAACATTTTAAGATTAATATTTTTTTCATCAATGTTAATTTTTTTTACCGCATGTTCACCTAACACTGACTGGGTGCAGTTCAGAGGCGTTGACGGGCGCGGCGTAAGTTCTTCGCGCATTACTCCTCCGTTAGGTTTAAAATGGAAAATAAAACTTCAATCGGATAATGAAATAATCCGTTCGCTTAATCCTCCTGTAGTTATCGGCAATACAATTTATTTTGGTTCTTATGACGGTAATTTTTACGCGCTCGACGCCGAAAGCGGATATATGCGCTGGGTTTTTAAAAGCGGCGCGGAAATTAACTCGGTTCCTTACGCCGATAAAGAGCAGGTTTATTTCGGCTGCAAGGACGGAAAACTTTACGCTCTTTCTCGCGAAACAGGCGAGGTCAACTGGACATTTCAGACTAGGAGCCAGATTAATTCTCAGGTGCAGCGTTACGGCGATTATATAATTTTTGTCAGTGACGCAGACGCGATTTATTTTCTTTCTCCTGACGGCGAAGAGCAGTTTAACATAAATAATCCCGGGTGGTACAATTTTACGTTTTTAATGGCTGACGATATTATGTATATGGCGACAGGTCCTGTTGTTGAATTGGTCGGTCCATTTGACATCAATAAAAGAGAATTTTTGTGGTTCTTTGATTACAACGAGATTGAAGCGGTTTGGTATTCGTTCTGCGCGATACGCGGCGATTTGCTGTATATGGGAACAGCTTCGATTTATTATCAGGGAGTAGGGCTGGGTTATCACGCGTATAACCGGCATACGGGCGAATTAATATGGCGGCAGAATTTTGAAGGAGTTTTAAATTTTGTAGACTTCGGCGAAATTGTGGATTATTTTTTCAGGAACTGCGACATACTTGATTTCTTGGCTCCGACTGTCTGGAGAGACTTGGTGATATTTACGGGCGGCGATAATCTTGCGCGCGCTTTCGACGCGAACACAGGCGCTCTTCGCTGGGAAAGAACGTTTAACGTTCCTGTCAGTTCTCCTCCGACAATTGCAGGAGGGCGGGTATACTTCGGTCTTCTCGGAGATAAATACACATCCCCGCAGCTTGTTTGTATTTCGGCAAGCGACGGCGCTCTTCTTTGGCAGATGGATACGGAAGGTTCTATTTTATCGGCTCCGGTAATTTCCGGAAAAAGAATTATTTTCGGAACAGACATGAGCGTCTTTTATGTTTTAGAAGAAGTGTTTTAACTTCTTATCCGCGGCTGATTGTAAACCCTTACATAATCGACAAGCATTTCCGCTTCTTTAAAATCTTCGGGAATATTTCCCGCCCATTCGGCGCTTTCCACGGACAGTTTGATGTAATTTGGATTTTGATTTATGCCGCTGTTTTTAAAAAGAGCGCCTCCGTCAACGCGCCAAAAAACCTGACCGTCAATATAGAAAATATATTCCGACGGCGACCAGTCAAGCGCAAAGGTATGAAACTCGCCGTCATAAATATTTATATCGGGAGCGGGATTATCTCTTTGTCTGATTTCGCTTCCTACGCCTTTGTGTTTGTCTCCGTAGCCGTTCCAATGAATCGCGGAATTATATTGACCTTCATGATTTTTAATACTTTCTATTATATCAATTTCTGTTCCGTCTTTGCCTTCGTATTCCGTGATCCATTGAGTCGGACTCATAAGCCAGAACGCGCCCCATGTTCCGCTGACAACCGGAAATTTTATTCTTGCTTCGTAATATCCGAAGCCGTTTGTAAAAATTGCGTGCCCGTTTTTGGTCTGCGTGCGCACGGCTCCGGCGCGGATCCAGCCGGCTGCGGCAGGCCGTCTTCCCGCTCTTGCTCTTCCAAGCTCCGGGTCGTGAATAAATTTTAAACGCAGAAATCCGCCGCTGACAGAAACCATATCGTCTCTCCAAGAACTGCGTCCCTGCCTGTCCCATTCGGGGCAAGGTTCCCATTTATCGTTATCAAGCGAACTTCCGTTAAACTCATCGCTGAAAAGTATTTTCGCGGCGGCGTTAACGTTAGCTGTTTTTTTATATAAAATTCTTATAACAAGATTTCTGCCGTCGTTATCAAGCGAAATATTTTCAACGCCGTCAGACGGAAGTCCCGTGATTTCTTCGATTACTGTTCCCCTAAAAGTATGTTTGTTATTGATGGGTTCGAGAGTTAAAATCGCCGTGTATTGAGTATTAGTTTCGAATGTTTTATTAACCCGCGGAGACCATTCAATTGTCTGCAAAAAACTTTCTCTTGAATACCATTTTGAAGGAGTTCTGTACGGATATTTGAATAATCCGACAGGATAATTTCCGGCTTCGGGAGCGTCAATTGTTTTAACCTGCGGATTCACTATTTTTGTTAAATTATCTGAAGTAGTGCACGATACTAAAACAGCCGTCATTAAACATACAAATATCAATATATTCATAACATTCCTCTTCATTATAAATATTCGTTTCTTATTGAACATTATCCCAATATAGTGAATTATAGTATAACACACAATAGGGAGCAATTTAATAAAAAATGTCGGCATCGTTATTTTCAACGCTGAAAGATTTAAGAGGTAATCCCCGCGCCTGCGTTTATACCGAACCTCTTTGGGGGCTTTCGATGAATCTTTGTATGCCGTATTTATCGGTTTACATGCTTGCGCTTGGGCTGACAGATTCGCGGATTGGATTAATCGTTACCATCAATTTAATTTCTCAAATCGCTTTTTCATTTTTCAGCGGTCCTATTACCGATAAAATGGGCAGAAGGAAAGCGACTGTTATTTTTGATATTTTCGGCTGGTGCATACCTTCGATTATCTGGTGGCACGCGGAAAATATCTGGTTCTTTCTGATTGCGGCGATTATTAACGGAGCGAACGCCGTTACGTCAAACTCGTGGACTTGCCTTTTAATCGAAGACGCGGAAAAAAAACAAATAACAAAAATATTTTCGCTTGTTATGGCGTGCGGACAGCTTTCGGCGCTTTTTGCTCCGGTTACGGCAATATTAATTTCGAGATTAACGCTTGTTCCGGCAATACGAATACTTTTTATTAACGCTCTTGTATTGATGCTGATTAAAGCGGTTATTCTCTATTTCGCCTCGAAAGAAACAGCCGTCGGAAAAGTGCGCATAACAGAAACAAAAGATAAAAACATTTTTCAGCTTGCGGGCGGTTACAGCGATGTAATAAAAATGATTTTAAAATCGCGCGGAATGGTTTTTTCGATTGTAATTGCGGCTCTGGGCTGGATAGTGGGAACTCTTAACAATACGTTCTGGCAGATTATCGCAAGCAGAAAATTGCTCATTCCCGAAGCTCAGCTTCCTGTTTTTAATGTATTCAAATCCGTTCTGGCGATTATATTTTTATTTTTTGTTATTCCAAGGCTTCTAAAGGGTATTTTAAAAATTCCTTTAATTTTCGCTTTCGCTTCTTATTTTGCGGGGCAATTACTGCTCATTATAATACCTGCCGAAAGCGCGTTTAAGTATCCGTTAATATTTTTATCGCTCGTTTTTGACGGATTCGGCTTGGGCGCTTTAACAATGCTCTGCGAATCACTTATCGCTTTTCATGTTAATCCTGCGGAAAGGGCAAGAATTCTTGCCATACGATTTATGACCATATTGATAGTAACGGCTCCGTTCGGCTGGATCGGCGGCATACTTTCCGACATTTCAAGAAACCTGCCGTTTGTTTTAAACATGGTTATTCTTGTGACAGGAATTATTATTACGCTGATATATTACCGCAAAGAAAATGATCATTCCGCGGAACATGCTTAACAAATAAAAATTTTTGCCGTTTAAAGTTGATAAAAAAATTAATATAAATTAAAATTATCAGTAATAAATCCGCTTATCAAAACAGAGGTGATTATGTTAAACCCGGTAATTACGCAAGCGCTTGATTTTACAGAAACCTACAAAAAATACAAAGATGCTCCGATACCGATTCGCGAAGCCATGTGTTTTAAAACGCAATATCCCGCGCTGCTGCCCGAAATCCGCGAAGGCGATTTTTTTGCGGGACGCCGCACGCCGAAACGCATTGTATACATTGGTTCTGTTTTATGGCTGGGTATGCCTGATTACACACCCGAAAATAAAATTGAAGGAAAGCAAGGCGGATATTGTTTTGATTATTCGGCTGTTCACACGCTGCCTCAAAACGACGAAGAAAAAAAAATCCTTGAAGAATTATCCGCGTTCTGGAAAAACGAAACGACCATATCCAAAGTTTTATCAAAAGCCGAAATCGAAGCAAGCAACGGTTTTTTATTTTCCAATAATTTGGAGCGGCTGGTAAAAAAAGGACTGCCGGGATTAAAAAACGATGTTGCGGCAATGACGGACAGCGACTTTAAGACAGGATTACTTTCTGTACTCGGAACAGTTGCGGATGTCTGCCGCCATTATCAAAAGCAAGCGGAAGCAATCGGAAAGAATGAAATCGCGAAAAATCTTTCCGCCATTGTTGAGCGCGCGCCTTCAACTCTCGCGGAAGCATTGCAGTTAATTTTATTGCTCGAACTTCTTTCGCACGAAAGGCATTATGAGATTAACAGGTTTGACTCCGCTCTCGGCGATTTGTATGTGCGGCAAATTGACTCGGGTGAAATTACCGAAGAGCAGGCGATTGAACAGATACATTCGTTTTACAAGTCGGTGAACGAAAACGGTGAAACAACAGTTTGCCGCCTGATGATGGGCGGGAAAGGCAGACATAACGAAAAAAACGCGGATCGTTTTATTGAAGCGGCTTTAAAAGCGGAGCAGCGCCATAAACAAGTTACGCCGCAGGTTTCTCTGCGCATTTACAACGGCATGAATCCGCAATTATTAAAACTCGCTTATGACACAATTAACGAATCATACACTTTTCCGACGCTTTACAATGACGATGCGATCATTGACGGCGTAGCTGAGGTGTTCGGCGTTTCATCGGAAGAAGCGGCGGAATATTACCCGCTTGGCTGCGGTGAATTTGTAATCTCGCATAAAAGCCCGTCGATCTTGGTTGTAGGCTGGAACATTCCGAAAACAATTGACGAAGGAATACGCGGATGTAACGCGCAAACATTTGATGAATTATATAAATTTGTTTTAACGCGGATAAAAAAACATGCAGTGATGCTGGCGCGTTATCACAAGCTGGTTATTGATACAAATAAATCCGAATGCGCTTTTTTAATGGGAAGCCTTCTTACAGACGATTGTATAAAAAACGAAAAATCAATATTGAACGGCGGAGCGAAATATTCCGGCGCGTGCGCGATGGGTCACGGTTTTACCAATGCCGCTGACGCTCTTACCGCGATAAAAAAAGTTGTGTACGGCGATAAAGCGTATTCCCTTGCCGAAATTATTAAAGCGCTGGACGCGGATTTTGCCGGTTATGAAAATTTACGAAAAGCGCTGCTTGACGCTCCGAAATACGGCAACGACGATGAAGAAGCGGATCTGATGTTATCGCTTTTATGGCGTAACATATCCGATGAAGCGAAAGAAGCAGCCGATGAATGCGGTCTCGATTTTCTTACCATATCGAGCGTGAACCCCGGCGGATACGGCATGGGTGTCGAAATGGGCGCGACAGCTGACGGACGGAACAAAGGAACGCCGTTTGCTATCGGTAACGCGCCGACTGCGGGATTCGATAAAAACGGACTTACCGCGCTGATGAATTCAATTTTAAAAACAGACCCGGTAAACGGCGGCTCAGTGACCAATTTTAAAGTTTCGCGTGAATTTTTCTCTAACGAACGCGAAAAATTTGAAATGCTTTTTACGGCGTATTGGACAAGCGGCGGTTTGCAGGCGAATATTACAATTGTAAATAGAGGAGATTTGGAAGCTGCAATGAAAGAGCCGGAAAAATTTCCCCACTTGTTAGTCAGGCTTGGCGGCTGGACTGCGCGGTTTGTCGATTTGGAACGCCACATTCAAGAGGAAATTTTAAAAAGGACTCTTTATTGACATCGGGTCTTGTATTATCAATTGAACGCTGTTCTCTGCACGACGGTCCGGGTTTGAGAACAACTGTTTTTTTTAAAGGCTGCCCGCTTTCGTGTTTATGGTGTCATAACCCGGAATCAAAATCGTTTAAGCCAGAAATTTTTTACTTTGACGAAAAATGCGTTAGGTGCGGTTTGTGCCGCGATGCCTGCGGTAATCATAGTATCATCAATACAGAACATATTATTAATCGTGAAAATTGCACCGTTGAAAGCGCCGCTTGCGGTAAATGCGTATCAGTCTGTCTGCAATCCGCGCTTGAAATAAAAGGCATGACAATGCCGGCGCAGGATGTAATAAATATTGTTTTAAAGGATATAAAATATTATAAACAATCAGGCGGCGGGCTTACATTATCGGGCGGCGAACCATTAGCGCAGTTTGATTTTGCGCTGGAGTTATTGCGTCTCGCGAAAGAAAACGGAATTAATACCTGCCTGGAAACCAGCGGTCACGCTCCGACAGAAAAGTTACTATCCATTGTACCTTATGTGGATTTATTTTTATTTGACTTTAAAGAAAGCAACGATGATAAACATAAAAAAGTTACCGGTGTTTCTAATCGTTTGATCATGGAAAATTTATTTTCTGTAGATAAAACCGGCGCAAAAATTATTTTACGCTGCCCTGTTATTCCTTCATTTAACGAACGGGATGATCATTTTACTGCGATTGCAAAAACAGCAAACGATTTGCAAAATATTATCGCGGTGAATATAATGCCTTATCACCCGATGGGAGCGTCAAAGGCGTCTCGTGCCGGATTAAAATATCTTGTTGATGAGATTGGTTTTCCTTCAAACGAACAAATTGAAAGATGGATTAATACGATAAGACGTATGACAAACGTTACTGTAAATAAAGGTTAGGAGGTATGTTATGAAAACTTTAGCGGAACAAAGGTATTCTTTGCTCGGGCCCGGCGTTGTAAAGGCGCTGCAAGCGCGGTCTTTTGACGCGTATTATTTTGACGAAATCGATGAAGCGAAAGAAAAAATATTTTCGCTTATTCCGAAAAATCATGTCGTTTCGTGGGGCGGTTCAAAAACAATGCTCGAGCTCGGCATTCAGGCGCATCTTGAAAAGGAAGGTTACAATCTGCTCGACAGGGACAAAGCCGCATCTGCGGAAGAAAGGCAGGACATCATGCGGCAAGCTCTGTTATGCGACACATTTTTATCGGGTACAAACGCGGTAAGCGAAGACGGACAGCTTGTAAACATCGACGGTTACGGAAACCGTGCGGCAGCGATGATCTTCGGGCCCAAACAGGTAATCATTGCCGCCGGAATGAACAAGGCTGCCAAAAATTTAAAAGACGCGGTTTCCCGCGCAAGAAACACAGCGGCTCCGTTAAACATTCAGCGCTTTCCAAATTTGGAAACTCCATGCAGTAAAACAGGAACGTGCGCGGACTGCTTAAGCCCCGACACAATCTGCTCCTATTTTGTGACAACCCGTTTTTGTAAACCTGCAGGCAGAATCAAAGTTATATTAATCGGGAAGGATTTGGGATTGTAATGTAACAAGCGGGTAAATTCACCGTTCGCCGTGTTCGGCAAGAAAACCGTCAGGATCGAGTACGGCATAAAAAGCGGGTTTTGGCTTAAAATTATCGTCAAAAAGCAGCGGGCAGTAATAACGACCCCAGCTTTCATTGTCTTCAAGCCCCCAAATCGTTACGCGCTTTAATTTTCCGGGATTGGCTGCCGCAAATTGCTTAAATACCCGAAACATTTTTGCGTATAGTCTTCCCTGATTTAAAGCTTCTTCTTCGTTTAGCGGCGGGCGTCTGTTAAGTGTGTACGGATCGGGGTCGCCCGGTTTCATCTCACGTCCCAGAATATCAAGTTCCGAAATCGCGATTTCTTTTAAATTTAATTCAAGCAGCATATTTAGAGCTTGTCTCATATATTCGGGATTTGCGTTTACTCCGAAATGCGATTGTATGCCTACGCCGTCAATCAAAGGACGTCCGCTGTTATTATAATTAGGGTATCTTTCATTAATATCTTTTATCAATTTATAAATACCCATAAAGCGGTTGTCCTGCGAAGGCGGTTTTTCGGGAGTGTAATCGTCATTGTAATAAAGTATTAAATCAGGATCGGCTTCACGCGCCGCCATAAATGCAAGTTCGACATATTCAGGACCGATTGCCTGTATCCACGCCATCCATTCGCCGAGCATTCCAGAATCGGGTAAAGCGTTCTGCCATGTATCGTTTCTTCCGGCGCCTCTGGAAGGAAAAACGGCGATTGCTTCGTTCACAACATCCCACGAAAAAATCCTTCCTTTATAATGGCGTATAACGTTCTTCACATAATTTGTCATGTTGGCGACAGCCTGCTCTCTGGAATAACTTCTTCCTTTTACCCAATAACCGGGGCTGCCTTCCCTCCATGTCATTGAAGAAAACCACTTTGGCGTTACCCAATGACTCCAAACCAAAGTGTGTCCGTGCACTTTTAAATCCGCCAAAAGAAGAGCGTTTACGACCTGGTCGGTTATTAAAAAATTAAGATTATGTTTTTCAGGCGCCAGAACATCAGGTTTTAATAAATTTGAAGGAGTAATTATATCAAAATGTTTTATAAGAGTTCTAAGGTTGCCGTTTCTAAAATCTCTGAGTTCTACAATATTGCCTACCAAAAAATAATTCTTGTATACAGATTTGATCGTTTTTTCATTAGTGCTTTCCGCTTCGTTAATTTCCGCAATTATCTTTAATACGGATTTTTCGGCTTCATTTGAACAGTTTGACGGAACCGCCGCAATTAAGAAAAAGATACTTAGCACCGTTAAAATTCCGAACTTTTTCCAAAACACGGTTAGTCTCGGAAAAGTCTCTGCATAAATATTTTTTTCCATAATGAAACATTATACAATTTTTTTTATTTTCGGTCATGCGTTTCGGCGTTTGCGATCCCATATATAGACGGAGGTTATATGAGAAACATCACTTATTTACAAACAGTTCATGATGAGCTTGGCGAAGCGGCGAAAAATCTGTTCGGGCTTTCGTATCTTTTTCCGTATCAGCGGCTTGTGATTACGAATATTCTTGAAGCGGTTCGCGCTATTGATGACGAGGAATCCGGCGACAGGGAAACACTTGGCAAACAAATCGTAATCTTGCCGACCGGAGCGGGAAAATCACTTTGTTTTCAGCTGCCGGCGATGATGATAGAAGGATTAACACTGGTGATTTATCCGATTTTATCGCTGATGGCGGATCAGCAAAGACGGCTTAACGAACGCGGTTTTTCTCCCGTGACAATACGCGGAGGGCAAAGCAAAGAAGAGCGCGATGAGATTTGGGAAAAACTCGAAACCGGGCAGGCGAAATTTATTATCGCAAATCCCGAGGTTCTGCTTACAGCGCAGGTTAAGGAGCGGCTGGAAAAAATTAAAATAAAACATGTTGTTGTCGACGAGGCCCATTGCGTAAGTGAATGGGGCGAGAGTTTTCGTCCGAGTTATCTCGAAATCGGCGCTATAATAAATTCTTTTAATCCGCCGCTTGTTACGGCTTTTACCGCAACGGCAAGTTCTCCTGTGCTGGAAAAAATCAGGATGTATATTTTCGGCGGTTTGAATGTTTGTCAAATTGTCGGAAATCCCGATCGACCCAATATCAGCTATTCGGTTCAAGGGTGCATTAACCGTGATTTGGCGGTGCGCGATTTACTGCTGAAACACAGCCGTCCTGCAATCGTGTTCTGCTCTTCGCGCCCCGGTACGGAAAAATTATCCCGTTTTCTCCGCAATGAATTTGAAGAGATAGGATTGGATTGGCACACGGAGATTCGTTTTTACCACGCGGGTTTAAGCAGGGAAGAAAAAGCTGTAACCGAAAAATGGCTTTTGCATAACACCGAAGCTGTTTTAATTTCTACATGCGCGTTCGGCATGGGAGTCGATAAAGCCGATGTGCGCACTGTCATTCACAGAGACTGCGCTCCGTCGGTCGAAGCGTATTTGCAGGAATCCGGAAGAGCAGGCCGTGACGGAAAACAATCAAGAGCGATTTTATTAATCGGACCGGATGACGAGAGCGCTCTGTTACGTGCAAAAACCGAAACGGCTAAGAACAGGCTTACGGCGTTATTGAATTACGCGTATAATACCGCAGATTGCCGCAGGCATTCGTTAATTGATATGCTTAATTTCGATTCGGGCGGCGAAGTGCCGGAGAAACTCTGCTGCGATGTATGCGAAAACGAAGCGAATATCGATTTAAGGGAAGAATCGTCTGTTATAAATTTTTTCCGCCGAAACAAAAGACGATTTACGCAATACGAAGCCGCTTCGCTGTTAGCTGAAAACGAGGTAATCAGATGGCCGGAAGAAAACGCTTCGCGGGTAATCAGTTATCTTTTAAAAACGGGAAAACTTAAAAAGATCAAATTCTTCCCGTGGAAAAATAAAATTACCGTAAAAAAATAATTATTACGAAACAGTTATCTTCGCGGAGACAGGAGCTGCTGCGCCTTTTTCTACAGAAACAGGAACAGGAGCCGCGTCAGCGGCGATGATTGTGTACGAGCCCGGCAGTAAAACAAATTCACCCTGTTCGTTAACGGTTTCAAAAACGGAAGCGTTTAGATCAAAATCAATCTTTTTGCTTTTTCCCGCCTGAATTGTTATACGTTTAAATCCCCGCAGCGATGAAAGCGGCTCATCATCCCTGCGCTCGTCTCTTGTTATATAAATTTGCACTACTTCGTCTGCGCCGCGGTTTCCCGTATTGCTGACAGTGACAGACGCTTTAATTTTTCCGCCCGCGGAAATTGAATTTGCAGATAACGCGATTTCGTCAAATTTAAATTTTGTGTACGAGAGCCCGAAGCCGAAAGGATAAAGCGGTTTTTGTGTCATATAACGATAAGTTCTTTCTTTCATTGAATATTCTTCAAACGGCGGAAGCTGCGATGTGGAAACAGGGAATGTGACCGGAAGTTTTCCCGACGGAACAACATCGCCGAAAATAATATCGGCGACTGCCTTGCCGCCCAGCTCTCCCGGATACCACGCGAAAATAACAGCGTCGGCCAAATCATCGGGGAATGCGATTGGGCTTCCGCCTGTAAGAACAAGAATAATTCTTTTGCCGCCTGAGCGGATCGATTTTAAATAATTCAGCTGCCACGGCGGAAGTTCGATAGTGTTTCGGTCGCCGTTGGAATCGGAAGCGATAGCGTCGCCTTCTTCGCCTTCGATCGCGCCGTCTAATCCCATTACTGCGATGCACACTTCGTCTGTTTTTAATTCGAAGAATTGAACAGAGCCGCCTGTGTTACCCGCAAAGCCGATTCCCTTGCTGTTGTCGCCGTATTGCAGGCAGCCTTGACGGTACTCAAGATTGACGCCGTACATGTCTTTTGCTTTTTCGGCGATGCCTTCAAGAATTGTAACAAAGCGCGAAGCGATTCCAAAATAATTTCCGAAAAGCGTATGCGCGTTAGCCGCTCCCGGTCCAGTGACATCGAGTTTTTTCGGACTTGCGTCGAGCGGCAGAATATTATTATCGTTCTTTAAAAGTACGATAGATTCATGCGCTGTTTTAAGCGCGAGTTTTTTATGTTTATCGCAGTTGATGATTTTTCGATCGAGCTTTCCGTACTTGCCTTTTCCCGGAGGATCAAACATTCCAAGTTTGAAACGGGTGCGAAGGAGACGTTCAAGAGCTGTTTCGATATCTTTTTCCGTTACAAGCCCCTGTTTGCACGAAGTTGTAAGCATCGGGTAAGTGCAGCCGCAGTTTAAATCGCAGCCGGCTTTAAGCGCGACAGCCGCGGATTCTTCGGGTGATTTTGTAACTTTATGATGAAGATGAAAATCCTGAATAGCCCAGCAGTCGGAAACAACATGACCCTTAAATCCCCAGCGTTCGCGCAGAATTTCTTTTAAAAGAAAAAAACTGCCGCAGCACGGTTCGTCAAGAGTGCGGTTATAAGCCCCCATGACTGACTCGACTCCCTCGTCAACTAACGCTTTAAAAGCAGGCAGATAAGTTTCGTGTAAATCTTTGCGCGTAACAACCGCGTTAAAAGTGTGGCGGTCTTTTTCGGGACCTGAGTGAACCGCGTAATGTTTCGCGCAGGCTGCTGTTTTTAAATTTTCGGGATCGCTTCCCTGAAGACCGCGTACAAAGGCGCAGCCGATTTTGCTTGTAAGAAACGGATCCTCTCCGTATGTTTCCTGACCTCTTCCCCAGCGCGGATCGCGGAAGATATTGATGTTCGGTGTCCAGAAAGTAAGCCCCCAATACTGGCGGCGGTTGCCCTGTTTAACCGCTTCGTTGTGTTTCGCGCGCGCTTCCGTGGAAATCGCGTCAGCAACCTGCTGTATAAGTTCTTCGTTAAATGTCGCCGCCATCGCGATAGCCTGCGGAAAAACAGTCGCGACACCGGCGCGGGCTACGCCGTGCAGACATTCGTTCCACCAGTTATATTCAGGAATACCCAGCCGCTCAATCGCGGGGCTTGTGTAAAGAAGCTGCGATACTTTTTCTTCCAGAGTCATTTTTGAAATTAAATCTTTAATTTTTGATTCGCGATCCATTGGATACTCCTGATTTGTTATTAGGATTATTATAGAGGGTGATTTAAAAGCGGGTCAATGGTTGTTTAATATTGTTCATTATTTTATAAATTTAACATGAAGATTTTTAAGTCAATGGTATAATATTCCGATTATTATAGCATATCTGACTCGGGAGCATTTTATGTACTCAAAAAAAAATTTTAAGATTTTAATAATTATAGCGTTTGCTTTTATTATATCTACATGCGGCAGTGTTCTGCAAAGGAACGGCGCCGCTGCCGCAGAAACCGGCGCTCATGTCTGCCCGGTGGAAGCTTATTATGCAGGTTCTATTGAAGAAGCTATACAGCTTCTTTCTGCAACTGACGCGCCGCCGGAGCAGAAAAAACAGCTTGCGATCTTGTTTTTGGAAACAGGTAATAATTCCGCAGCGGCGAATTTATTCGACGAATTGTCAAAAGATACACGCCTTTCCGCCGACGCAAGAAACGAAAATTTACTGGAACTTTTTATCACATATGTTCTTATGGGCAGTTATACCCGCGCGGCGGCGATTCGGAATTCCGCGGAATCTGCCGTTCAAAGAAACGATAACCGAAAAAACGCGGATTTCCTTTTTTATAGCGCCTGGGTTTATCATGAAACGGGAGACTTAGTAAACGCCGAAGCGCTTTACCGAAGGAGCCTTGAATTGTACCGGGCGAGAGCTTTGGCTTGGTACAGATTAGGCACAATTATTCAAAGTAAAAACCCGCGGGAAGCGGAGAGGGCTTTTCAGACGGCATGGACAGAAGACAGATCGTTAAATCCCGCTCTCGTTCCTTTAGCCCGGCTTTTATCAGCCCGCGGCGAATGGAGACAAGCACGCGATTATTTATCCATCGCCGCCGAAAGGTCTCCGAATGATCCAGAAATAAAATCGCTGCTGGAAGAAGCGCTGCGCCGCGCTCCGATTGCCGCTTCCGATGACGGTTTGAATTTGATAAGGCGTCAAATAACCGCGGTTCCGCCTAAGGTAAGACCTGCTCCGATCAATCAGGGAGAGGGAGTGATGCGTATCGGTTTAAACGTAAACCGCGGATTGGTTTCGGTAAAATCAGGCGGAGCGTATACATTGCAAAATTCACGGACAGGTCAAGTGTTATACACCGGAGCCGCCGGCGAACAATTTTGGGTTAACCGAAACAATAATGCCTGGGTTGTTATTTCAGGTTCGAATAACAGAGTCATATTCAGCGGAGCCAATCCTGTGCGATTTGATCTTCGCAGCAATCAGGATACTTTCATCATAGCCGGAATCGTAAGCGGATCGCCGGGAATCAACCGCACTTACCGCGGCAGTTTGGAATTTATTCCCGACGCAACAGGAATTACTGTTGTTAATATTGTTAATATGGGTGATTATCTTTACGGCGTTGTTCCTTCCGAACTGCCTGCAAGCTGGCCTCAAGCCGCGCTTCAAGCGCAGGCAATTGCTTCGCGATCATACGCAATGGCTTACCGCGGCAATTTCGCCGAGAGAGGTTTTGATATTTGGAGCACCGCACATTCACAGGCTTACAATGGCGTTGGATCGGAACATGCAAATTCTTCCGAGGCGGTGGATGCCACAAGCGGAGTTATCCTTGTCGGAGAAAGCGGAAATGTTCTTGCAGCGTATTATTCGGCAAACCACGGCGGACACAGCGAAGACTCACTTGTTATGTGGGGAAGAGATACATATATGCGGGCGGTTACCGATTTAATGCTTCCTGCGCGAAATTCTCCTCTGCCTCCCGATGCGTTGTTCCGCTGGATTGGCAGTACCCCTGAAACATATTCCAATGTTCCGGGTTTTTCTTTTGCAAGCGCATACCGATGGGAAAGATGGATTCAACCGGCGGAAATTCGCCGCCGCCTTATATCAGACAGACGAGTGTCGCAGGATCCGGGCGAGATTCAACGGATAATATCCCGCGGCAGAGGAATCTCCGGCAGAATTGTCGAGTTGGAAGTGCAGGGAAGCGAAAGGAATGTGCTTGTAAGAGGCGACGCCATTTGGTTCACTATGGGCGGATTAAGATCAAGTCTTTTTACAATCAGATCGATGATGGCCGCTGACGGCAGCGTTCAATATTTTTGCTTTCAGGGAGCCGGTTATGGTCACGGTATAGGGTTGGATCAGCACGCGACCGCGGGAAAAGCAAGCAAAGGTTTCAGCGCCGAGGAAATACTGCTTCATTTTTATCCCAGAGCGTCTTTAAAAAAATTATAAGAGGTTTTTCTTAAACTTCAATTTTTGGATCAGAATTTTTCCAGCCGCCTGCATGCTTCTTCAACATCCGCGCGGTGACCGAAAGCCGAGAAGCGTACAAACCCCTGACCCGCAGGACCGAAGCCCGCGCCGGGAGTTGTAACAACATGACATCTTTCGAGGATTTCTGAAAAAACTTCCCAGCTGTCTCTGCCTGCAAAATGCGCCCAGATGTACGGAGAGTTGTCACCGCCTATACATTTTAAATCTTTTTTAACTAAAACTTCCCTTATCAATTTTGCGTTACCCAAATAAAAATCCGTTAACGCGCGGATTTCTTTTAATCCCTCGTCATCTAACGCGGCAAGACCTCCTGCCTGCGCGATATTTGACGCGCCGTTAAAAATTGTTCCGGTAATGCGGTTCCAGTCCGCGTTGACGCTTTCTCCGTTTGAATATTTTATCGCCTTGGGAACAACAGACCAGCCGAGGCGAACACCCGTAAAACCGGCAGGCTTCGAGAATGAGTTTACTTCGATGGCGCATAACTGCGCTCTTTCAATTTCGTAAATTGTTTTGGGCAGCGAAGGGTCGCGGATAAACTCGCTGTACGCGGCGTCAAAAATTATTATGCAGCCTTTATCGATTGCCGCGTTTACAAGAGAAGTAAGCTGAGCGCGATCGGAAACAGCTCCTGTCGGATTGTTAGGTGAACAAAAATAAATCAAACTGTCTTTCGGAATTAAATCTAAATTCGGAAAAAATTTATTTTCCTCGGTACATGGAAGATATGTGATTCCTTTGTAGCCCGCGCCTTCCCAGCCGCCTGCCGCACCTGCCAAAACAGAACCGTCGACATAAACAGGGTACGAAGGATCCTGCACGGCGATCTTTACATCAGAGCCGAAAAGAATTTGCAGTCTGCCGATGTCGCACTTTGCTCCGTCAGAAATAAAAATTTCGTCTATGCCGAATTTCCCTTTGTAAAAAACCGAAGATATTTTTTGCCTGAGTTCCGGCAATCCTTCATCCTGATAACCTGAGTAACCTTCGGCAGTGCCGAGTTTCTTCGCGCCTTCGGTAAGCCCGGCATTAATGTGAGGCAATACAGGCTCTGTTGTGTTACCGACGCCAAGGCTGATAATTTTCGCATCAGGATGAGAAGCGGCAAACTCGCGCCTGCGCTTCGCGATTTCGGGAAACAAGTAACCTGCTTTTAAATTGGCAATGTATTTATTACGAGTGATCATTTTATTCCTCCATAAATAAGAATAATAATATCCTTATTATGAAAAACTTTTAAGCTCTGATAAATCCAGCGTGGCGAAATAATCTTCGATAGTTTCCGCTCTGCGGATTTGCTTGACCGAACCGTCAGGTCTTAACAATAATTCTCCGCAGCGGAGTTTGCCGTTGTAATTAAAACCCATCGCTCTTCCGTGCGCGCCCGCGTCGTGGATGACAACCAAGTCGCCTTTTGAATCGCCGCCCGCGGCGATCGCTTCGGCGGCTGTCTCGATTTTTGGAAGTTGTCTTTGAATGGCGAACTTGTCATTATTTTCGCAAAGACTGCCGGCAATATCGTAAGTTTCAGAATGTTCCGCGTTTTCCTTTCCAGGGATCGTTATGTGATGATACGCTCCGTAAAGCGCAGGGCGCATGAGGTCTGCCATGCACGCGTCAAGAGCGATGTAATTGCGGTAGATTTCTTTTTTGTGAACCGCGCGCGCGACAAGCCATCCGTAAGGACCTGTTATAACCCTTCCCCATTCCGTGCGGATTTCCATCGGATCTAATCCCGCCGGTTTTAAAATTTCGTTATACGCTTTTTTTATTCCTGCCGAAAGAATTCTATAATCGACAGCGGATTGATCGGGTTTGTAAGGAATCCCGACGCCGCCGCCCAAATTGATGAACTCAACGCGCACTCCGGTCTTGTTGAAAATTTCCACGGCAAGATCGAATAACATCCGCGCAGTTTCTACATGATACGGAATGGAAAGCTCGTTACTCGCAACCATTGTGTGCAGCGCGAAACGTTTTACGCCTTTTTGCTTTAAAAGCGCGTAGCCTTTAATTAATTGATCTCGGGTAAAGCCGTACTTCGCTTCTTCAGGTTTACCGATGATTGCGTTTCCTTCTTTAAGAGGACCGGGATTATAACGAATCGAAATTAATTCCGGCAGTCCCGCGGTTTTTTCCAAAAATTCAATGTGGGTAAAATCATCAAGATTGATAACAGCACCCGTTTTTTTCGCGGCGATATATTCTCCGGTCGGCGTTTCGTTAGAAGTGAGCATTATATCTTCGCCTTTCATTCCTGACATTTCAGCTAACTGAAGTTCAGGAAGGCTTGAGCAGTCCGCGCCGAAACCTTCCGAAGCAAGCAGTTTGAGCATATAAGGATTTGGCAGCGCCTTTACGGCAAAATGATTTTTATAAGAAGGAAAAACCGAAAACGCTTCTTTTATTTTTCGCGCATTTTCGATAATCGCCTTTTCATCATAAATATAAAACGGCGTAGGAAACTGCCGCGTAATTTTTTCCAGCGCTTCTTTATCTAACGGAAAATACTTCTCGCTCATATTAATTCCCAAGATAACCTTTGTGTTTTAGAAGCTCCGCGTTTAATATTCCGCCGCCCGCTGCGCCGCGTACTGTGTTATGCGAAAGCGCGGCAAAACGGATGTCAAACACATTGCAGGAACGAAGCCGCCCGATAACAACAGCCATCGCCTTGTCGGCGTCGCGGTCTTTGCGCGGCTGAGGGCGGTTTTCTTCTTCGCGGTAAATGATCGGCTGTTTGGGCGCGAAAGGCAAGTCCGCTTCCTGGGGAACTCCTTTGTAAGCCGCCCAGATTTTTTTTATTTCGTCTAACGTAGGTTTCTTCGCGCCGAACTCAACCGAAACACAGGCGGTGTGTCCGTCAATAACAGGCACCCTGTTGCAATGCGCGGAAATTTTCGGGAACTCGGCGTTTTTAAAAATGCCGTTTTCGATACAGCCGAAAATCTTTAAAGGTTCTTTTTCTGATTTTTCTTCTTCGCCGCCGATGTACGGAACGATGTTATCGATCATATCAAGGCTTGGTACGCCCGGATAACCCGCGCCGCTTACCGCCTGCATCGTGTGAACGATCATTCTCTGCGCCGAAAAACCCGCCTGCGCGAGCGCATGAAGAGGTTTCATATAACTTTGAATCGAACAGTTCGGTTTAACGGCGATAAAGCCGCGATCCCAGCCGCGTGATTTTTTTTGTATTGGAATAATATCGGTATGATCGGGATTTATTTCCGCGATTAAAACCGGAACATCCAAAGTCCAGCGGTGAGCCGACGCATTGGAAATTACAGGAATTCCCGCCGCCGCGTACTGCTCTTCCAGAGCTTTGGTCTCGTCTTTGCTCATTTCCAGCGCGGAAAAAACGAACGAACATTCGCCTTTTTTAAACGCAGCGACAGCGCGGCTTACATCGTTAGCGTCTTCGACAGTTATACCGCCGACATGAGACGCGTAAGTTTTTGTAAGCTGCCATCGTCCCGCCACAGCTTCTGAATATTTTTTGCCTGCGCTGCGCGGAGAGGCTGCCGCGTAAAGAACCTCGAACCAGGGGTGATCATTAAGAAGGGAAATATAATTCTGCCCGACCATGCCTGTAGCTCCCAGAATTCCAACCGGGATTTTTGCCTGTGCCATAAATTGCTCCTTGACGAGAGCGTAACATTTTTTTTTAGTTTTTTAAAGATGATCGATCTAAATGACCATTACATGCCTGTTGTTTCTTTATATTGAGAATTTTCGCGTTCGAATTTTTTAAAGCGGTGAGAAACTATTTCGGATATATCGTTCAGCACTTTTTCCTGCAATTCCGCCAGCGTTCCGGCTTCCGGCAGGGGGTATGATTTGGTCGAAAACAATTCAGGCGCGTCAATTTCCAGCGCGGCGGCAATCCTTTCCAGCATTTCCGGGGTTGGGAACTTTCTTTCGCTTTCTATTAAAGCTATATAGTTTGTAGAAGTATTAACTCTTTCGGCAAGCAGCGCCTGTGTAATACTTAAAATATGTCTCTGCGCTTTCATATTGAAAGATAATACCGATCTTAGACTTGTCATATCTACCTATTAATATTCAGTTTAATATTTATTTATTGATAGTTACTTGACAATTTCCCATAGATAAAGTAAAAATATACTATTAGTAAATTATTTGTATATTTTTAGTATGGTTTTTATAATGAAATTAATATATTTTGGCTGTGTTTATTAAATTTTTATAAAATCGTCAAAATTTATAATAAAAAAGGAGTATTTTTATGAAGAGTAAAGTAAAGGTTTTATGGTTTTTTACTATTTTGGCTGTAATGGGGGTTCTTTTTTCTGCTTGTGAAGAACCTAAAGACTCTAGATCAATAAAAATAATCGGAATAGCGCAGGTGGGAGAAATTCTAACAGTAGATACCAGTAAGTTGAGTGGTATAGGAGAAATTTCACAGTATGCATGGTATGACAACAACCATGAGATATTAGCTTTTACCAACTTTTATATGGTACAAGCGGCTGATGTAGGTTTAAAAATTAGGGTAAATGTTAGTCTTAATCATTTTGATGGCAGTGGTACTTCGGATAACATAAGTTATACTTCTGTTGTTACAGATTACACACACGGTCTTTCTTACGCATTAATAAACAATGATACTGCGTATTCTGTTTCAAAAGGGACAGCAACAGCTTCATATATTATTATACCTTCTGTTTATAACGGACTTCCTGTTGCTGAAATTGCGGACTCAGGATTTTCTTCTTACGAAAATCTGACAGATATCATTATACCGAATGGTGTAACAAGAATTGGCAATTATGCTTTTTTTAATTGCGGTAATTTAACAAGCGTTACAATATCTGCAGGTATTACAAATATCGGAAATGTCGCATTTCAGGATTGTAATAACTTAACATCGGTTCTTTATGCCGGGGTGAATGTTACAGCATGGAATATGATCTCAATTGGTTCCGGCAATACTTCTCTAATAAATGCGAAAATTTTATTTTATTCCGAAACACATCCGGGTACAGCAAACAATCACTGGAGGTTTGGCGGAGTGCTTCCGGAAATTTGGGGAACATATGGTCTTGAATTCGTTAATAGTGGATATCGTTCTAGTTTAACAGTTTCAAAAGGTACAGCAACTGATGCAGAAATAATCATACCATCCTTATACGAAGGAAAACCCGTTGTTTTTATTGGTGATTTTAGTAATAGTAATTTATCTAGTGTTGTAATACCTAAAAGTATAATCGGTGTTAATAGAGGAGGTGGTCATTATAATTCCTATATCCTTAATTCATTTTCTAATACCGATTTAGAGTATATAACTGTAATAAACGGTAATCCTGTATACCGAAGTGAAGGAAATTGTGTTATAGATATGAGAAATAATGCTTTGGTAATTGGTTGTAAAAATAGTGTAATACCCAACAACGTGACGAGTATTGGTGATAGTGCGTTCTATGGTTGTGAAGGCTTAACGAGTATAACGATACCAAACAGCGTGACGAGTATTGGTAGTGGTGCGTTCTCTGGCTGTACAGGCTTAACGAGTATAACGATACCGAACAGCGTGACGAGCATTGGTCGTTCTGCTTTCTATGGTACTCCAATGTGGTTTAATACTTTTAATAATGTTGTATATGTAGATAAATGGGTTGTTGGTTACAGAGGTAATATAAATAGTGATTTAATATTTAATATAGGTACTATCGGTATTGGTAGTGGTGCGTTCTCTGACTGTACAGACTTAACGAGTGTAACGATACCCAACAGCGTGACGAGCATTGGTGATAGTGCGTTCTGGCGCTGCACAAACTTAACGAGTGTAACGATTGGTAACAGCGTGACGAGTATTGGTAATAGAGCGTTCTCTGACTGTACAGGCTTAGTGAGTGTAACGATTGGTAACAGCGTGACGAGTATTGGTAATAGAGCGTTCTCTGACTGTACAGGCTTAACGAGTATAACGATACCAAACAGCGTGATGAGTATTGGTAGTGGTGCTTTCAATGGTTGTACAAGCTTAACGAGTGTTACGTTTGATGGATTCTCAATAATAGAACGTTCATCTTCATTTCCTGGTGATTTTGGTTATAAATATCGTGGTGCAGGAACTTATACTACGACTAATCCGGGGGATAACGCTGTTTGGGTGAAGCAGTAGGGAGATTTGACATTAAAACAGTTTATTTTGTTAATTTATTAATTAACATAGAGCTTGTCTATAATGAGGCTGTATTATAAACAAATTGTTTTAAACGAAAAAAGGAGTGCGTTTAAGGCGGGTAAATTATAAAACCGTGAAAAAAATATTTTATTAAAAAGTACTTTTTTGATAAAACAAGCTTTTGAAAACGGCGGTTTTGCGGAATTAACAAATATAACAACATCATTCATGTCATTTAATTGGTGAGGCTGACTGCGGCTGCGCAGGCAGGCAAAACCATTTTTGCCGCTCCTCGCAAAAGAAACTCAGCGCAACAAAAAATTATCATAATTGTTTAT
>JGI24695J34938_10001309_pt1 | contig 21707 bp, 18 predicted proteins | sample TergutCo191P3_FD_34938 | JGI IMG/M metagenome (IMG submission 34938)
TAACTCTTTTAACCTATCATTTTCATCAAAAAATCCTTTCTGTTTCATATTCTTATTATATCATGTTTTTTCATCATTTGTTATTGTTTTTAGAGGTTGCTTTATTATAATAATCTTCAATATTGTAAAGCGTTGTAATTGTGTGTGATAAATACATCATTTATAAATATGTTAATTGTCATCATGACGAGAGGCATTTTATTACAATGAAAAATTAATAATAAAACATATAAGTGGTGAGGTTGGCTGTGAGTGCGCGGGCAGGCAAAATCATTTTTGCTGTTCTTCGCGAAAGAAACTCAGCGCAACAGTAAATTAACATAATTGTAAGTGGTGTAAATTATTATGATAAATCCTGAGGTTCTGGAGCGAATTCTTAGCAAAGATTTTGCCTGCCCGCGCACTCACAGCCAACCTCACCATTTACAATTTAATAAATCATTTTTAACTAAGTATAGATTTGTCTGTTACACTCATTAAAAACTCTTTTTAAAAATTATTCTTGTATACTCACACATTAAATTTGAAAAACATAATATCGCCGTCCTGGACAATATACTCTTTTCCTTCAAGCCGGTATCTTCCCGCTTCTTTTATTTTCGCTTCGGTGCCGTATTTGAAAATGTCGTCGCAGGTGTAAACTTCGGCTTTAATAAAACCTTTTTCGAAATCCGTATGAATAACGCCTGCCGCTTTTGGAGCGCTGTCGCCCGAGTGAAATGTCCATGCGCGGCATTCGTCTTTTCCGGTTGTAAAAAAAGTGCGAAGACCCAGAAGTTTATATGCGCTGTGGATCAATGTTGATAAACCTGTTTCTTCCAATCCTAAATCTTTAAGGAACGCTTTTTTTTCTTCTTCGTCTTCGATGCCGCATAGATCGGATTCGAACTTTCCGCAGATTAAAACGGCTTCGGTTCCTTCGCTTGCCGCGCGTTTTTTAACGGCTTCGGTGTAAGCGTTACCTGATTTTATTCCGTCTTCATCGACATTGCACACATAAAGCTGAGGTTTCGCCGTGATGAAGTGGCAGTCGTAAACAGCCGCTTTTTCTTCGACGCCTAAACCAAGCGAGCGGATAGGCTGCGCGTTTTCCAGCGCGGGATTTATTTTTTCTAATATCGATAAAACAAATTCATTTAATTTTTTTTCCGCGGGATTTTTTAAGGATTTTTCCGCGCGCTCGCGCCGTTTGGCAAGCGTCTGCATGTCGGCAAGCGCAAGTTCAATATCAATTGTTTCGATATCCGACGCGGGATTTAATTTTTCCGATACATGAATTACATCGCTGTTTTCGAAACAGCGGACAACATGCGCGTAAACCGCGGCGTCGCGTATATGCGACAAAAATTGATTGCCAAGCCCTTCGCCTCTTGACGCGCCTTTCACAAGACCGGCGATATCGACAAATTCCACAGTCGCTGGAATTGTACGATCGGGCATAAAAATCGCCGACAGTTTATCAAGCCGAGGATCGGGTACATTAATAATTCCAACTTCGGCTTTGACGGTGCTGAAAGGATAATTCGCGGCATCTGCGGGAGTGGAACATAAAGCAGAAAAAATTGTTGACTTGCCTACATTGGGCAGTCCTAAAATACCGCAGTTAAGAGCCATGCGCGAATTGTAACACTTATATCGAAGAGTGTGTAGTAGAGCTTCTCATTGATAATTTATTAAAATTCGTGGTACAATCTAATTATTATTCATGTTTTAGCGGAAATTCTTTATGCTGATCGGAATTAAAGGTTGAAATTTTATGGAAGAAATTAAACATACCGTGCTTGTTATCGACGATCAGGAATCAAGCATCGAAACAATTAAAGGAATTCTTAATTCTGAATATACAATCTATTCCGCGGAAAACGGAATCAACGGAATCGAAGCCGCAAAAAAATATCTGCCCGATGTAATTCTCCTTGATATTCTTATGACGGATATGGACGGATATGAAGTAATTTCCAAGCTTAAATCTCTGGAAGAAACAAAAAAAATTCCTGTTATTTTTATTACATCGCTTATCAGCACGGCGGATGAAGAAAAAGGGCTGGCAATGGGAGCCGCGGATTATATTACAAAGCCTTTTTCTCCGGCGATTGTCAGATTAAGGCTTAAATACCAAATGAAGATAATCAGTCAGATGCATACAATCGAAAAATTCAGCCTGCTTGATCAATTAACTGGTATTCCGAACAGGCGCAGCTTTGATGCTCAAATAAAAAAAGAATGGGCAAGAGCGTTACGCGAAAGAACGCCGTTCAGTATTTTAATGATCGATCTTGATTTTTTTAAGATATATAACGACACTTACGGACACCTTCGCGGAGATGCGGTATTAAAAGAAGTTGTAAAAGTAATTTTAAAAATTTTAAAACGTCCCGCGGATTTCGCGGCGCGCTGGGGCGGCGAAGAGTTCGCAGTCCTTTTGCCTTATACTCCTCTGCGCGGCGCGTTCGAAATCGCCGAACAAATCCGAAAAGGCGTTGAAGACACCGATATTGCTGACGAAGACGGTTCTGTTACAAAAATTACTGTCAGTATCGGCGTTAATACCCGGGAACATAATCATGTATACACGATGGATGAATTTATATCTAATGCCGATAAAGCTCTTTATGACGCGAAAAACAAGGGAAGAAATCTTGTTTGTGTTTATATCAAATAAAAAAGGAGATTAAAATGTCATATTCTGCAAAAGAAAATCGTTATGATTCAATGTTGTACCGCAGAAGCGGAAAAAGCGGGCTTAAGCTGCCGGAAATTTCCCTTGGGCTTTGGCATAATTTCGGCGGCAATGATAATTTTAATACAGGACGCGAAACTGTCCTTGCGGCTTTTGACGCCGGTGTCTGCCATTTTGATCTTGCAAATAATTACGGACCGCCCCCCGGTTCCGCGGAAGTTACTTTCGGCAAAATTTTAAAGAACGATCTGCTCCCCTACCGTGACGAAATTATTGTCTCGACAAAAGCGGGTTATGACATGTGGCAGGGACCTTACGGCGAATGGGGCAGCAGAAAATATCTTATAGCAAGCCTCGACGCCAGCCTTAAACGCATGGGTCTTGATTATGTCGATATTTTTTACAGTCATCGTCCCGATCCCGATACTCCTTTTGAAGAAACAATGACCGCGTTAGCTGACATTGTCCGCCGGGGCAAGGCTCTTTACGCGGGCATTTCAAATTATAACGGCGAACAAAGCGCAAAAGCGGTTTCAATTCTCCGCGGTCTGGGCGTTCCTTGCCTGATCCATCAGGTGAGTTATTCAATGCTGAACCGGTGGATCGAAGATGATCTTCTCGGCGTACTGGAAAAAGAAGGAACAGGCTGCATTTGTTTTTCGCCGCTCGCTCAGGGGCTGCTGACAGGGAGGTATCTTGACGGCGCAATACCGAAAGGTTCAAGAGCTTCCAGGGACGGGTTTCTTAAATCGTCATCGATAACGCCGGAATTACTAAAAAAACTTAACGCGTTAAACGAAATCGCGAAAGAAGGAGGAAGAACGCTCTCTTCGCTTGCGATTAAATGGATATTGCGCGACAGCCGAATCACAAGCGTATTAATAGGAGCAAGCTCTCCCGCTCAGTTAAAAGAAAATCTGTCAGCCGTTTCGCAGCCTGTTCTTGGCGCGGATGAATTAAAAAAAATTGACAGTATAATCAGGTGATATATGAATATTCGGCTTAGAGCGATACTGGTAATAGTTTTAACCAATCTTGTAATAATTTTATTCAGCGTTTTTGTCGGAATAAATTTTGTTCAAAAAAATATTGATATGTCTCTCGAAATCGATTTGACTGTGATGTCAAGAATCGCCGATCATTTTATAAGCAGCCAACTTGAAAATTTAAAATTAAAAGCAAGCAGCGCGGCAGAGACTCTCAGAACTATTGATGAATCAACATGGCCGGAGAACCTTTCCAAACAAAATATTTTACATTCAGAATTTTCGGGAATGGCGATTTTTGACAATATAAGCGGACTCATTGCTTCATCGGGTTCCATGCCCGCCGGCGAAGAAACACTCAAAAATATGGAAATCCTTAAAGCGTTTACAGGGCAAAAGCCGATTACTTCTTCCGTAAAAACAGACAAGGGTGTTGTTTTTTATCTGGCGGTTCCTTTGTCATTTTCGCATAACAGGATACTTGTAATTACGCTTCCGGGAAATTATTTTACCAAACTCCTTTCTCCATTTGTCGTCTGGGATACGGGACACATTTATATGAGCGATTCTCAAGGGTACGCCATCGCGAATCCGCGTGAACACTGGGTAGAAAACCGTTTCAATTATATTACCGCCGCGCAGGATGATCCGGATTTTACCGCGCTTTCTCAAACTGTTTCGCGCATGGTTCAAAGAGAAACGGGAATTGGTTATTACAATGTTTACGGCATTCCCCGGATATGTTCATACAGACCGGTTTCCGGATCTGCCGAAGGATGGAGCCTCGGAGTTGTTGCGCCCCTTCCCGAAAGCCCTGTCAGAAATACGGATAGGGGACTTTTAGTTGTCGCGTTTGTCAGCATCATTCTAAGCATTATCGCGGCGATAATTGCGTCTAACTTTATCAGAAAACCATTTGAAAAAATCGCCGTATTAAAAGAAGAAGCCGAAGCCGCCAATAAAGCAAAAAGCACTTTCTTAAGCACGATGAGCCACGAAATACGCACGCCGATGAACGCGATACTTGGCATCAGCGAAATCCAGCTTCATAACGAAAATCTTAATCAGGATGTAAGAGAAGGATTAGAAAAAATTTATTCATCCGGCGATCTGCTTCTCAGCATAATCAACGACATACTCGATCTGTCAAAAATCGAAGCTGACAAATTGGAATTGGTAAACGCAAAATATGACGTAGCGAGTATGATAAGCGACACCGCTCAGTTAAACATGATGAGAATCGGCAGCAAGCAAATTGAGTTTGAACTAAATGTAAACGAAAACATGCCGGCGCAGATGATCGGCGACGAACTTAGGATAAAACAAATTTTAAATAACCTTCTTTCTAACGCGTTTAAATACACTGCTTCCGGCACTGTCAGCATGATAATCAATACCGAAGACAGCGCGGTCAAGAACGAGATAATTCTTGTCATTACCGTCAAAGATACCGGACAGGGAATGACGGAAGATCAGATAAATAAACTCTTTAACGAATATTCCCGTTTTAATATCGAAGCAAACCGCGCCGTCGAAGGAACCGGGCTTGGCATGAGCATTTCGCGTAACTTAACGCGGATGATGAACGGAGAAATAAAAGTTGAAAGCAAGCCGGGAGAAGGTTCGGCGTTTATTGTTCGTTTGACTCAGGAAAAATGCGAGTCGGAAATATTGGGAAAAGACGCGGCTGAAAATTTAAGCCAGTTCCGTTCACATTCAAGAGCGTATATGAGAAGGGTTCAGATTTCACGCGAACCTATGCCCTACGGAACCATTCTTGTTGTAGATGATGTCGAAGCGAACCTTTATGTCGCGCAGGGTCTGATGTCTCCGTATAAATTGAACATCAGCTGTTTAAACTCGGGATTAGCCGCCGTAGAAAATATCAAAAACGGCGGCGTGTACGATTTAATTTTTATGGATCACATGATGCCCGAAATGGACGGAATCGAAGCCGTAAAACAAATACGCGGACTCGGGTATACCGCGCCGATTGCGGCATTGACAGCTAACGCGGTATCGGGACAGGCTGATATGTTTTTACAAAACGGTTTTGACGATTTTATTTCTAAGCCGATAGATGTTCGTCAGTTAAATATGATTTTAAACAAATATGTCCGCGACAAACAGCCTCAGGAAGTGCTTGACGCAGTCCGCAGCCAAGCCGAACCGGATATTCATCCCGATTGTATTGATGCCGAATCATCCGCGCTGTCACGCGAAAATATTTTGTTAACCCGCCTGCAAGAAACAGAAATTGAAGGACTGGATATAAAAAAAGGACTCAGGCGTTTTGAGAATAACGCGGAATTTTATTTGAAAGTGCTTAACGCGTACGCGGTCAGCGTTCGCTCTTCGTTTGATATAATTAAAAACGGCGGTAAAGATAATCTTGTTAATTATAAAATAAAAGTGCACGGCATCAAAGGAACAAGCTTAGATATTTCCGCGAAAAAAATCGGCGAAAGCGCGGCTCTTCTGGAAAAAGCGGCTGCCGACGGCGATAAAGATTTTATCGAAAAAAATAATCCGCCGTTCTTTGAAGCCCTTCAGATTTTTATAAAAAATATTGATGAGATGCTTGCGGGCATTAACGCGGAAATTGCTAAACCTAAAAAAGATAAACCCGGCGATGAAATACTGCTTGAGCTTCTTGAAGCCTGCGATAAATATGATATGGACAGAGCGGACGCAGCAATGGCCGAAATAGAAAAATATCAATATGAATCCGATGACGGACTTGTCGACTGGCTCAGGGAAAATATAGATATTGTTAATTTTGAAGGAACCTCCGAAAAGTTAAACGCCATGAATTTACGCAAAGAGGATTCATCAAATGAATAATGCGGTGTCAGCCTATTCTCAAACAAGAAGAAAAATTATTTATTTGGATGATATGAATTACAGCCTTATATCATTAAAAAAAGGACTGGAAAAGTATTACGAAATTTATCTTGCGGATTGCGCGGACAAATTATATAAAATAATGGAAAAAATAAAGCCGGATTTAATTTTACTGGATGTCAATTTACCCGATACCGACGGTTATAGTATCATTAAAAACTTAAAAGCCGACGAGCGTTATTCCGGCATTCCTGTTATTTTTCTGACATGCGCAAGCGATAAAGAAAATGTGGTAAAAGGCATGAGTCTGGGAGCGGGCGATTATATAATAAAACCATATAACACGGAAAAATTAATTGAGAGCATCGAAAATCAATTTAATCCGAAAGCTATAAAAGGTAAAAAGTTTGATAAAAGCGTTTACAATCCAAGTATTCTTGTCGTTGACGATTTTACAAGCATGTTAAGAACTATTAATTATGCGCTGCATGACAGATACAATGTTCACCTGTTATCTAAATCCGAAGTTGTTATCAATTTTTTGGAGAACAATAAAATCGATTTAATTTTACTGGATTATATTATGCCCGGCTTAAGCGGATTCGATCTTATCCCGAAAATAAGGGAATTATCTGACTATAAATTCGCGCCGATTATCGTTGTAACAACCGAAGGAACAATTAAAAATGTAAATGAAGCGGTAACCCTTGGGGCGTCGGATTTTATAGTAAAACCGTTCGACCCCAAAGAATTAAATTTTAAAGTTGACAGGCAGATAAGACTTGCGAACGAAATTAAGGAAAAAATGGAAAACGAATTTTTTCTTGATTGACATTATTTGCTGACATCAAAAAATAATTAGAATAAAAATTCCGATATTTTTCGCTGTAATTTTACCGTTTTTGACGGATGCTTATAAAACGGAACTGCCAAACCCTTGATAAAATCAGTGAAAACGATAGAAGAAAAGACCTCCGAACCGGCATTACTATGAATTGGCGCGGAGATTGACCTGCCGGGTAAAAAGGAGAAGATACTCTTGACAGTTTGCTGATTTTTTGATAAGTTGTTTAAGCATGCGGAAGTAGCTCAGTGGTAGAGCGCGACCTTGCCAAGGTCGATGTCGCGGGTCCGACTCCCGTCTTCCGCTAAAATAAAAAAATTATACTTGCACGATTTTAGGATACATGTTAGTATTATTATACTATGCCAACAGAACCAGTAGAAAGAAAGAAGAACTACCTCAAAAGAAAAAAAAGCGGGTTATGCCCACGATGCGGCGGTTCAATCAAGAAAAACAGTAAATTTATTTATTGTGATGATTGCCGCGAGTATTACAGGGGTTATAACAGAGATGCGTCTGACAGCATTCAAGAAGCCAGAAGAGATCGTTATGAGCTGCGAAAAGCCAAGGGCTGCTGTCCCCGCTGCGGTGTATTTGTCGGTAAAAAAGCCGATAAAATTTTATGCCCAAGCTGTCTGAACAAGCAGTACAAGTATAACAACGGAACGGAAAGACCGAAGAAAACAGCGGCGAAAAAACCTGCAGCAAAAAAAGCGGCGGCGAAAAAATCAACCGTAAAAAAGCAGCCTGTAAAAAAATCAACAGCAAAAAAGAGCGCGGTTAAAAAGACCGCAAAAAAATAGTCACATAATAAAGAATTCCGGCTGCGGAATGATAAAAAACTTTTATAGTATTTATTTATCATCCGTAGCCGGTTTTCTTCCGGTCTGATTAGTTTCCGAGATCGTCTTTAACTTTAACCGTAACAGTTTCGTCATAACAAGAAAAGCAGTGATCAACTGCCGCTTTGTCCGGAGCTTTTGTAAACGCGCTTACCAGCGGTACAATTATTAATCCGGAGAGCATGCAGAAAGCTCCCATGTTAATCGGCGAACGCAGAATTTGCGGCAGGATTTCCGGCGGAAACACTTTTAATGTCACCAGCAGATTGATCGTTATCAAAACAACGCTGAAAACAAAACAGCACCACACAGAAATTTTACTTGTACGTTTCCAGTACAAGCCGTAAAGGAACGGCGCAAGGAACGAGCCTGCCAAAGCGCCCCACGAAACTCCCATCAATTGAGCGATAAATGAAATTCCACCCCTGTATTGGAAAATGGCGATGATGGAAGAGATAATTATAAACACGACAATTAAAACGCGGATAATAAACAATTGATTTTTATCGCTCATTTTTTTGGCGATGTGTCCCCTGATAAAATCCAGAGTTAAAGTTGAAGAAGAAGCCATAACCAATGATGAAAGAGTCGATATTGAAGCCGCGAATACAAGCACAATGATCAAGCCTATCATCACCTCGGAGAATCTGGAAAGAATACCGGGGATGATTGCGTCGAAGATGACGCCGCCGTTCGCATTGTATATTTCCGGGAGGTGCGAATAGAGTCTTCCAAAACTGCCAAGAAAATAACAGCCGCCTGCGATGATGATTGCGAAAATTGTGGAAACAATCGCGCCTTTGTTGATCATTTTCTCGCTCTTTATTGAATAAAAACGCGCCACCATCTGAGGCAGTCCCCATGTGCCGAGCGACGTAAGAATAATGACACCTAACAGCGTTACAGGATCGGGTCCGAGGAATGAAGTAAATATACCCGGTACCGTTCCGCGCGCGATATTGGAATCGCTGACACTTGCAAGAGAATTAAGCGCTTCGATGAAGCCTCCGTTCTCTCTTAAAACAACGGCAATGACAGCGGTAATGCCTATCAGCATGATTGTACCTTGAATAAAATCGTTTACTGCCGTCGCGAAATAACCGCCTGCCACAACAAAGATAGCGGTTAAAATTCCCATCGCTATTATGCAGTATTCAAACGGAACGCCGAACGCCATTGAAAAAAGCCTCGAAAGCCCGTTGTAAAGCGAAGCTGTGTATGGAATTAAAAAGATAAAAATAATAATTGCCGCGCCGATTTTTAAAGCTGATGACACATAACGCGAATTAAAAAATTCCGGCATGGTCGCGCTCTTTAAATGATTGGTCATTATCCGCGTTCGTCTGCCGAGAACAAACCACGCCATTAATGATCCGATAAAAGCGTTGCCAAGTCCAATCCAAACAGCGGCAGTACCGAAGCGCCAGCCGAACTGCCCCGCGTATCCTACAAAGACAACGGCGGAAAAATAAGTCGCGCCGTAAGAAAAAGCCGAAAGCCAGGGACCGACATTCCGTCCGCCCAGCACAAAATCATTTACATTTGCCGCTCTCTTTCGAAAATAAATTCCGATAAAAATCGTAACAGAAAAAAATAATAAAAGAAGTAAAATTTTTATTAACATAGAAATCAATACTATTAAAATTGCAATTTACTGTCAATGGCGTTTTATAAATCAATCTTGATTAGAGTTCCGCGATTTTATTAACTTCCAAAATAACCGCGCCAAGATCATCTTTTACCTGACCGTAAATAAGCAGAGGATGCTGATCAAAAAGCAGTTTGTTATATCTTTCGTAAATCTGCGGAAAAATTACGGTTTCGTACATTGCGGTTTCGTCTTCAAGACTTAAAAAACTCATTGTAAGCCCGTCTTTTGTCCAGACATCCTTCTGAGTTACAGGCCAGCCGATTAAACAAACATGCCTGTTTAAATATTCTTTTATGTAAACAGCTTTAACGCGGTTCTTTACAGCTAACACTTTGTTTTTCCACAGCGCAAGCGGATGAACATTACGCAAAAATCCCAAAACTTTGTATTCTTCGAATAATGAGTCGGGAGCGGGAAACGCAATGTGCCGGGTGACGGTTTTTGAATGCGGCAGTGAAGAATTAGAAATTTCGCACGAAAATAATTCACCGTTTGTTTTCTTTGATTCATCATTTTTAATTTCCTTTGCTCCAAGCAAGTAACGTGTTTGCAGGTAACGGGGGATGCCGTTTGCTATGCTGTCAAAAACACCCGCGGGGCAGAGCGCCGTAATGTCATCGCGTGACAGCCTGACTCGCCTGGAAAAATCTTCCAGACTTTTAAACTCTCCCCTTTGCGCTCTCTCGTCAAAAATTTTCTGCGCTCCCGTAAACGACAATCCTTTAATCGCCATTAACCCGATAACCACAGCTCCCTTGATTCCGTAATATTTCCACTGCGAAAAATTTACGTCGGGACCTTCGGTGAAAAGTCCCATACGGCGGATCTCTGAGATATATGCGTGCGGACGATAGTAGCCGCCCTGATTTGAAAGAACAGCCGCCATAAATTCCGCGGGATGATGAACGCGCAGATATGCCGACTGAAAAGAAACCATCGCGTAACTCGCGCTGTGCGGTTTGCAGAATGAATAGCCGTCAAATGAAAGCATCATCGCCCAAATTTCATTTATCGTTTTTTCATCGACATTGTTTTTCCGGCAGCCTTCAAAAAATTGTTTTTCGTAAACTTTTAATTTTTCTGCGCCGGCTTTTTTCGCGATTACTTTACGCAGCTTATCCGCGCCGACATCGTCAAAACCCGCGAGAGCTACGGCTGCTTTGCTTACATCCTCCTGATAACAAAGAATGCCGTAAGATTCATCAAGAATTTTTTCAAGGCGCGGATGAAGCGGTTCCCATTTTTCGCCTCTTAACCGTTTAACATATTTCGAAATGAATTTATTTGCCGCAGGTCTGATTATACTCGAATGAATCACGATATGATCAAAATCTCCCGCGCTTGTTTTTTTTTGAAGCTGCCTCATCGCGGGGCTTTCGATATAGAAAACTCCGATACTGTCTCCTCGCGCAAGCGCGTCAACAGTAGCTTTATCGTTAACCGCCATACTTAACTTATCTTCCAGTTCTTTTTTATTAATGTTATATTCCGTGTTACTAACATATTCCCCGCAGATATTTTCGACCGCATCGCGGATAACGGCGAGGCTTCTGTTGCCAAGCAGATCAATTTTTACAAAACCCGCGGCTTCCGTTCCTTCTTTTTCCCATGCAAGAAGCGGAAATCCTTCGAGGGATTTTTCGATTGGCGCGTAACGGCTGACAGGTTCGGGAGTAATAACGATACCGCCGCAGTGCATGCTTAAACCCCGGGGAAGTCCTTCTATTTGCGCGGCGATTTTGTATACTTCCTGCCAGAGCGGATCGATCTTTTCTTCTTTTTCCTTAAAATCAAAAATTTTTCTTTCAAGCCGGGAAATCGCAGCGTCGGCAAAACCGTAAGCCTTGGCAGTTTCGCGTAACGCAGAGCGCGATCTGAAAAAATTATGATTGGCGACTCTCGCGCAGTAACCGGCGCCGGATTTTTCTATCACCGTTTTAATAATTTCATCGCGCTCATCCCACGCGAAATCAACATCGATATCGGGAGGATCGGGGCGCGCGGGATTCAAAAACCTCTCAAAATAAAGGTTATACGCAATCGGATCAACATTGGTAATACCAAGCGAGTACGAAACAATCGAAGCCGCTCCCGAACCGCGTCCGCAGGTTCTGCTTGTCAGAGCGACAATATCGTCAATATGCAGAAAATAGGGAGCAAATCCCATTTTTTCGATTATGTTAAGTTCATATTCAATGCGGTCGGTTTCCATGTCACCTAACTCACCGTAACGCTCGGCGGCTCCTTCATAAACCCGCTGTCTCAGCTCTGCGCCGGGATCAACTCCGTAGGAAGGAAAAATAAATCCGTCAAAAAGTTCGTTAAACCGGCAAAGCTCTGTAATTTGAGAAGTTCCTTCCGCAGCTTCGGGCCACGAATTTAAAAGCGAAGCAAGTTCGGCAGAAGTTTTAAAAACGCTTTTTCCTTCGGGAATTATTTCGGAAGGAGCAAGACTGCCGATTGTTTTATTCAGCCCGATTGCACGTAACGTTTTATGAACAGCGTGTTCGGATTTTTTTAAAAAAGCCGAGGTATCAAGAAAAGCAAGCGGAATATTCAATTTTTTATGTATCCCTAACGCGCTCAAATCATCCGGTGTAACCGCCGCAAACAAATGTTTTACATTTTGCGCAATATCCGTTAAAACATCGGCGTTAGCTGAAGCAATTACAAGCCCCGCGGAATTTTCGCGAAGCGGCGGCAGCGGATCGAAGCTTTTCGCATCCTTGTTTCGTATCGATAATATTTCGCATAACCGGCTGAATCCTTCTCGGTTTTGAACAAAAAGATGCAGAGAGCGGGGAGCAGATGTTTTATTTTCATTCCATGTCAGCGCGGCTCCGATTATAGAGCGAATGTTTCTGTCTTTGGCGGCTTCGAGGAAGCTGTGAAGACCGTAAAGACTGTTTTTATCGCAGATTGAGACTGTCTTTACGCCGAAAGACACGGCTCTGTTCAGCAATGCTTCGGGCTTATGTACCCCGCAGAGAAACGAATAAGCTGATATCAATCCAAGTCTTGTTTCCATAATTTTAAGAAGTTAATGCGCATAACGTTCTATTTCCTGCTGAAACTGCCGCGAGTACAATGCCGCGGGTTACTTTGCCGGCGCCGTAGCGTGATTGTATCGAGTCGACGGCTTCCTGCAGTTTGCGCCCCTTTGTTTCCGTTTCGGGCTCAAACAGATCCGGCTCGAAACCAAGCGGCATAAGTCCTTCAAGAGATAAAACTACCGAGCGAATCCTGATGCGGCGCGCAATTATTTTTTGAAAAATTTTATGCGCGGCAAGAGCGATGTCGCGGTCAAGTATACAGGCACGGCGCGGTTTTTCTTTGCCTTCCGCTTTTAAGCCGTCAGCGTAAAAAACTTTTAAATTGATTTCTGTTGTTCCAAGTTTGTCCCTCCTCATTTCGAGCCCGGCGTGCTCCGCAAGCGAAGTCAAAGCTCCGCGCAAAACAGTATCGTCTATAACGTCTTCCGAAAAATCTGCGCGGCTTTCGATTTTACGGCTCCCTGCGCCCGCGACCGGCGAATTGTCGATTCCCCTCGCGTTGTCGCGCAGCAGAATTCCTTTTTTGCCGAACAGGGACAGCGCCTCAGTGTCCGTAAGAGCGGCAATTTCCCCGATTTGGGAAAAACCCGTTACGCGAATAGTTTTCATTAATGAGGGACCAAGCCCGGGCAGCAGAGTAATATCCTGCCTTGAAAGAAACGACGCTTCATCTCCCGCGCTGACTTCGATCAAACCTTCGGGGCGGATTGTGCGGCTCGCGACTTTGCAGACAAGCTTGTTGCTTCCCGCGGCGGCGGCGGCGTCAATTTTTATTTTGTTTAAGATTTCATTTTGAATTTTGCAGACACAGTCCGCCGGAGGACCGTACAGCCGCCTGGTTCCGGTAATATCAATATAAATATTTCCCGCTCCGTCATTCTGCCAAACCGAAGAATAGCGGCTGATTATTTTTTCGAGTGTTTCATTAATTCCGCGGCAGAATTTTATATCCGGAGCCGCTATCGTCAAATCCTTCACAAGCCGCTGCGCGTGAACAAGCGGCATCCCCCGTACAATTCCTTCGCCAAGAGCGATAGGTGAAACATCCGCGACAATATCCTGCCCCCCGGCGCGGCCTGCGATTATATAAGGATGTTTCCGCAAATCAGGATCATGAAGAGCCGCCATGCCCGCGTAGTACCCGATAAAATTTATGTGAGCCAAATTTTGTTTTTCCGCGGTTTCTCCAAAAACCATCTTGACAAATCTCCAAATTGGTTATATATTTAGTATCAGCGAGGCTGGGATGGCAGCATCCCCCCTCGCCAGTCCATAGGGCGCATAAAGCGCCCTGTTTTTTTTATATCCATGCAGCTAAGATTCTCCTGTCCTCTGATTTTTAGAATTATGATTCCCCCTTCTGTAAATTTATTTTTTTTTATATATTCCGGGCTATTACGGGCGGCGATAAGCGCGCTTATAATCTTATGTTTTGACAACGGAGAATTCTCAAGATTAATAAATACATTTGGCGCCTGTTCTCTTGATCTTAGAAAATGATTTTTTAACGTAAGAATGCTTGCTCCGCTTTGATTTTTAAATTCCATCTCCAATCCATTTACAATTGCATCGAATTGATTAACATCACTGTTTCTTATTTCCGGAACAAGATAAACTGTACCTCCTAAATCACGAATTATTATTGCATCTCTTATTTCGTTTTCATAACCTGTTTTGATTTTACTGGTCGGTCTTCGTCGAGATATAAAAATTCTTTCCTCTAACATTTTCCACTCTTCCTCCGGAAATAATCTGTCAGCCGCCTCTTTTGCTTTTTTTGCATTTTCCGTTACGGCGTTAGTTGAATAAAATTTCTGCATCTTCTTCCAGAATTTTTTTCAAGGTCAAAGCGTTCTTCACAGCTTGACCCCTCGCGTGATTGTTGAAATAGACGAGTATTTTATCGGCCTTTACAATGACGCGTTTTATCCGCTCGGCTGTTCTTTTAAGCTCTTCGCCGGTGTAGAGATAATCGTATCTTGTACGGCTGTCCGAGCCCCACCATGTGTCTTCGTTTCTTCCGTGCATGCGGAAGTACGAGATCGGCGAAGTGAAAACATCCAGAACATGCGGCAGACCTTTTAAGTCCGGCATATCTGTGGAAACGTACGAAACCCTGCGTTTTTTGAGTTCGTCGATTACGCGGTTGCTTGTCCACTCGTTGTTGCGGAATTCCACCGCGGAAGGCACGCCGTCAAATTCCGTTAAAAGATTCGCAAGGTGGCGGCGGCTGTCATCCTCGTAATGGAATGAAAAAGGAAATTGAAACAATACAGCTTCCAGTTTTCCCGCTTCCCGCAAGGGCTCGATAGCCGTAAGATAGGTTTTCGCCTCGTCGCGCCACTTTCCCGGGTCTACCTTGTGTGTCAAAACCTGCGGAACTTTTATTGAATAAGTGAGGTTTTCGGTCCCCTCAGCTGCGGTCATACGCCTAAGCTGCTCCGAAGTCGGCATCTTATAGTACGAAAAATTGAGCTCGACCGTGGAAAACTGCCCGGCGTAAAAGCGCAGATAACCTTCCTGTTTTGTCCCCGCAGGATAGAATGGACCGACCCATTCCTTGTACGAGTAGCCGCTTGTCCCAATCGCAATTGTTCCCATACTATAATACTACACTGTTGTATAGGTTTTGTCAAGAGAGATAAAATATAAAATAAGCTATGAATCTATTAATTTTTTGGATAAAAGCCGCGATAAAAAGAATATTAAATTTATCTAAACCGTATTTATTTATGATTTTTTTGGTATTGATTTTTGTCAGCTCTTTTATATATGCTTTTATGAATGGTTATATTTCCATTATATTGGATATAAAAACGATATATATAATAGTATCTTTAATGATAATTTTTTCATTATTTAATTCGATAAAAAATTATGATATTTTACCGTATTTAATCAGATATTCTAAAAGCTCTTTACAGAATAAAATAATTTGCCTGCGTTTCTTCATAAAAAAGGCTTTAAAGAATAATCTGTTACTAATTTTATTTAATATTATTGCGTTTTATTTACTGTTGCAAAATCCGAATGACTTTCTTCATATTTTTATTATATTAGGAATAACGATATGTTCTATATTTTTATCCTTCATGTTAATGTTAATGAAATATTATTATTTAGAGAAAATTGTATCAAAAAAAATTAAATTAAAAATTAAACTTAATCCGGCAATAAAAAGCGCATTAAACGATTATTTATCGTCTGATTTTTTCATTTCTTTTGTATTATCCATCGTTTTATTAATTATTTTTACAGCCAGTGTTATCAGAGATGCAGATAATTTTTATGAACTAAAAAATAATTCTTATTTTTTTATCGTACTCACTTTAATATTTTCTTTCGGGTTTGCAGGCATTATAAGCTCGATACCAAATATTAACTGGAAGTTCATGGCTATTATTTCGATTAATAGTTTTAGTTATCATTTTAAAAGAACATTTTTTGTACTTCTCGGATTTTTCGGCTGGTTAATTTTATTATTTATAATTTCCGGCAGGTTAATAAATATTACACTAACTTTCAAATATTTATATTGTTTATTAATAATATTGTTTTCGATCATTAATGTATCTTTAACAATTACAAATATGATAATTAAAATATTTATATTATCGTTTATAATTATCTTTACCGTGTGGATAAGCATGTTGTCATTTTATTTCCTGCCTGTTTTGATAATTCCGCTGATACTAACATTTATAAAATCAAAAAATGAATACAAGGAGTGGTCATTATTATGATATTATGCGAAAATCTTTCAAAAATATTTAATTCTGATTCCGGTATAAAAAATATAAATTTAAAATTTGAATCGGGGATAATTTACGGAATTATCGGCTGTAACGGCGCGGGAAAAACAACGCTGTTTAATTGTATCGAAGGTCTTTATGTTCCGACATCAGGTTTTATTTCTCATGATAATATTAAAACAACAAACGAAAAAGAATTTCTGCCATACCGCAGAAAAATCGCTTTTCTTCCAAACGAGGATTATTTGTATCCGTCTTTAACTTGTATGGAAAATATAGAATTAGCGGCAATCTTAAAAACCGGAAAGAGAAAATTATTAAAAGAAACAGAAGAATTAATTCGTTTTTTGGAAGCAGACAGTTATTTGAATAAAAATTTTAAGGAATGTTCTACCGGAATGAAAAAAAAAGTGCAGATTATCATCAGTCTTATCGGAGAAATTGATACTATCATTTGGGATGAACCGAACAACGGACTTGATATAGTTACAAATATAAAAATAAAAAATATATTAAAATATTATAAAAGTAAAAATAAAACAATATTATTATCAAGTCATGTTATTGAATTTCTGGAGAATTTCGCGGATCATCTGGTATTATTAAATGAAGGTGAAATCAAAGAAAATAACAGCATACAAAACATAGGTTCGCTTGAAAATTTATTCTTAAAAAATTTATCGGAGAATAATATTGAAGTAGACTTCAACTCAATTGATATTAATAATTAAAACGTATATAATTTAAAATCAGAGGTTGATTATGAAAAAGTTACTATTGATTCCGTGTATTATTTTTATATTAACATCCTGCGATTTACAGGACTTTTGGAATTATACGGTTAATAACGAGTCATCAAGAGCGGTAACATACTCCTTTAACGGTTTTACAGATTCGCTCGAAGCAAATTCCGCAGAAGTAAAAAGTTACCAAGTTAAGAGGGGCAAACGTCATACAACAATTCAAAACGCAGACGCCGGAAGTCCTCATGGCTTTGGTGTCGGCGTTAAGTTAAAATCAAACGGCACAAACTATACTTTTTACAATGTAGAACCATATACGTTAATTGCAAATAATAAATCACCCATAACAGTTACATTAAATGCAGAAAATTTTATAAATAATGAAGGTGCCGCAGATATTATTATAGAACCTAATTCGCAGGTAACTTCATTTATATATACAAACAAACCAAATTTTTCCATTAGCGAAGATTATATCGTTATTATTGATTGGGAATTCAAAGACGAAACTGTATTTGTTATAATTCGTTAAGAATTTTACGCCATTGACTTACAGCAGATATTAGCTCAAAATTAATGAACATGATACAAAAAGAAACAGAATACATAAAAAAATATCCGGAAGCTTCATTAATTACTGCGTTAGCTGAAAGTATCTGGTCTGGCAGCAGTACTATTACAAAAATAGAATTTTCATTATCAAATAAATTGAAGGAAAAACTTAAAGAACTTCTGGGTAAAGAAATACAGAGAATTTTTATTACTGACAGTGATGTAAGACATATTAAAAAACATCATGGCCAGAACGAAGAAAAACGCGGTCAATTAAATATTACTCCGGCAGATTTCGCTCTTATTCCTGTTGTAATGAATGAATATGATACTGTAGAGCTCACGGGAGAGGATAAAATTGGAAATAAAAAACTTTTTTTTACAAAAAAAATAGAACACACCTTTTATATAGGAAGCATCGAAAGAGGTAATAATCAGATAGGAGTTATCACTTTATGGAAAACAAAAAATTAAAAGCCCGGCTGGGTGTCTAATGTTTGACTATGATACCCATAAGGTATCCGCCCCCCTAGACCGAACGTCCGAAACGACCCCAGCCAGCTAAATAGATTATCGTACTAAATGTTTCATTCGTCAAGAAGATTTATTTAAAATATATAAATCTAATTGAATATCTCCGCCATTGACTTACAGCAGATATTAGCTCAAAATTAATGAACATGATACAAAAAGAAGAATTAAACCAATGCAAAGCAATAATCGAAGAGTGCAGAAAACAAATGGCTGCGCGGATTGTCGGACAAAAGGAAATGATAAACGGACTTCTCTCCGCGCTTATAGCCGGCGGACACATTCTGCTTGAAGGAGTGCCAGGGCTTGCGAAAACACTCGCTGTTAAAAGTCTTGCCGAAATTACAGGACTTGATTTTAAAAGAATTCAATTTACTCCCGATCTTCTGCCCGCCGATTTAACGGGAACAATGATTTGGGAGCAGGCTAACGGAAAATTTTCCGTGCGGCGCGGACCTGTTTTCGCAAACATGATTCTTGCTGACGAAATTAACCGCGCGCCTGCGAAAGTTCAATCCGCTCTGCTCGAAGCAATGGAAGAAAAACAAGTTACAATCGGCGAAACAAGTTATCCCCTGCCCGATCCGTTTTTTGTTCTTGCGACAGAAAATCCGATCGAACATGAAGGAACTTATTCGCTGCCCGAGGCGGAGCTTGATCGTTTTTTAATGAAGCTGCTTGTCGTGTATCCGCAGCCGATGGAAGAACTCGAAATTGTAAAAAACAGCCCGAAACTTTTAAATAAACAATTTACTGACGGAACGCCGATCATGAACGAAAAATTATCGCCTGTTTTAAATATGGAAAAATTAAATTTTTTAAGAAACGCCGCAGATTCGATTCATGTTGACGAAGAAATTTGCAAATATATTGTGTCGGTTGTCACAGCTACCCGGCCAGCTTCGACAAGAACATACGCTTCTTCGGCAGTAAACACAGGCGGTAAAGCCGCCGCGGAAGGAGTATACCGTTATGTGACATTCGGGGCTTCACCGCGCGCGTCAATAGCGCTTCACCGCTGCTGCCGTATTAACGCAATGTTCGAAGGCCGCAGCTTTGTCAGCCCAGAGGACGTAAAAACAGCGGCGCTTCCTGTTCTGCGGCATAGAATTGTTTTAAGCTACGAAGCCGAAGCCGAAGAAATGGACGCCGACGCTGTCATCGCAAGAATTTTAAGCCATGTTCCTGTTCCGTAAAAAGCAGCCCGGAGGTTAAATTTGGAAACCGGCGAATTACTTCGGAATATTATCAATCTTCCATTATTATCAAACGGACTTGCCGAAGAAATGCTCGCGGGAAATTTCAGATCGATATTTAAAGGTCAGGGGATGGAATTTGACGAAGCGCGTCATTACGAACCGGGCGATGATATCAGATCGATTGACTGGAACGCAAGCGCGCGTTTCGGAAATCCGTTTGTAAAAATGTACCGCGAAGAACGCGAGCTTACGATTTTAATTTTACTTGATGTTTCTCCGTCAATGCACAGGGGAAATATTGCGCGTAACGGACTTAGTCCTTTTGAACAGGCTCTTATATCGACAGCATTAATTTCATTTTCGGCGGAACACACCGGACAGCAGGTCGGCGCCATTTTTTTTGACAGAGATATAGAAAAAGTTTTTACGCCGCGCAAGGGACGCAAATCTTTAATGGCGCTTGTTATGGCGGCTCTTCAATATCAGAATAATACAGCCGCGCGAAGATCGCATAACGGCAGCGACATATCCTGCGCGTTGACAGGCGCACAGCGGCTTTTAAAAAAACGCTCTCTTGTTGTGATAATTTCGGATTTTTACAGCATTAATTGGGAACACGAAATGGGAAACCTCTGCCGCAAACATGACTGCATCGCGCTTCGGGTCTGCGATAAGCAGGAGCTTCCATTTTCGGGTTTAATAACTCTTGAAGATCCCGAAACCGGAATCCGCATAGAAGCGCCTGCGGGTTTTGACTCATTCAAAGAGAGCTGGACATACTGGCATAAAGAGCGCGCCGCGCATTGGGAATTACAATGCAAAAAAAGCGGCGCTTCTTTTTTGGAACTGTCAACTAATGACGACGCGCCCGCCGCGTTAAAAAAATTTTTCAGCCGCCACGGATACAGTCAGCAAAAATACCGGAAAAAGATATGAAGTTTGCGTTAAATATTTTCATTTTATTTTTTATTTTTTCAAATTTTTTACACGCGCAGAATTCGGAAGCTTATCTGATTCCACGGCGGATTTATGTCGGTGATCCTGCCGCTTTGGTTGTGCCTTTGCCGGCGGCGAACGAAAATTTTAATGACATCATTTTAACCAAAGACAAGTTTTTTTCCGATGAAGAATATTTTCCGTTTGATCCTGATATTGATTTTCATAAAATAATTCTTGAAAAACGAACTGCCGGAAGCAGGCTTTTAATTGAGTTTACAGCTTTTGTTCCGGGTGTGATTGAATTCCCTGATATTGAAATAGGCGGCGAAAAATTTTCAGGGCTCAGTGTTACGATAAATTCATTAATTGAAGGAACCTCGGATCGAGTTCTTTCTGGAACAGCTTCCGCTCTCGCGATGCCGGGAACAGCGCTGATGCTGTACGGAACGATAGCGATTCTTGCTTTTCTGATTTTACTTGTTATTTGGTTTTTAGCTAAAGGCCGCGCTTTTTTACATAAATTAAACGAAAAATGGAAACGAAAAAAACTTTTTACCAATATACGAAAAACAGAAAAACATCTTAACAAAGCGGTAAATAAAGGAATAGATAAAAGAATAATACTTGATAAACTGTCGGATGAAACAAGGGAATTTCTTTCGGTATTGACGGACAGCAGCTGCCGAGCAATGACCGCCCGCGAATTTGATCTGCTGCCTGTCAATGAATTTATCAAAAAAGAAAATTTATCGTTATGTGATTTTTTTCAAAGCTGTGATGAATTAAGATTTTCCGGCGCTGATATTGAAAACCGGAATATTTTTGAATTGTTAGACGATTTGCAGATATTTATTGATATCCTTGAAAAACCGAAAGAAAATAATATAGAGGAAAAAGCGGAATGAGTTTTAATTTTGAAAATCCTTTTTTAGCTGTCCTCGCTTTTTTTATTATTCCCGCTGCTTTAATCATATACTCACGTTTAAAAAATCCTTTTGTCGCGTCTATTCCGCTGGGAGCTCCGGGCGGTGTCCCTTTTAAAACAACACAATTTGCAAGTCTTGTTAAATTCTTAAAATTTTTTGAAGTAA
>JGI24695J34938_10001313_pt1 | contig 21661 bp, 17 predicted proteins | sample TergutCo191P3_FD_34938 | JGI IMG/M metagenome (IMG submission 34938)
GTTATTTGTTTTTATTTTGTTTGTATTATTTGTTTTCGCAAAAGTATCAGCCCAAACGAATATTACCTATGATCTTGTATTCCGGGCTTTAACCGCCGACAAAGTATCCGTAACTCAATATAATAATGAACAGTTTAATGTTAATTACGATATAAGAAATCCTGGCTCGCGTACATTTGAAGGTTCGTTAAGCGCTTTTTTAACAGATGGCGCGGGCAATATAATCGCGGTTATCGGAACAAGAGCTTCCACTTCATTTAGCGCGGGTTCCGGCCGCAGTTCATTTGTTACCTGTTCTGTTCCAAGCACAGTAAGCCCGGGTCTTTATCAAATAAGAATCGCTGTCAGCGCCACAGGCAGCGAACGACAATTTATAACAAATTCTGTTAACAACGCTCCAACAAACGTCAATTTACAGGTAACGGTAAATAGTAACGTTATAGTCGCGCCGCTTATACAAACGCAGTGGAGCCCTTATGCTCCGTTTAATAATTTGTTCCCCGCCAATCCTGATATCCGCTGGCATGACAGTAATTCCGGGCGCATCCACGCTGACTGCGGGAATACCGCCCTCGCGCAGATAATGTACTATTACAGGCATCCCGTTAGGGGAACAGGGCAGAGTAATTTACTTATGGTGCAAAATGTCGCTGTCCCTACCGTAAATTTGAATGTCGCGTATGATTGGGATAATATGCTCAAAAGTTATCCAACCGCGAACAGCGGAACAGATCGGCAGCGCAGCGCCGTATCTACATTATTTTACCAAATAGCCGCCGCAAACGGCGCGAATGGTTTAACCTATCCCGGAAGTTATTTCGCTTCAATGACAATTAATTTTGGGTATGACAGAAGCATTCAATGGCATGAACGCAGGTTTTATAATAATGTCGAGTGGGAAGCGCTGATAAAATCTCAGTTGGACGCGGGAATGCCGGTATACTATTGGGGTCATTCACAAGAGAGCCTTTCGCGCGGCGTTGTTAACAGCCATGCTTTTATCATAGACGGGTATGATAATCAAGGCAGATTTCATATGAATATTGGCAACAATGGTCAATCTGACGGCTGGTATTCTCTTTACAATATTGGAAACAGAGGATGGTGGCCCGATGAACAGCACATCATCATTAATATAAAGCCGGACGCGGGAGGGGTGTTCGACGATAACAGATTTGGATTAAATTCTTTTACAGCAAGCAAAATTTCAGTATCTCAAAATGAACTGTTTACTGTTAATATCTCCCTTAGATGTTTCAGCATATTTCCCGGCGGTCAAAGCGGAGTCGCGTTGACCGATACCAGCGGCAGAATAATAGATGTTATACGAATAGAAAATTACAACCCGATAAATCCCCGTTCATCCCGTACTTCGGCAATTAACTGTTTTGTGCCCGCGACAGTAAGACCAGGTCAATACCGGCTAATGATTGTTACAAGACCCGCGGGCGGAGAATGGAAAATTGTTACAGCTTCGGATAAAGAGGCAGGAACGCCCAACGCCATTCCTGTTACCGTAACCGCGGGACCCGCGAACAGCGTAAGTTACGGACTGGCATTCGCGTCTTTAAGCGCTGACAACGGCATAGTTTCCGCGTCGCGGGGCGCCCTATTTAATGTTAATTACAGCATTAGGAATCTTGGCGCGGAGTCATTCGAAGGTTCGCTGCGCGCGGTGCTGATAGATAACGCGGGCAATGAAACCGTTATCGGAACAAGAGCTTCCACTTCGTTTAGCGCTGGTTCCGGGCGCTCTTCATTTGTAAGCTGCGCTATTCCCAATTCAATTGCCTTAGGAAATTATCAATTAAGAATCGCTGTAAGGCCCGAAGGCGGAGAGTGGAGATTTGTAACGATGTCCCTGGATAATATTCCGAACAGCATTGGCTTTACGGTAAGGTAAAATATGATAAACTTATTTAATGATATCTGTGGAAGATCGGTACTCGCGGCAAATTTTAATTAAAGAAATCGGACACGATGGACAGAAGAAACTCGCTCAATCCTCGGTTTTTGTCGCGGGCGCGGGAGGATTGGGCTCTCCCATCCTGACGTATCTTGCCGCCGCCGGCGTCGGGCGGCTTGGTTTTATTGACAGCGATACTGTTGAGGAGAGTAATCTAAACAGGCAGTTTTTGCATAACATAAATAATATCGGAGATTTTAAAACAAATTCCGCTAAAGCAAAACTTTCCGCTTTAAATGATAAAATTGAAATTAACGCGCGTAACGAACGCTTAAACGAAAAGAACGCGGCGGCTTTTTTTTCCGGTTACGATATTATTCTTGGCGCCGTTGACTCATTCGAAACGCGTTTTGTTATTAACAAAGCATGCGTTTCATTATCGCTTCCGTATATTGACGGAGGCATTAACGGTTTTTCAGGCTGTGTCATGTTTTCCAATCCTCCGCATACGCCGTGCTTAAACTGCGTTTTCCCGGAACCAGCGCCCCGGAGCGCGAAAAAAAAACCAGGCGTTCTTGGAATAACAGCGGGAATTATCGGAACAATCGAAGCGAATATAGCTCTTTTACATTTGCTTGGCTTGCCTAATCCGTTAAAAAATAAACTTTTAATTTATGACGGACTTAATATGAGTTTTGATCATGTAGAAATTCTAAAAAATAATGATTGTAAGGTATGCGGTTATAAAAAATGAAAGTAATATTTTACGGTAACGCGTTGAAGCATACAAAAAATGAAAAATTGTATAATGCCGGTGATTGTCCTGATATCCGTGAATTAATTAATGAACTTGACGGATATTACGGCGGCGGTTTAAAGGATTTTTTGTTAGGTGAAGAAACCTGTCTCTTCCTTGTAAACGGAAAAGGAATAATGATGACAGGCGGACTTAATACAAAACTTCAATCTGATGATAAAATAGAAGTGCTGCCTTTTGCTGAGGCAGGGTAAATATATCTTTGGAGGAAAAAAATGGCTGACAAAAATATTACCGACAGATGGGCGAGAACGGAATGGTTTCGCGCCGCGCGTTTTGGAATGTTTATCCACTGGGGGCTTTACGCGATTCCTTCAAGGGGCGAATGGATCAGAAGCATAGAAAAAATTTCCAAAGAAGATTACCAAAAGTTTTTTGATGAGTTTAAAGCCGAGGAATACAATCCAAAAGAATGGGCGGCGCTCGCGAAAAAAGCGGGCATGAAGTACGCGATTCTTACCGCGAAGCATCATGACGGATTCTGTCTTTGGGATACAAAGCTGACAGACTATAAATCTACAAAAACAAAAGCCGGCCGCGATCTTGTCCGCGAGTTTCTGGACGCTTTTCGCGCGGAAGGAATTAAAGCCGGCCTTTATTATTCCGTTGTTGACTGGCATCACGATGATTATCCTCATTACAAAGACGCGTATCACCCGATGCGCGACAATGAAAAATGCGGCAATGAAGGCAGGGATTTTAACCGTTATGTTGAGTATCTGCACGGTCAGGTGCGCGAGCTGCTTACTGATTACGGCAGGATTGATATTATGTGGTACGATTTTTCTTATGGCGAGATGGCTGGCGCGAAATGGAAATCGCGGGAACTGGTTGATATGGCAAGAAAACTGCAGCCTCATTTAATAATCGATAACAGGCTTGAGGGATCGGGCGAGGAATCAGGAACAATTCTGACAAATCACCCGTCGGATTTCGCTGGCGATTTCGCGTGCCCTGAGCAAATGGTTCCGCCGCAGGGCATTGTAAATGAATCCGGCGAAAGCGTTCCGTGGGAATCATGTTTAACCCTTAACTGTAATTGGGGTTACTGCGCCGCCGATCAGCATTGGAAGCCCGCGGACATGGTGATAAGAACGCTTGTGGAATGCGTTTCCAAAAATGGAAATCTTCTTTTAAATATCGGTCCTGATTCAAAAGGCATTATCCCGCAAGCGTCAGTAAAAATTCTTGAAGAAGTCGGACGCTGGATGAAAAAAAATTCGCCAAGCATTTACGGCTGCGGTAAAGCGGATTTTCCAAAACCGGAATGGGGACGTTATACGCAAAACGGCAAAAAATTATACGCGCATATTTTTGAGCCTCAGGCGGGAGCGATCAGCCTTATGAACATGGACGGCAAACTTGATAAAGCGCGGCTTCTTTCCGATGGCAGCGAAGTTCGAATCCCTAAAAAAGAATGGAACCTAAGCGAGTACAAGGAACATGAATTTTTGTATTTAAAACCCGGACACGGAAATAATTATCCGCTGCCTGATAAACTTGATACTGTTGTGGAAATCACTCTGAAATAGCAGAGCTGATAGAAACAGGCTGTTTTAAATCTGTCCGCGATACATCAGTATTACGGACAGACAACCAATCAATTAATTTATGTTTTTTATCCTGACCAGTCCGCTTTTATTTAAGCTGATTGAAGGCGAACCTTTGTATTCGATTGAACCTACACCGTCCGCGTTAATGCTGAGCGTTTCTGTGGAATAAACTTTTATAGTACCGGCTCCTGACATGTTTATAGAAGCATTCTTTGTTAATAAAGATAATGCGTCATAATCACCGGTTCCTGACACGATTATCGTTGAATTATCAGCTCTTCCAGAAAACTTCACTTCTCCAGCTCCGGAGAAAAATACATTAAGGGTATTTACATCAAGTTCCGCTGTTCCCGAACCCGCGCCGGCTATGTTTATTGTAAAGGAGTTTGCGGTTATTTTATTATTAGCTGTAAAATCTCCGGCTCCTTCGATTGTAATCTGATTCAATAACGGCGCGTAAACTGATATTACAGGTTTATTATTTGATCTGTAATTAATGTTTCGATTCGGCTTTATGATCAGTACGCTGTCAACAACTGATACGTCAATATATTCCTTTATGTTAGGCTGAATAAAAAGCGTAACAGTATCGGAGTTTCCGTAGTTATATTGAATGTCAAAGTGACCTTCAGCTTTTATTTTATCAAATGAACCTACCCGGATTTCAAAATTTTCTCTGCTGCCTTGCGCCCTTACAGCGCTTGTGTCACTTGAAAGATTTAAAAATACGCATCCTGTCCATAAAAATAAAAATGGTAAAGCAATTAATGTTAAATAAACCGATGTTTTAATATTTTTTTTCATAAGTTAATTCTCCTTTCTAATAATTTAGATGTTAATATAAATAAACCTGCCGCTTCAGCTAATGTTAGTATGATCAAAAACGGGATAGCGGTTCCTGATACCGGAGTAATCATTATCATAAATAAATAGCGTTCTACATAACTGAACGGCGCTATCAGCAATTGCAGCAGATTTGCTATGTAAAAACAACCGCAGGCTGTAAGGAACGCGAGTAATCCTGACGCGGGCGTTTTAAAAAACACCGATTTCTTTATAGTAATAGAAAACATGATTATTGTTAACGCTAAAATGTAAAACGCGAGTAAAAGAACTGATAGATGAATAACTAATGATATCATTTCCGGATTTTCCCTGAAGTACGCGCCTATATGGGACCAGACATTTTCTCCCGCGAGATTAAGCGACATGCAAACCTGAGTAAAGATCACAAACGCTATTGTAAATAAATCCAGCGCAGTCATTGTCACAATGCTCGCGAATAACGTTTTCCAGCGAGGAACAGGAGTCAGCGCGTGAAGGTAGCTTTCCGGAGACGCGAACAAGCGCTTTCCTATGTGAATGTCGCCTATTATACATCCCGCTAACATTACGGCTATTCCGATGCCGCCTAATGAGACTGCCGTTATCTGCGCGGCTAACGGAAGAACGCCCGCGAATCCGAGTATGGTAAATACTGTGTTCATTATAAAAATTACCGCGAATACAGGGCCTCTAAAATATAAACCCGCTAATAACGCGTATTTAAATTGAGCTTTCATTTACAAATACCTCCAAATAAGCCTGTTCTACTGTTTTTCCTTTTTCCTCGCGCATCGCTTCGCTGCTGCCCGTAAAAATTATTTTTCCTCTGGACAGAAAAAACACACTGTCAAAAATTCTCTCAATATCTTTTACAAGGTGAGTTGATACAAGAGTAGTAGCGTCATGCGGTTTCATCGAAAGAATCGCGTCAATTACGCGCATTTTTCCGACCGGATCAATTCCATCAAGCGGCTCATCAAGCAGATATAGACGGGTTTCGCGCGAAAATGTTAACCCAAGCACAAGACGCTCTTTCATTCCTTTGGACAGTTTATTTATGTACGTATTGCTCAGCTGCTTAAGTTCAAGAGTTCGCATAAGTTCGTCAGCGCGTTCCTGCGTATAATCGCTGTACATCTCGCTGTAAAAGGTGAACGCGTCCCTGACTTTCATCCAGTTTGGGAATGTAAGAGTATCAGGGCAGAAACTGATCGTCTTTCGCGCCTGCGGACCAAGCGCCGCGTTTTTGTAGTATTGAATTTTCCCGGCTGTCGGCTGCAGTAAACCCGCCATTGTTTTTAACAGCGTTGTTTTCCCCGAAGCATTCGGTCCAAGCAATCCGACAATTTGCCCTGCCGGTATTGTTAAATCAACTCCCTGAAGAGCCGCGCAGCCTGCGAATTTTTTTTCAAGGCCTGTGATTTGTAAAACCGGCGTCAAATCAACCGCCGATTTTTCATTTGTTACCATTTTTTTCTCCTTCCTTCATAAATAGTTCCAGACTTTTTTTTGTTTCTGTGTCCGCGAAACCCAATGCCCGCATTTCCTCAACAAAACGGTTAAGAGAACTAACCGCCAGTTCACGGCGCATTTTTTCAATCATTTTTAATTCCTCCGTTACAAAATATCCGGTACCTCTTTTACTGTTTATCAGCTCGTCCCGTTCCATCTCATGATACGCCCTCTGCATAGTGTTGGTGTTCACCTGCAAAAAAGCCGCCATCTCGCGGATGGATGGTATACGTTCTCCGGTTTTTATATCACCGCGGACAAACGCCCGGCTGAACTGGAGAGTTATTTGGCGGTAAATCGGACTCCGGTTATCAAACGCCAATCTCCATTCTTCCCATAATGGCATAAATACCTCCATGTGTGTACTACTACACTAACACACTAAAGACATTTTGTCAAGGGAAATTCTAAAATTTTTTTAAAGATTTTTGAAGAAATTACATAGCACATCATCAATATCAGGCTGTCCGATTTCCTGCAAATTGTATTCCACGCGCGCGCATGGTTTGTCGATTTTTATTACGCGTTGAAGATCAATCGGCGTTGCGATGACAACGCTGTCGCAGTCTGTTTTCGCGATTGTCGCGGCTAAATCATTCATCTGCTGTTCGCCGTAACCCATCGCCGGAAGCAGTTTCCCGATGTTCGGGTAAATTTTGTAGGTTTCCGCTAACTTTCCGGCGGCGTAAGGGCGGGGATCGATTATTTCCGCCGCGCCGAAACGTTTTGCCGCGACTATCCCTGCGCCTATTTTCATTTCGCCATGAGTGAGGGTAGGGCCATCTTCGATAACCAGCACGCGTTTGCCGCGGATGGCTTCCGGTTTATCCAGGGTTAAGGTCGATGCCGCGTCTATTACCGCGGCATTTGGATTTACCCTCGCGATGTTTTCCCTGACTGTCAGAATATCGTCAAAATCAGCGCTGTCAATTTTATTAATGACTACAGCGTCAGCGAGGCGAAGCGTTACTTCACCGGGGTAGTAGGAAAGCTCATGTCCCGGGCGGTGGGGATCGACAACTGTAATCATCAGGTCAGGTTTATAAAACGGGAAGTCGTTATTTCCGCCGTCCCATAAAATTACATCGCAGCCTGAAGGATCGTTTTCCGCCGCGCGGAGAATCGCCTCGTAATCGACCCCCGCGTAAATTACATTCCCCCGCGCGATGTGAGGCTCGTATTCTTCCATTTCCTCGATTGTGCACTTGTGTTTCGTGAGGTCTTCTATCTTCGCGAAGCGCTGTACTTTTTGCGCTTCCAAATCGCCGTACGGCATCGGGTGGCGCACAGCGATTACTTTTTTGTTACGCGCAATCAGCGCTTCGGCGATTCTGCGCGATGTCTGGCTCTTTCCGCAGCCTGTGCGGATCGCGCCCACAGCGATCACGGGCTTTACGCTTTTTAACATTGTGTTTTTGTATCCAAGCAGCGTAAAATCAGCTCCGGCGGCGTTTACTTTCGCGCTTAGACTCATCACAAAATTATATGGAACATCGCTGTAAGAAAAAACACATTCATCGGCGTCAAGCTCTTTGATCAATTTTTCCAAATCATCCTGAGCGTAAACAGGAATTCCCTGAGGATACAAGCCGCCGGCGAGAGATGCGGGATATTTCCGCCCTGCTATGTCGGGAATCTGCGCCGCTGTAAAAGCCGCTACATTATACGCCGGGTTATCCCTGTAGAAAACGTTAAAGTTATGAAAATCCCTGCCGGCGGCGCCGATGATAATAATTTTTCTTTGCGGCACAGTTGTCTCCTTTATTTAGACAATAAACGATTTAATCTTTTTACAAAATCTTCGGATTTCGTCACTTCATTTAATTAATAATCTATTCAATCTTTTGACGAAATCTTCAGACTTCGTCACTTCATTTAATTAATAATCTATTCAATCTTTTGACGAAGTCTGATGGGTCTTTCAGTTTTATGCCTTCGACCAAAAGCGCCTGATCGAACAACACTCCGGCGACATCCGCTATTCTTTCCTCGTCATCAATATTTTTTAGACTTGTTACAATCGGGTGATCGCCGTTCACTTCCAGAATCGGCTTTATGTCTGTCATCGGAGCCTGCCCCATCGCTTTTAGCATCTGCGCCATCTGCATTGAAGGATCGTTTTCGTCCGCGACGATGCAGGAAGGCGAATCGTGGAGGCGGCGGGAAAGTTTAACGTCCTTTACGCGGTCGCCCAGCGCTTTTTTTATTTTTTCGATTACAGGTTTCGCTTCTTTTTCGGCGGCTTTATCTTTCTTTTCACCTAACTCTTCGTCTGCTCCGGCGCGGTTAACCGCTTTAAGTTCCCAGCTCTGGCTTTCTGTTTTTCCGTCCGCGCCGGTTGTTTCCCTGCGGTAATTGCGCAGAGAAGGAATCACAATGTCGTCAATATCATCATCCATGATGAGCACTTCAATATCTTTCGCGCGGTAAGCCTCAAGAAGCGGAGAAGAGCGCAGGGTTTTTTCATCGCCGCCTGTAATGAAATAAATATTTTTTTGATCGCTTTTCATGCGGCTGACATAATCAGAAAAACTTACCCAGACCGTTTTACTGTCTGAACTTTCTGAGGCAGTGCTTTTAAACCGGACAAGTTCCTGAATCGCTTCGCGGTTCGCGAAATCCTGATAAAGCCCTTCTTTTAATGGACGGTTAAATTGTTCTATAAATGTTTCCCATTTTTCCTTAGCTTCATCTCCGCCGGATACAGCGTTATCCGACATTTGCTTGAACTCGCTTAGCAGTTTTTTTACTGAAGCGTTTTTTATGTTCATTAATATTTTATTTTGCTGCAGGATTTCGCGGCTTACATTTAATGGCAGGTCTTCCGAGTCGATAACGCCTTTTATAAACCTAAGATATGTCGGCATCAATTCTTTGTCATCATCTGTAATAAAAACGCGTTTTACATAAAGTTTTACGCCCGGTTTATAATCGACATTGTATAAATCGAACGGCGCTTTTTTCGGAATGTAAAACAAGGTAGAGTACTCAAGCGCGCCTTCAGCTCTTGTATGAATGTAGTGTAACGGTTCGCCGCTGTCATTGCCCATATGCGAAGCATATGAAAGCTGTTTATAAAAATCATTATAATCTTCTTCTTTTAATTCCGTTTTTGAACGCCGCCAGAGCGCGGTGCCGGAATTTATTCTGTCGGTTTTTGTTACGCTTCCTTTTTCTTTTCCTTTATCATCCCACTCTTTTTCATCATAGGTAAGGTATATCGGAAATGCGACATGATTCGAGTAACGCTTGATTATATCTTCGATTGACCATCTGTTCGCGTATTCAGTTCCTTCTTCGGTAAGATTTAATATTACAGTTGTGCCTTGACTGTCGCGCGAAACCGCGCTGTCTATCTCGAAGCCTTCTTTTCCGTCGCTTGTCCATTTATGCGCCGCTTCTTCTCCGGCTTTGCGGCTGATTACTTCAATTTTATCCGCGACCATAAACGCCGAGTAAAAACCTACGCCGAACTGCCCGATAAGGTTAGAATCTTTTTTCGCGTCATCCGCAAGTTTTTCTAAAAAAGCCCTTGTACCCGAACGCGCGATAGTTCCAAGCGAATCAATTAAATCCGTCTCGTTCATTCCGATTCCGTTATCGGAAATTGTCAGTGTTTTCGCGTCTTTGTTAAATGAAATATCAATCCGCGGATCAAAGCTGAGCGATTTATACGCTTCGTCTGCGACCGTCAAATATTTCAATTTGTCCAATGCGTCAGACGCGTTAGAAACAAGCTCCCTTAAAAAAATTTCCCTGTTTGAATAAAGCGAGTGGATGATAAGATGCAAAAGCCTGCTTACTTCGGTTTGAAATTGATGTTGTGCCATGATGGATTCTCCTTGAAAATAGAAATTAAATTGGTATGATTTATTTTATAAATTTGCCGAAAAAATGTCAAACGCGCGGATACCGCGTAAAAAGCGTTTTATCAGCCGTCAATTCTTAAAATCCACTCTGATATATCATTTTCCGGGGCGTAAACCTTCTGTTTTATCTGAAGATGAGTCATATCGGCATAATAAAAAAAATCAAAGGGTTTATTCTTAAAATTTGCCTGTATGTACTGCGTTGTCTCAACAGGAACATCTGTATCCAGATTTCCGTGAATGAACATAACAGGGATGTTTATTCCTTCATAATAATCAATAAAATTTAATCGCGTAATACCTGAAAAATATTTATAAGTCATGGGACTGTTAAGAAAAAAATCCGCGGAATCAAAAAATTGCCGCGTTTGAAATGTCTCCAGCCAAGCTTCATAATAATACTGGAGATTTGATCGCTGTTCTTTTGATATAAGAAGCGAAGAAAACGCTCTTTCGTTTTTTAAAAATTTCGCGAGTAAAATATTTTGTTGTTCAGCATAACTTAAACCTCCGCCGCCTGAGTCCGAGATAAGAGCTGTAATATTTTTATTTTCTAAACGAGAATAAAGAACAGGCAGAACAAACGCGCCTTCTGACGCGCCGTAAATAATTATTGATTCATAATTATTCCGCGAAAGATATTCAGAAATAACGTTATAATAATTTTCTATTAAATTATCAATTGTGTACCATTCTCTTTCTTTTATATCAAGCCCGTATAACGCGCCGATCTCTCTGTTGTTTTTTTCCGGGACAAAGAAAGTATATCTTTCATTCAGTTTTGGCATCTCTAAAAGCATATCGATTATTTTATCGCTCCACTTTGTTTGTACCGCTGATCCCCAGCTAAAACTTCCTAAAAAAATAATTAATTTATTTGATTCATCATTTTTAAATTCATAACCCTTGCCGCTTGTAAAAAAAAGCTCGTTAAAATCCGGGTACTGAGAAAAATAACTGCTTTTTATTAAACTAATTAATCTGCTTGTCTGCGCGATATTTAATTCAGTTTGACTTCCGGGAGAAATCGCGTATGCTGTTATGCTGGCGGCCAGAATCACTGCTGTTACAATGGTGATAATAAGAAAATTAATATTTTTCTTTTTATTCATATCTTGTCATTATGTTAATATGAATATAAAATTAAGTCAATTAAAAGGAGATTATATGAGCGCGCCATTATGTATAGCGAAAAATACCGAATTGGAAAATGTTTTAATTTTATCAGAGATGGTAAACCGCCATGGTCTTATAACAGGCGCGACGGGGACAGGCAAAACCGTAACTCTTCAAAAAATGGCGGAAGCTTTTTCGTCGGCAGGGATACCTGTTTTTGTCGCTGATGTTAAAGGCGATTTATCCGGCGCGGCGATTGCCGCTGCTCAAAGCGAAAAACTTGACGCGAGGCTTGAAAAAATCGGCGTGAAAGACTGGAAGCCACAGAACAATCCCGCGGTTTTCTGGGATGTGTTCGGCGAAAAAGGTCATCCAATCCGCGCTACAATTTCTGACATGGGACCTTTGCTTTTATCGCGTTTATTAAATTTAAGTGATACGCAGACAGGCGTCTTGCAGATAATTTTTAAAATCGCTGATGATAACGGCATGCTGTTACTCGACATGAAAGATCTTCGATCAATGACACAGTTTGTGGGAGAAAACGCGGGTAAATTTAAAACAGAGTACGGAAATGTAACCGCGCAATCCATCGGCGCGATTCAGCGCAGTTTGCTGACTCTTGATGAACAAGGCGCTTCGAATTTTTTTGGCGAACCAATGCTGGAAATAATGGATTTTATCCGCACTGACAGTTCCGGAAAGGGAATGATAAATATTCTGGCGGCCGAAAAACTTTATAATAATCCAAAGTTATACGCTGTTACTCTTTTATGGATGCTCTCTTCTCTTTTTGAAGCAATGCCGGAAATCGGCGATATGCCAAAGCCTAAACTGGTGTTCTTTTTTGATGAGGCGCATCTTCTTTTTTCTGACGCTCCCGCTGTTCTGCTTGAGAAAATCGAAAGGGTTGTCCGCCTGATCCGTTCAAAAGGAGTGGGCGTATATTTTGTTACGCAAAATCCACTTGATGTTCCCGATAAAGTTTTAGGTCAGCTCGGCAACCGCGTACAGCACGCGCTTCGCGCTTTTACCCCGCGCGATCAAAAAGCTGTAAAAACAGCGGCGCAGACTATGAGGGCGAATCCCGCTTTTAATACAGAACAGGCGATTCAGGAACTGGGTACAGGCGAGGCTTTAATTTCTTTTCTTGACGAGAAAGGCAGCCCGTCAATTACGCAAAAATGTTTTGTAATCGCTCCGGGATCAAGGCTTGGGCCGCTTACATCCGAAGAACAAAACAATTTAATTAAACAGTCAATCTTTTTTGGAAGATATGAAAGAGCTGTAGACAGAGAATCCGCTTATGAAATGCTGGCGAAACACGCGGAAAATTTAAACTCTCAAAACGCGAAAGCAGGCGCCGCGAAAACAACACCCGCGAAAAACGCGCCGGCTAAAACCACGGCAAACTCTCAAAAAGGCATAGGGCAGGAAATGAAAGATTTTGTTTTCGGCTCTACAGGACCAAGAGGCGGAAAGCGCGACGGGCTGGTTCAAACCGCCGCTAAATCCGCCGCACGGACAGTTGGCAACAATCTCGCGCGCGGACTGCTCGGCGGCCTTATCGGAAAGAGATAAAAACAAACTGACAAATCAGTTGATTGACATAATCGCCGTAAATGTTTAAAGTGAAAATTCGCGGGGCTGTAGCTCAGTTGGCTAGAGCGCTTGAATGGCATTCAAGAGGTCAGGGGTTCAATTCCCCTTAGCTCCAAAGTTACTATCATTTACTGACTGAACTGGGTACTACTGTGATGGTGTCATTGTATAATACACTCAATTCTTCTTCACTCTGTAATGTACGACCTATTGTACTGTATAAATATTTTATTTTATGAAATAATACATATTTGTGAAGGCAGATAAAACAATAGCGACATACATCCGTATGCGAAAACAGCCGTTGTGGAGGCTGCTTGCATCCGCGAATGGTCCTTTTATTATTGGTCTTTTACAATCACATTTATATGATAATGAACGAAGTCTTCCGGCTTCGATAATGCATGAGCGAATCGGGCGCGATCTGGATGAGTTGAGATCGCAAGGCGAGGATCTTCCGCAGACTGCGCAGGCGTACATTGCCCATTGGGTATCAGAAGGATTTCTCGAAAGACGTTTTCCTCCCGAGGTTACAGAGGAAGAGTACGAACTTTCCGCGGCGGCAGTCGAAGCGATTCGTTTTGTGTCGAGCATTGAACAACCGCATTCCGCCGCGACAGAAAGCAGACTTGCTCTTGTAATACAAGCGCTTGTAAAGTTAGCTGAAGATACCGATGAGGATAAAACGCGCCGTATCGATCGCCTGATTACAGAGCAGGAACGCATCAGCAAAGAAATTGACGCTATCAAAAAGGGGCATATGCATGTGTTGCCCGCGGCAAGAGCGCTTGAAAGAATAAAGGAAATTATTACTCTCGCGGACGATCTTAACGGGGACTTTCGCCGCGTGCGCGATCAATTTGAACAGTTGAACCGCGATTTAAGGGAAAAGCTCATGGATAACGAAGGCAACCGCGGCGAGGTACTCGATTCCCTTTTCGCTGGCATTGATTTAATTTCCGAAAGCGAGGCGGGAAGAACATTCTCCGCGTTTTTCCGTTTGCTTACAGACCCCGAACAGAGAGCTTCACTTGAACAAGCGCTTGACAGCGTGATGTCGCGCGAGTTTACCAGGGAACTTGATGTTAAGGACAAGCGTTTCCTTTTAAGCATGACGCGCGCAATGCTTAAGCAGGGAAACGCGGTTCACGAAGTGCTTCAGACATTCGCAAGAAGTTTAAAACATTTTGTTAAAAGCCGCGAATATCTTGAACAGCGCCGCCTTAATCAGCTTTTGACCGAAGCGCATCAGGCAGCGCTCGCAATCAAAGACGAAATAAAGGCGACTGAATTATTGAATTATAAGCTTGAAATGACAAGCTGCCGCCTTCGCTCGGTATCACAATGGGTACTCAATGATCCGTCTTTGCGCGTTCTTCCAAAGGGAATGCAGGCGGGAGATATGTCATCAATCGATCTTGATTCTATCAGCGAACTTGTGGCGCAATCAGAAATTAATTTTAGAGATCTTAAAGCTAATATCCGCAGCTTACTGGAAGAGAGAGCGCAGGTATCGGTCGGTGATGTGCTGGAGAGTTATCCCGCGAAGCAGGGTCTTGGCAGCGTTGTCGGCTTAATCGCGCTGGGATGCCGTCATGGTTTTAAGACAAATTTGCATGAAATAATAAGATGGACAGGAAGCGATAAATTTCATCGAAGCGCGCAAATTCAAAAAATATTTTTTTTAAAGGAGCGCGAAAATGAGCTCGCTTGAAAATGATAACGATGAAAGCGCGAACGCTAAAAATAAATCGCAGGCTGAAAACTCAAACGAAAAATTATTCGAAGGCGATACAGGTGAGTTGCCGTTGGATACACGGCGCGTTCTTGTCCAATTGCTTACAGGTCCTTATCTTGACAGCAAGCGCCATTCAATTCTTTGGCCTGTGCTTGTCAGGGACTCAAATATAATCAAAAAACGGCTTGCGGATCTTTTCCTTGAACTTGTGATCGATTTTGATATGAAGGTAGCATTCACGCGTCAGGTTGATACCGGAGATCTCGAAACGCCGACTCTCCTTCGAAGTTCCCGGCTAACATTCGTTGATTCGGTATTGATACTTTTTCTGCGCCGTCAGCTTGCGCAGGCAGAGACTCACGGTGAACGCGCTGTTGTATCAAAAGATGAAATAATTGAATACCTCGGAATATATGAAAAAGCGGCAAACACAGACAAAGCGGGATTTTACAAGCGCATTCAGGCATCGATAGAAAAAATTAAAGACCGAAGTATTTTACAAAAGATTCGTTCAAGCGATGAACGATACGAAGTGTCGCCTACATTAAAACTTTTATTTTCCGCGGAGGAGATTCAGGCGCTCACTGCTCTTTATCAGCGTATGGCAACAGGCGATTTATCAGAAAGCGATTTATCAGGCTATGAAGGTTCGGAAAATGAAGAGGAAGAAGAATCATGATTTCGCAAGGTTTTCTCTTTGACAAAGAACAATTCCGGATGCGCAGACTTCAGGTTTTTAATTGGGGAACATTCTCAGGGTTACACAATGTGCCTATTTCTGAAAAAGGTTTTTTAGTAGTCGGAAAATCGGGAACAGGAAAGTCCACACTCCTTGATGCGTTTTCAGCGCTCTTGGTTCCTTTGCGCTGGATCGAATTTAACGCAGCCGCGCGCGAAGCTGACCGCGGCAGCAAGGATCGAAATCTTGTAAGTTATATTCGCGGCGCATGGGCGGAGCAGAAGGATGGAGAGTCAGGCGAATATGTAACGCGTTACCTAAGGCAAGGAACAACATGGTCTGCTCTCGCGCTCTCGTATCGCAATGATACAGGGCGCACTGTAACGCTTGTTCAGATTTTTAAGCTGCTCGGAAACGCCAACGGTAATTCTGATGTGAAGCGGCACTTCATTATTTTTGAGCGCGAGTTTGAACTGCGAGAGCTTGAAAATTTTGAGCAATCCAATTTGGAAACGCGAAAGCTTAACCAATTATTTCCCGATGTGACAATCCGCGGTGAGTTTCGTCCTTACTGCGAACATTTTATGCGGCTGCTAGGCATCGAAAACGAAATGTCTCTGCGTCTTCTGCACAAAACCCAGTCAGCGAAAAATCTTGGAGATTTAAATATTTTCCTCCGCGAGTTCATGCTCGACAAACCGGAAACATTCGATGTCGCGGACAGGCTTGTCAATGAGTTTGACGAACTCAATGAGGCTCATCAATCTGTAGTGACAGCCCGCCGCCAGATCGAAACGCTGAGCCCCGCGAGGGAAAACTATCATCAAAGAGAAACGATGGCGGCGGAGTTATGCTCGCTCAATGAACTTAGGTCCGGGACAGAAAATTACCGCGAAGCGCGGCGCATGGAATTATTAAAAGAACAAATTATAACGCTTGGCACTGAGGCTTCCGGTCTAAAGGGAGAAATCGAAAGACAGCAGGAACTTTTAAATAATTATATAAATGAATTACTAGACCTTGAGCTGCAGCACCGAGAGATCGGCGGCGATAGAATCGAAGAATGGGAAAATGAGAAGCGCGCATTGGAAGCGCAGAAAACTGAACGTTTGCGTAAACGCGATCAGGCGGCGGCGGCTTGTAAGGAACTTGGCTGGGTTCTCAGCGAAACGCCGCAGGGGTTTGCGGAACTTGTCGGTGAAGCTCGCGAAGAAATTGAAGGATTGGAAAACAAAAACAAATCCGCGCAGGAAGAATTGCTTTCATATCATGGAAAGAAAAAAGAAGCCGAGACTGCGTTCGCGCTTGCGCTTAAGGAAGTTAAGGCTCTTCAAAGCCAGCCGTCAAATATTCCCGCGGATATGCTGGACGCGCGCGAAAAGATCGCCGCCGCCATCGGGATATCTGAAGCCGCGCTTCCGTTTGCAGGCGAGCTTATCGAAGTTAAACAGGAGCAGTCTCACTGGCAGGGCGCAATTGAGCGCGTGCTTCGCAGTTTTGCGTTGTCCTTATTAGTCGACGAGCACAATTATCCCGCGCTGTCAAACTATATTAACAACACGCATCTTGGGCATCGCCTTGTTTATTACAGAACAGGTCGCGCGGAAAAGACTCTTTCGGTTCCTATACAGGACAAACAGATAAAAATAGATTCGCTTATTTTAAAATTGAATATTAAAGAAGGAAACAGCGCGGCGGAGACCGCGCGTGCTCACTGCTTTAGCTGTGCGGATTGGTTAAAAGCCGAACTGCGTCAGCGTTTCGATTACGCCTGCGTTGATTCGATTCAATCTTTCCGGGCAGCGGATCGCGCGCTTACCCGTGAAGGGCAGATTAAACACAACAAAGTGCGTCATGAAAAAGATGACAGGCGTTCCATCAATGACAGGCGCAGCTGGGTGCTTGGTTTTGATAACCGCGAAAAGCTTGTCCTGTTTCAACAGCAGGCGCAGGAACTTGCCGCAGTCGTCGCTGAGTGCGATCAAAAAATAAATTCGCTCTCCAATCAAAATACAAAAAGCGTTTCCCGCGCAATGCACTGCCAAACGCTTTCCAATCTAGAGTGGAAAGAAATCGACATCGTTCCTTTATTAAACCGTATCTCTTCTATAGAAGATTCCATTCGCGAAGCGCGCGAAGGCAACACTGCTCTTAATGAACTTAAAGATAGAATAGATAAGCAAAAATCTATTAAAGTAAAAGCGGAGAAGGAACTAATTGAAATAAGAGCAGAACATAAAACCAAGCTGGATCAGATAAAAAGAAACGAAGAAAAATACGAAGAGCTCAAGGCTGACCTTTCAATTATTACGCTCACGCCTCACCAGAAGACAGGTCTTGATGAACGCTTTACGCTAATCACTGACAACCTGCGGCTTGAAACTATCGACAGAGTTACTACATCGGTTGTTTCCGCTTTAGGTAAAGACATCGAAAAAATTAAATCGCAAATTGCCGACTGTGAAAAAAAGATAGAGAGCATTTTTACGGATTTCAAAAGAACATGGCCGATGGACGCAGGTGATTTGGATACAGCTCTTGTAAGCGCGCCTGATTATTTTTTTAAACTTACAAGGCTTGAGACTGACGGGCTTCCAGCTTACGAGAAAAAATTTTTTAATCTTTTGCAAACCCAAAGCAACCAGAACCTTGCCGCACTATCAACTTATCTTAACGACGCAAGGAAGGCAATTCTGGAACGCATGGTTCTTGTCAACGAAAGTTTAAGGCAGGTACCATTTAATAAAACAGAGAATCAATGCACCTTCCTTCACATTGAAGCAAGCGACCGCCAGCTTCAAGATGTCCGCGAGTTTAAGAAGGACATACAACAGGCGCTCAGTTACGCATGGAGCGAGGATCGTAAAGATGAAGAAATACGATTTAACGCTCTTAGAAAAATGGTCGAGCGCCTCTCGAGTCTTGAACCTGAGCAGAAACGCTGGCGGGACGCGGTGCTTGATGTTCGTCAGCACGTTGAATTTATCGGACGCGAAATTGATGAAAGCGGTGTTGAGGTTGAAGTTTACCGAAGTGGAGCAGGCAAGTCAGGCGGTCAACGTCAAAAACTCGCGACGACTTGTCTTGCAGCAGCTCTCCGCTACCAGCTTGGCGGTAGTGAACAAGGCGTTCCAATGTACGCGCCTGTCATTCTTGACGAAGCATTCGACAAAGCGGATAACGAGTTCACCACGCTGTGTATGGAAATATTCAAAAATTTCGGTTTTCAGATGATCGTAGCGACGCCTTTGCGCTCTGTTATGACTCTTGAACCATTCATTGGCGGCGCGTGCTTTGTTGATATAAAAGACAGATTCATATCAAGCGTATTAAATATTGAGTATGACAACGAACGCCTGCGTTTAGATTTTCCTGTTCATGTCAAGGAGACAGGCAGTGAAGTTCCCTGACGATGTGGCGGAATTATTAAAAAGAAAATATTTTAATTATCATAAAGATTGGTTAAGAGCGACTGTATCAAAAAATGAAATCGCGAAGCTATTCCCGCTGGAAATCAATCTTAACATCCCCACAGAGCAAGAAGCGCTCAAGCATCCCGAAGGTGTACGTTCATGGATTTCCGCATGGAATAAATGGCAGAGCAGCATGGCAAACAACAATGCAGAAAGTAAGAACATGATTGTTTGGAGTGAACGCCGCTGGCGATCGCTTGGAACTCAGAGTGTCCCTGAAAAATTAATTATCTCTAGCGCAAAGAATGCCGCAGCATGGATCGGCGAAGACGCAAGATGGTCGCGCGCCGCGGAACGTTTTAAGCTGATGGTACAACGCTGGTCAGCGGTCGGCAGTGAAGCTGACAGCGCATTAATCAATATTCTGCCAAGACACTTTAATGTTCTTGCCGATTACAATGATGGCGATTTTTACAGCTTGTGCGAAATTCTTTCATGGATTTGGGATAATCCCAATTCCAATCTTTACATTCGGCAAATCCCAATCGCGGATATAGACAGCAAATGGCTTGAGTCGCGCAAGTGTCTTGTCGCGGAATTGATCGCGGGAATGAAGGGTGGCGCATCTGACAGCGATACATTTGTTGAACAAGAAATTCCCAGCCGTGATTTTTATAAAATCTGCGGCTTAAAACCGTTACCGCAAATAATCAGGATGCGAATACTAGATCCAAAAATTAGAAAAATGTTTGGCGGGCTTGGTGATATCTCCTCTCCGCTTGATGAAATTGCCAATCTAAATTTTTTTCCAGCGGGATTTATTTCAAGTAATGAGAACGAATTGCCAGCTTTAAAACTTACTGTGTTTATTGTAGAAAATGTTCAAACTGCGCTTGCCTTTGGTGATATAGAAAACTCCATCGTGCTTTTTGGATTAGGTTACGGCGTTGAAGTTCTGGGAAAACTTTCGTGGCTTGAGCAAGCGCAGTGCATTTATTGGGGAGACATCGATACTCATGGCTTTGCTATTTTAAACCGCGCAAGATCATATCTGCCTAAACTGGAATCAATCCTTATGAACGAAGCGGCGCTTTTAAGCCACAGACAGTTATGGGTCACGGAAAAAGTTCAAGTTGCATCGGCAGAGCTTCCTAAGCTTACCGTAGATGAACAAAAACTTTATCAAGCGTTAAAGAACAACGTCTTCGGGCAGAATGTCCGCCTTGAGCAGGAGCGTATCGGCTGGGACTACGCATGGAATATTTTGCGGAATATTTAATTAACCCTCGCTTCTTTCTCTCAATGAAGCGCTTGAACTGTTCATTATGGCAAGGTCATTACAATCTTTTGGTTAGGAATTTACTGTCATTCCATCGCCTTCTTCTGCTTCTCGATATACCCGCTTTGAGCAGATGTCATGTTACTAATTCGCTGTTTGATTAACGCTTTTTCTATTGGATCAATACCGGGAACTCGAAGTACGTTTTGAAGTCTGGTTTTGTGTGAGAAACAAGCAATATGAAAAGCATCTTTTGGTAATCCATTAATACGATATTTACTATTGTAAAGGTAAGTTTTTCAGCTCCCTTGTAAAGAGTAGAATCTTCAACAATTTGAAGAGCAAGGAAAGCATTGTCAAAATTTTGTTTTGCCTGTGATAAACTGCTTTTTGAATCTAAATCTTTTTCATTACATAGTTGGAGTTCCTGACAAATAAATGTATATTCGGCAAGTAAAAGAACTTGAAGGTCCGCTGTACCTTTGGCTTCTTCAAAAGCAGATGATGCCTTGGCAATACCTTCTTCAAAAGGTATCCGAGATTTTTGTTCTTTGCCTTGTACAGCCCAACCTTTACGCCTTGTATCAATATTAACTACAGCTTTAGCGATTTTATCTACTAAGCCAATCAGGTCCAAATTCTGCCTCAGCTTCTGCTAAGTTCCAGTCGTATCTCTCAAAAAATTCGATCCCCACTTTCTCTTTAATAATCTTTGCCAACCAAGGAGGCATGGGAATTGATCTTGTAAGACGTGAATATCCTTCTTCATCTCCTGCTCTTGATAGCATACAAGCTTTATAGGAAGCGTCAATCTTCTCTTCAAGAGTCATAGTTTGATGCTGTGGCATAGATTTACTCCCTAAACCTGAATTGTATACTAAAATTGGGGTTTTTACAATGAAACAAGCCCTGACTTTGTATGTAGCAAATCTCATCTTTTGGTTCATCAATGATAGCCTCAGAAATGAAATAAAAGCCCTCTGAAGCCTGCTAATATGCCCACCAGTCTCTTTACAACCTCTGTTTTAAATTTACAAAAATCGTCTCTAAATTCTCTTCCTCAAGTGACACTTTTTATCAAAAGTGTCACTTCCCAGAAGTTGACAGTATTCAAGTGGTCAGAGGTTCAATTTCTCTTTGCTTCAGGATTTTTTTGCAATTAATGCCTCTAAATCTTTGTGAAATTTTTCTATATCGGTCACTAATTCCCATTTAAAATTTTCTCCAAAGATTTTGAACGCTTTTTTTTGAGCATTTATCGCGATATTATCTGAAAGCCGAGGATTATCACTTTTTGTTTCAACTACCAGATAAATGTGTAAGTCATCCGGTTTTTGTCCGTTAATGGTAAA